>OCTW011617841.1_pt1 | contig 17973 bp, 14 predicted proteins | sample 1539671 | NCBI WGS metagenome assembly OCTW01 (sample SAMN02144230, study PRJEB22623) | gut metagenome | biome: sheep rumen | host: Ovis aries | place: New Zealand
GGAGACCAGTTTCTTAAAATTGATTTAGGTGCTAACTTCCCTTTAAATTTTGGTAAGAAGCTTTATGTCGGAGGAATGGCCTCTGTAGGTTATTACAGATTTCTGAATCAGTATTTTGCCCTGGGTGGTGATGTTATAATCGGCTACAATGTTTCTATAGGAAAAAAGCCTTTGTTTGCTGTTCCTATAACCTTTGGAGCTATGTACCAGCCTTATGTAGGAAAATTTGAGTTCCCGCTTATGCTCAATATTGGTATTGCGACACTTTCCTGCCAGTCGCTGACTTACTTCCCCGCTTTCTGTGCAAAATTCACCGGCGGTGCTTTTTACAGATATAATGAAACCTGGTCCTTTGGTCTTTCTTCAACAACCTACTGGGTTCCTCAGTTCTTCCTGCTGGATAAAAACACTAACGGCTATTATGCAAACGAGGGCCTTCCAAAGAAGAAGGTTGACCATGGTGTCTTTACCAGTGCAAGTCTTTCAGTTCGCTATCACTTCTAAAACAGGATATAAAAATGAAAAAAAATGCTTTACGTAAAATTACAGCCTCTCTTTTTATAATTTCAACACTGGCCTTTACTGGTTGTCAGCAGGCAATATATGAAGCAATAAGAGAAGATGTAGAGCCTGAAAAAGCTACCGTTTCCGGAAATATTGGAGCAATTACCCGTTATACTGCGGGCGGCAATGAATACCTTGTTCTTGCGGCAAATGAAGGCTTAAAATATAAACAGAAAGATAAAAACTCACACGGAGAATGGAAAGGCTATGGCATTCCTTTTGAACTGCACCATTACGATTTTAATTCTTCAAGCCATGCAGGCCAGCAGATTCTTTCGGTTCTTGCGGACTCAACTTATTTATATATAATCAGTGCTTCTTACGGACACACAAGCATTGAAGGTTCTTCTTATCCTTCATCTATTAATCTTTATGCAAAAAGCATTTCTGCAAACGGCACAGACTGGAGCAGCGCAGGAAGCTGGGCTTCTGTTCCTACAAAAATCGGAGACATCCAGCTCTTCCCTATCTATGTTGATAGTGATGAAGTTTTCCATTCTGATTTCAGAGTATTCCAGACTAACGCTCCTAAAAAGGAACACAGAGCTGCCTTTGTTCGTACTTATGATTATACAAACAAGGTATACAAGTACTTCCGCCTTAATGGAGCTGATACACCGGCAGATGTTACCACAGATGTTGAGGCAGCAATTATCGATCCAAATCCTTCTTCTGCGGCAAACTACAAAGCAACTGCACTTTCTGCGGTCTGGTTTGGTGGTGCAATAAAATATTTTACAACACCTGCCGCCACAACCAACGAAACTTATACAGATGAGGCAAGCTACTATTATTACTCTAATGGTGATACAAGGCTCTTATACAGTAATGGAGGCGCTCCTGTAGAAGCCCTGAATACTGACGCTGTAATTTCGGCTCTTGCGACAACAGCGGATTCAATTCTTATTGGTCACGGAAAGGCTAATGGAGCTGAAGGCGGTATTTCCAGAGTTCTTCATACTAATGGAGTTCCGGCAAATTCAAAGGCTAATTTTGAAACTAATGCTGAATTCCAGATTACAAAAGCCTATATGGTAATGGCTCTTGTAAATGCGAGCCCGGAAAAAACCGAAAAGGAAAGCGGTCTTTATGCGGCTATTACCTTCTCCGGTTCTGCGGATAACTTTGATAATATTGGCCTCTGGTCTTATTATCCTGGAAGAGGTAACTGGAACCGAGAATAAGCCTAAGAGGCAGGCTGTATCTGCCGACAAAACGGAGATTTTATTGTCAGATAGTCTATTCGAGCAAATTAAACTGACTCAAGAACCACTGGCTGCACGAATGCGGCCACGAAATCTTGATGAGTATATAGGTCAGGACCATATTGTAGGAAAAGGCCGTCTCCTTCGCCGTGCCATTGCGGCAGACCAGCTTACATCTGTAATTTTTTACGGACCTCCGGGAAGCGGAAAAACTACCCTGGCCCGCGTAATCGCAAATCATACAAAATCAAACTTTATTACACTGAATGCAGTTCTTACCGGTGTTCAGAATATCCGCGACTCAATTAAGCAGGCAGAAGATTACTATAACCTTTACAGCCGCCGAACAATTCTTTTTGTAGACGAGGTTCACCGCTGGAATAAAAGCCAGCAGGATGCCCTTCTGCCCTGGGTAGAAAACGGAACAATTATTCTTATTGGTGCAACTACCGAAAATCCTTTTTTTGAAGTAAACAAGGCCCTGGTTTCCCGTTCGCGGGTATTCCAGCTTAAGCCTCTTACCTATAATGACCTTGAAAAGGCTGCCCACCAGGCTTTGAGCGATGTTGAGCGTGGTTATGGCCACTGGAAGGTTGAGTTTGAAGAAGGTGCTCTTGAGCATCTGATTGAAACTGCAAATGGTGATGCCCGTTCCCTTTTGAACGCTCTGGAGCTTGCCATTGAAACTACTCCGGAAAAATGGAATCCTTACGCAGAGCCGCCTGTACCGGCTTACGGCACTAAGATTTATATAAGCAAGGAAGCCGCCGAGGAATCTATTCAGAAGAAAGTAGTTCTTTACGACCGCGACGGCGACTATCACTATGATATTATTTCGGCTTTTATAAAATCTTTGCGTGGACGCGACCCGGACGCTGCCTGCTACTGGCTGGCCCGCATGGTTGCCGCCGGTGAAGACCCGCATTTTATTTTCCGCCGCATGCTTATTTCTGCCTGCGAGGATACAGGGCTTGCAGACCCTAACGCAATAACTGTTGTAGAAAGCTGTGCAAACGCCTTTGACCGCGTTGGAATGCCGGAGGGACGCTATTTTCTTGCACATGCGGCCTTGTATCTTGCGACCGCACCGAAATCTAACAGCAGCATGGCCTTTTTTGATGCGCTGGCGGCAGTTGAAAAAGAAGACGCAGAAGTGCCTAATCATCTTAAAGATAACAGCCGCGATGCAGAAGGCTTTGGCCACGGAGCAGGCTACCTCTACCCTCACGCTTACCGCGACCACTGGGTTGCCCAGCAGTATCTTCCTGATACCTTAAGCGGCCGGGTTTTCTACACTCCAAGTACCCAGGGCTACGAGGCTACAATACGAGACGGAGTACTTGCCCGCAGAGAGCTTCAGATTGCGGCTATTCTTGAAAAGGCTCAGAGTCATGAGCAGTATACTTCTGATGAACTTGCTTCTTCTCCTGAGGAAACGGGTTCAATCAATGTATTTACAGCCAGAAAGGGAAGCGCCAGTGATGGCGATGCAGAAAAATCTGAGTTTGGAGAAAACCCTATCTCAGAATGGTGGGTTAATGAGCACTTTAAGAGTGGCAGCGTAAAGACAGAAGAAAACCTGACCTTTAGTCCTAAAGACCCGGCAAAGGAAGTTGTATTAAACCGCGCCGACCGCTTCTGGCAGCAGAGACTTGATTCTAACAGGGCCGAAGTACTGCTTGGAATCCGCGACACAATGACATCTATGGCAGAGCTTTTGCGCCATCACCGTTCTTTAATCTGGAATGCAGACAGTGGACTTTTGCTCTGGGATATTGCCCGAAAAACTCCGGAAGGTGTTACCTGTGGTGTCTGCCGCACAGAAAAAGGCATGCAGATTCTTGAACAGTATGGCCGAACTCTTGGCAGCCTTGACCGCCCTATTTTACAGCACCGTGGTCAGTCAATTTCAACTGATTTTTTGACGCAAAAGGATTTTTATAATATTCTCGTAAAGTTTCAGTATAACGGTGTAATTTTTGACCGAATGTTCTTTACAGACCCTTTTGCCAGCGAGCCTTCTATTATTGCCCTTGCTGATTCACTTTGTGGAATTATGACTCCGCAAAAAGAAGCAGATGGTGATGATACAGCGCCTGCCGTTCCATATTCAGATGCAGATAAGGATGATAAGTCGGGCGAAGAGTTTGCCTACGAATGCCCTCTGGCAGACGGCTGGAAGGTTGTAATTTCACAGAAGATTCCGTGTCACGGGCAGCACATAAGTGAGCTTGTCCGCAAACAGATTCTTCCACCTGAAAACCTGGGACAATTCCGCGAAACCCTTGATAAGATGGAAGCGGCTGAACAGGAATTCTTTGGAGACAGGGAAAATCAGCTTTTTTCATGGGACAGCATCTTTATTGCAAACCTCTTTAGAAAACGAGGCTTTAAAGTAAAGGTTGCCTCTCAGGTACTCACCGAAAAGCGCCGCATAACTCCGGCAGAAATTGAAAAATGGTTTACACCGGAAAGTTCTGCCTATGGTGCAAAAATGAGCGAAGCCTGCGGTAACGCAGACCTGCAGAAAATTGTAAACCTGCTTATTTCAGCCTGCGACAAAACAATTTTTGAGTGGAAGAGTGAGGTTGCGTTTTTTACAATAGAGAAGAACTAAGCAAGGTAGAGGTCTGCGGTGGTTTCGACAAGCTCAACCACCGTACGGACCGTCTAATCCCTAATCGAATCAATATTAGCTTTTCCGCCTGGAACGAAAGGAAGAACATTCTCCTCGCTGTCTACACTGATACGAACAAAGCATGGCTTGTTGCTGCGCTTTGGGTCAAAGGCCTTTTTATACCATTCAGGATCACTGTCGGCATCTACGGCTTCAAGACCAAAACCGCGGGCAATAGACAAGAGGTCTGGAGAGCGGCCGAATACAGAGGCAGAGTAGTTCTTATCAAAAAGGAACTTCTGCTGCTGATAAACCATACCCAGAGTTCCGTTCTGGAAAACAATGATTGTTACAGGCAGATTAAGCTCCGCAAGCGTTGCCATTTCCTGAACATTCATCATGATTGAACCGTCACCTGAGAAGCAGACAATGCGCTTGTCCGGATTTGCGATTGCGGCACCGAGAGCTGCAGGAAGGCCAAAGCCCATTGTTCCAAGACTACCGGAAGTTAGGAAGGTACGAGGACGCTCTACAGGGTAATACTGGGCAGCCCACATCTGATGCTGTCCAACGTCTGTTGTAGCGATGAGGCTATCTGGGGCAAGACCGGCGGCCGCCGCAAGCTCGGGTATTTTGGAAATGATTTCGCGGGGATTTGCCAGCTTTTCGTTCTTCGGGCGGCCGCATTCTACAGAGTGGCATTCCTTTTTAAGCTTAGTAATCTTTTTAAGCCAGCCCTCGTCTGAAGAGATTTTCTTTTCGCTTACAAGCTGGGCAATTACAGGGAATACAGATTCAACATCAGCTACTACAGAAATATAAGAATTCATTATCTTATCTACTTCCGCAGCATCAATATCAATATGAATGATTTTTGCATCAGGGCAGAACTGATTTACAAGACCTGTTGCGCGGTCATCAAAGCGAACTCCGGCCGCAATTACAAGGTCTGAGTCGTGCATTGCAACGTTTGCGGCATGACTTCCGTGCATACCAACCATTCCAATAAAACAGTCTGAGCTTTCAGGAAGGCAGCCCAGGCCCATAAGGCTGGTTACTACAGGCAGATGGTAATTCTGAACAAAGGCTTTTATTCCGCCAGCGGCTTCTTCTGAGTTACAGCCGCCACCGCAGTAAAGAACCGGGCGTTTAGCCTTTGCCAGGGCTTCTGTGATTTTTCCCATTTTTTCTGAATATTCATCAATAGGTGTATGAAAGCGGATGTCGTGCAGGCGGATTTTTTTGATATCCGGCCAGGCGTCGAAATCGCATTCCTTGAGCTGAACGTCGCGGGGAACATCAATTAAAACTGGTCCCGGACGGCCGCTTGTAGCAATCTCAAAAGCCTTTGGAATTGCCTCAAGTAAATCATATGGAGTTTTAATAAAGATAGAATGCTTTGTAATAGGGAAGGAAAGGCCAAAGGTGTCGGCTTCCTGGAAGGCATCGGTTCCAATCAGGCTTGTGTTTACCTGTCCTGTAATTGCGATGATTGGGATTGAATCTGCGCGGGCATCTGCAATTGCTGTAAGAAGATTCATTGCCCCAGGACCGGAGGTTGCAAGACAAACGGCTGGCTTTCCTGTTGAACGTGCCATTCCCTGGGCAATGAATCCGGCAGCCTGCTCGTGGCGCACAAGGACGTGTCGGATTGAAGAGCGGTTGAGTTCGTCATAAAGAGGGAGAATTGAGCCTCCCGGAATTCCCGCTACGGTTTCAATACCATACATTTCCAGTAACTTAACAATGATTTGTGCGCCTGTGTGTTTCATTATAAATCTCCTGTTACGGTGGTTTCGATACACGTGCTTCGCACGCACTCAACCACCGTGTGTATAAATAAAAAAGCTCCCCTTACCGGAGAGCTTCTTTTATATTTTTTGCTTATCACAAAGTATATAACATTCACTCTCTGGTTATTTTTCAACCACAAGGACGAGGACTGTTACGACTTTGACTAAAGCTTTTAATTTCATTGCCTTTATTTTCCAAATTTTTGACGTTGTGTCAAGGGTTATTTTAATCTATAATGTAGTGCAAATGTCGCTCAATTGTAATGAAATAAATCTGATTCTCGAAGAACTCAAGCTTGAAGGCTCTTTTATTCAGGATATTATTCAGCCGGGTTACGATACTCTTGCACTTTATACCTATAAGGAAGGCTGTGCAAAAACTTTACTTATTTGTACGGCTCAGAACTCGGTACGCCTTAATGAAACCCGCAGAAAAATTACAAAAAACGATAAGCCCCTGCGCTTTATGGAATTTCTGAGGGCTCACATAAAGGGCTGCCGCATTAACTCAATGAAACAGATTGGAGTTGAGCGTGTTGTAAAGCTGGAGCTCAGCCGTCTTATCAGCGAAAAACCGCGCGGTGCGGCAAACGGTACGGTGCACATTTCTCTTGTAAAAAAGCCGGTGCTCAGCAAGGAAGAGCTTGAGGCCCAGGGCGAAGCGGCGGAGATTGAAGAGAACTATATTCTTTATATAAAGCTGTGGAACAATGCAGCCAACGTAATTCTCTGCGACACGGACGGCACAATTCTTGAGCCTATGTTCAGAAGACCGGAACGCGGGGAAGTAAAAGGGGAAAGATTCTGTGAGCCCGCCGCGGACGAGGAGAAGGTAGCTCAGGCCTTAGAGCGGTTCCCGGTGAGGGAATGGGAGCTCGGGGAAGCCGGGGGTTTTAGGGGCACTCCCCTAGGAGAGAGGGTAGCGGACAAGACCGCAGCGCAGCGAGGACTTGGTAGCGAGGGGGATACTTCCCCCACCTTACCTGCCTTTGAAAATTTTAACTCCTACATCGACTGGTGGTACTCGGAGCATTCGGATAACCTGTCGCGCGAGGCTCTGCTGGAAAAGGCTGAAAAATGGTATAACTCGACCCGCTCTAAAAAGGAAGCGGCTCTGCATAATCTTGAAGCAAAGCTTGATTCGTTTAAGAATTCGGATCAGCTTAAGCACCAGGGCGACTTGATTTTGAGTTTTGGTTATCTGCTTGACGGCTCAAGCAATTTTCTTGAATGCGAGGATTATGAGACGGGGAAGACGATTCGTCTTATGATTGACCCGAAAAAATCTGCGCAGGATAATGCGGCCGATTATTACAAAAAATACAAAAAGGCTGTTTCCGGTTCAGAAGATTTACTTCACGATATTGAGCTTGCAAAAAAACAGCTTGAAAAACTGGACTCACAATTTGAAGAAATTAAGAGGGAACAGAATCCTGTAAAAATTGAGCAGTTGCTCCGCCGCGACACTACTCCAAAGCAGCAGCAGAAAAAAAATCATCCGGGGCTGGACTACACTGTAAACGGCTGGTACATTCTGGTTGGCCGGGATGCGAACGAGAACGATGAACTGCTGCGCCACCTTGTTCGCGGTGACGACCTCTGGCTGCATGTGCGCGACTTTCCCGGCGGCTATGTTTTTATAAAAGCCCGCAAGGGTAAAACTGTTCCGCTGGATATTTTGTTAGATGCGGCTAACCTTGCAGTTTATTATTCCAAGGCCCGCAACGCCGGAAAAACAGACCTTTACTATACTCATGTAAAATATCTGCGCCGCGCAAAGAACGGACCTAAAGGGCTGGTACTACCGACCCAGGAAAAAAATCTTTGTATTGAACCGGATAAAGCCCGCCTTGCCAGGCTTGACTCTTTACATGAAGAGGCACAGTTATGAAAAACAGCCGAAGCAGGTCAGACAAACAGCATAGGCCGATAAACAGTTATTCCTGCGTTGCCCCATATTTTTACATGCCCCTTTATCCCGGAACTGCAAAACACGCCTGGAAATATATATTCACTATTTTAAAAGATTTTTTTATCCTCCAGCACCTGCAGAAATTCCACATCACAAAAAGGCGGGTTATTAATGTTGATACCGCAATAGACGAAAAGATTCCTTTTGTTCCGCAAAAGATTTTTGTTTATCTTAGCTTTGTAAGTTTTTTTGTCAGACCTATTGATATGTTAAAGCATAATCTGGGCTTAAAAAAAGCGGCTCCCTATTTGTGTGTTTACCTCAAATTTCTTACAAGTGTCTATAGAAATGCCGCATCGATTTACCGCTACACAATGACTACAACAAGTCGTCCCAGATATTTAAAAACTCATAAATTCAGAACTATACATTTTTTTGATCCTCACCTGCTTTGCGTTCCAAGTATTCATGTTGCGATTTCTGCCGGGCTTTATGCCTGGTTCAGACAGTTTTTTAAAACCGGTTTATTTCCAGAAAAAGAAGCTGAGGCATATCTTAATGAAATAAAGAAGCAGGCTCTCGCAATTGTGGAAAGTGTTTTACTGGTAAAGCAGCACAGCGTGAACTGCATTCCTCTTGCTCTTTACATGCTTACTTCAACAATGAATAAATCTTTCTTTTCAGCACAGGATGCAATTGATTTTATTGATTCTCTTTTTATTGATTCAACTGAAATTGACCAGGCCACAAGAAAGGAAATTATTGAATACTTTTATTATATGTATGACCGGGCTCTTCTTGAAAGCAAATACTCTTCCGACTGGCGCTTATGCATTCAGCACTGGCTCGAGGATTTTGCAAAAGAACAGAATAAAACTGTCAAAGTTCAGAATCAAAAGAACTGATATTTTACTCCGGCAGTTAGAGATATTCCCGGCATTGAATATCCGTCTACGGACTGATACTGCCAGTTTAATAAATTATCTACCTTAAGGTATGGAGTGAATTTTCCTTTAATTGCCGCCCCCTCTGCCGTAAGCCCTACAAGAAGATAAGGCTTTAAATAATAAATATTCATATTTGAAGTATAGCGGCGACCTGTATAAGAAGCGGTTAAGCTGATTCTTGCAAGCTCGAAGTTTAAGCTATTCACCAGAGTACAGACAAAATCCGGAGTCCACATTATTCGTTTGCCATAGGTAAACTCGTTAGTTTTATCTAACAGCCTGTTGTAAAGATATTCGCCGTTTAAATCCACAGTCCAGAAGCCCGCAAAGAAAGACACCTCCGCTGTAAAATCAAGCCCAAGATAAAAGGCACTCGAAAGATTTTGAGTAGTGCCACTGCCCCACTGGATTTTATCTTTATAATAATTTGAAAAAAGAGTAAGACCAAAATTTAATGCACCCTGCTTTTTTCCTTCTGAAAACTGAAGGCCTCTCAGATTCATACCAAGGTCTGCACCCCAGCCGCTTTCCGGTTTGAGCTCAGGGTTACCATGAAAGCCTCCTCCCTCCCAGAATAAATCATCCATATTCGGAAACTGCACCATTCTGTAAACATCTGTAAAAAGCTCGAGGCTTTGTCCCTGCCAGGCGACTCCCGCTTTTGGAACAAAGGCAAAATTACCTTTATTATCATTTACGCAAAGCTTTACTGCCAGAGGCACATTTAAGGTCCAGCTGCCACCTGCTCCACTGCCAAGAACGAGCTTTGTAGTTTCCTTTATTACTCCTGAAAACTGAATATGCTGTCCATCATTTGTAGATTTTAGATTTGTAAAATCAGCAGATAATCCAAGCAGCTGTCTTAAACGTCCGGCTGCAAGAGAAGTAAAATCAGCACTTGCGGTATACTTTACTGTATTAATAAAATGGCTGCTGTTTTCGGCTCCTTCCCGATCCTTATAAAAGCGGTTGTTACTGAGCCATACAAGTATATTTTTCAAATTAAAGAGTCCGTCTGCCAGAGCAGGATTCCAAAGTGAAAAAGAAAGATTATTATTATAGTCTCGCTGTAAACCCGGATTCAAAGAATTTACAGGTCCGGGTGTATTTTTGTGACCGCCGTAAAAAAGCTCTCCAAAGGAAAAATAATTTCCATCACCAAAATAATGAGTAAGTGAAGCATTTACTTGTCCATCTGTTACCTGAGAGTTTTCTGCTCTCTTCCAGACGCCAGCCTTTCCCTGATAGACTTGCCCGTCATCTCCACTTGTAAGAGCGGCTCCAAAGGGACCTTGTAAAAGAGAGAGTGTGTTATCCACTTTATATAAATAGCGGTTAGTTGCATAATTCAAAGCTCCACTGGCATTTATAAAGGTGTTATCGCCAGGACGTCCCGCAAAGGAAAGCTTTTGAAAAACCGAATCCAGAGGCCGGTCTGAATTGAAAAAGGTTTTCAGGGCTGTATCTGTAATCAGAAAATTCTTGAGCTCCTGCTTTTTCATAGTGATGTAAATCACACCGCCAACCGCTCCCTCATCTTCCACGCCCTCGGTAAAGCCGCCGCGCACAATTTCAATCCGCTCAACCGCATCAAGATTTATCGTAGAAAAATCAAAGGTTCCGTATTGGGCATTGTTGACGCAAATATCGTCTATCACCACGCGCACCGTTTCATCGGTAAAACCGCGAATGCTTGGCTTAGTCTCCAGCCCGTAAGGCCCGTAGCTCAAAATCTGAATGCCCGCCTTTTCAATCACCTCGCTCAAACTCTCGTAATGTGCCGCCTCAATTTCCTCCGCCGTAATAACAAGCTTCTGCTCAACAGATGAGGGAATGTAGGTCGTCACCCCGGGCAAAGTGATTTCCGCATTCTGGGCAAAGGTGAGAAAAGAAAAAATGTTGATTGAAATAAAAAAGAAAAGTTTTTTCATAAATCAGGTGGAATGCAGGGAGGGCGGAGCCCCGCCCTACGCCTCAACCGCCTGCGGCGTTTTCGGCTACCCCACCCAGCGGGGGAAATCCCCCGCAACGCCCCCTTTTGGTTTACTGTTTTACACAGTCGGAATAATAATTAAAATATCCTTTATCAGCTGTGAATTCCTGTTTTGCTTCTTCCAGAGTATTACATGAAGTTTTTGCACCTACAGCACCTGAAATTTTTACATTTTTTCCATTCAGTTCTTTATAGCTAACAGCATACCACTTTCCTACATCAGGAGCTGTTGATGAATATCTATACCAATATTCCCCTGAATATGATGAAGCAGGTTGATGAGTCCAAGTATTTGCATCAGTACCGGTTGGTGCAGTTGTAGTTTTCTCATAAGACTTTGTATATTTGATAAAAATTGTTCCAGCTGTATTTGATAATTCAACAATACTTACATTGTTTCCTTCATAACCTTTCCAGGCAACACCTGCTGTATTCTCTCCATAATTTTCGAAGGTTGAACCTGTAATTTTGTAATAGGATTTTCCATAAGAAGCATCAAGCCAAATACCTTCAATGCTCTTATGAGTTTCTTCAGGCTGCTGTTTACATCCAGCCAATGCCAAAATTGCAACGAAAACGAACGCTGCAAACAAACGAGAAAATTTAATGTTTTTCATTATTTCCTACCCGGAAAGCGAACTTGCGCACTTTCCAAAAGTTGAGATATCCCTTCATACGAAAGGCGCGTACCAAAGTTTCCGGGCTCGCAGCAATTACATCTGAGCCTTCCCAGACCGGGCGGTCCAGTGGCTGTTTTCAGATGTATGCGGTGTTTTTATAGTGGTTTTTCTCTGGTGGTTTCGATACGACACTTCGTGTCTACTCAACCACCGTATCCATCGTGTACACCGCAAACTGCATACCGTTGCGCATTCAGCTCAGGCCTTGCACCTGCTTCCATTGAAATACACGGGCTTAGTCTACCATAAAGATAGGTTAATTTACAAGATATTCAGATAGTTCTTCGGCGCTCATCATGATTACTTTGGCGCCGTGTTCTTCCAGGAACTTCTTGCCGCGGAAGCCCCAGTCTACGCCGATTACGTCGAGGCCGGCATTACTGCCTGTCTGCATATCAACATCAGAGTCCCCAATGAAAACTGCCTTCTGACCTTCAGACTTTCCGTCCATGCCGGCACGCTTTAAGATTTCGTAAATGCCGTCTGGAGCGGGCTTTGGAGGCATACCAGGGCGGCTGCCCGAAATGATATCAAAAAGGCCCGGGAAATAATCATCACAAAGAGCGATAGCGGCCGGCTCAACCTTGTTTGTGTTTACGGCAATTTTTATTCCGGCTGCACGAAGAGCTTTTATGCATTCAGGGATTCCCTCATAAGGGGCTGTCTTAACTGCACAGTGCTCCTCGTAGTAAGCAATAAAATCTTTTAGAATCTTGTCGAAATCAGGATGTTCTCTGCCACCTTCTATGGCACGCTCAATCAGCTTTGGAATACCGTTTCCAACCATAAAACGCACCTCGTCCAGAGTGTGCAGGGGCAGCTTATATTTTTCAAGAATTACATTCAAAGAGTCGGTCATATCATCCAGAGTATTAAGGATGGTTCCGTCCATATCAAAAATCGCAAGTAAATATTTCATAATACCCGCCATTATAATGACCCTGTAAAAAAAATACAATTTTTCTGTCGATTTTTTATATGTTTTGACTATTTATGCTATATAATATAATTGTAAACATAATCTGGAGGTCAAAAATGGCATGTTTTACAGTTCCAGCCGCAGAAGCAGTAGTTACTACAATCGCAGGAAAAATCATTAAAGCTAAAGAAAAGAAGCAGGGCCTTAGCGGTGCTGTTAATACAAAACCTGAATCAGGAGAGCCTGAAAAAATCAGCTGGTCTACAAAAATCGGCTGGCTCAACAAAATGCTCTGGGGTGGTTCTGCCCTTCTCGCTTTTGAACATGTATGGCACGGAGAAGTTGTACCATTCTTCCCATTCCTTACAGCAGTAAAAGACGGAGAAGCTTCTGAAATGCTTCACGAAATGGCAACTGCCGGCGTCTGCATGGCTCTGCTTGTAACTGCGGCCTGGGGAATTATGGTTGGAGTAGTTTCTATTATAGAGAAAAAAGCAAAAACTTCTGATAAACCGGCAAAGCTCGCAGGAGGTCTGGCATGACACTTTTAACAACAGTCTTCGCCGCAATTATCTGCACAATACTCTGGTATAAAAAGGAAGAGGCCCGCACTCTCAAGGTTGGAACTCTCTGTCTTATGTACTGGGGAGCATCTTTGATGTGGCTCATCGATGCAATTTTTGCGTATGCTGAGCTTGGAGCGGAGGCTTTTGTTCCGGCTCCTCTTGATATGCTCAATGATTTTTATCTTGGTCTTTCTGTCGTTGCACTCGGCCTGATTATCTGGCTTGTGATTCTTTTTGTTCGCGACCCTAAGGGCATTGTAAAAGCAGCACTCTTTAAGAAAAACTAAACTAAATAGACAATTGAAAAGCGAAATAAAACAATTACTGGAGGGCGTGCAAAACGGAAGTATTTCTGTGGAGGACGCCCTTCTTAAAATTAAGAAAGAGCCCTTTGAAGATTTGGGTTATGCAAAAATCGATTTTCACAGAAAAGTTCGCCAGGGTGCTGCCGAAGTAATTTACGGAGCCGGTAAAAGTGCTGAACAGATTTGTGGAATTGTAAAAGCGATGCAGGGCTCTGGTCAGAATACAATTTTAATTACCCGTCTCGATGAAGAAAAAGCAAAGGCTTTAGCAGAGAAATTTTCCTTTGAATATAAAAAGGAAGCCAGAATCGGTATTGTGGGTCAGCTGCCTGAACCTGATGGAATCGGAACTATTGTAGTAGCAACGGGCGGCACAAGTGATATTCCTGTTGCGGAAGAAGCGGCTCTTACAGCAGAAGCTCTGGGAAATAAGGTTACCCGCCTTTATGATGTTGGTGTTGCGGGCCTGCACCGTACTCTTGCCCATCTGGATGAAATAATGTCTGCGACGGTTATTATCGCAATTGCCGGAATGGAAGGGGCCCTTGCCAGTGTTATTGGTGGCTTAGCTGATTGCCCCGTAATTGCGGTTCCTACAAGCGTGGGCTACGGAGCTTCCTTCCACGGACTTTCAGCCCTGCTTTCCATGCTCAATTCCTGTGCAAGCGGAGTCTCGGTAGTAAATATTGACAACGGTTTTGGAGCGGGATATCAGGCAAGCATGATTAATCATGTGGAGGCAAAGGAAACAAAATGAAAACTTTATATTTTGACTTACCTATGGGGGCGGCCGGCGATATGCTCAGCGCTGCTCTGTACGAGCTTTTATCTGACGAAGAAAAAAAATCTTTTATTGAAGAAATAAACAAGGCAGGGATTCCTGGTGTAACTGTTAGCGCAGAAAAATCTGTAAAGTGCGGAATTACCGGAACTCATTTTAAAGTGCTGGTTGAAGGCCAGGAAGAAGGAAGCCATGATGTACATGAGCATCATCACCATGACGAGCACGAACATTCGCATGAGCACGAGCACTCACACGACCATCATCATGACCACGAGCACCATCACCACCATCATTCCAGCATGGCAGAAATTGAAGGAATCATTAATTCACTCAAAATCCCAGACTGTGTAAAAAGTGATGTAATCGAAGTTTACAAGCTGATTGCTGCCGCAGAAAGCAATGCCCACGGAATTCCTGTTACAGACATCCACTTTCACGAAGTTGGAACTATGGATGCAATTGCGGATATTACAGCAGTCTGCCTGCTTATGAATAAAATCGGCGCCTCAAAGATTTGTGCCTCTGCGGTAAATGTAGGCTCCGGTCATGTTCACTGCGCCCACGGAATTTTACCGGTACCGGCTCCGGCGACAGCCTTTATTCTAAAAGAGGTTCCTATTTACAGCGGCCACATTACAGGCGAGCTTTGTACTCCTACAGGCGCCGCCCTGCTCAAGCATTTTGTAAAAAGCTTTGGTAATATGCCGCAGCTTAAGATTTCTGCCATTGGCTACGGCATGGGCAAAAAGGATTTTGAAGCGGCAAACTGCGTAAGGGCAATTCTTGGTGAGGGAGATGATGCTCTTGAAGAGGTAATTGAGTTTACCTGTAATCTTGATGATATAAGTGCAGAACGAATTGCCTTCGCAATGGAGCAGCTTTTTGCGGCAGGTGCAATTGAAGTCTACACAATACCAGTAACAATGAAAAAGTCGCGACCGGGAAACCTGCTTTGCGTTATGTGTCTGGAAAGCAATAAGGATAAAATTCTTCAGACAATTTTTAAGCACACTACAACCCTTGGGGTTCGCGAAAATATCAGTCGACGATATTTTCTGGACCGCAGTATTGAAACTGTGAACACAGAGTTTGGAGAAATCAGAATTAAAAAGGCAGAAGGCTACGGCGTAAAAAGAGAAAAATATGAATACGAAGACCTGGCGGCAATTTCGCGTAAGACAGGACTTAGTATTGATGAGATTAACAACAGATTGCTTCATCGCTAAGCGGCTCGCAATAACAAGGAAAAAAAATATGGCAGATTTATCACACAGAAAAGCAGAGGCTAAGGTTCAGGTAAGGGGAGCAGACGGAAAGCCATTTGCGAATACAAAGGTTCATATTAATCAGATTAATCACGAGTTTCTTTTTGGCTGTGGTGCTTTTGAAACACTTCCTTACACAAATGGGGCAAGTGTTCACAATGGAAACGGCAGTCTGCAAAAGGTAAAACCTATAATCGGTGAGGATGAGGCTGCCTTCCGTGCCCGCCTTGAAGACCGCATGCAAAAGTGGCTGGGACTTTTTAATTACGGAACTCTGCCTTTTTACTGGGGTGGCTTTGAAGCGGAGGAAGGCAAGCCTAACACAGAACAGCTTATGGCCGCCGCAAAGTTTCTTAAAAGTAAGGATGTTACTGTAAAGGGGCATCCTCTCTGCTGGCACACAGGCTGTGTACCCTGGCTCATGAATTACGACAACAAGACAATTCTCGAAAAACAGCTGGACCGCATCCACCGCGAGGTTGGAAATTTCAAGGGCGTAATTGATATGTGGGATGTTATCAACGAAGTTGTAATCATGCCGATTTACAATAAATATGACAATGCAATTACAAGAATCTGTAAGGAGCTTGGCCGCGTTGGTCTTGTAAAAAAAGTTTTTGATGCTGCTCAGGAAAGTAACCCGGACGGAATCTTCCTTATTAATGATTTTAATCTTTCAACAAATTATGAAATTCTGATTGACGGCTGTCTCAATGCTGGTGTTCCAATCAAGACAATCGGCTTACAGTCTCACCAGCATCAGGGAGTATGGAGCAAGGAAAAAACAGAAGAGATTTTAAGCCGCTTCGAGCACTTTGGACTTCCTATTCACTTTACGGAAAACACGATTGTTGCGGGGCCTCTAGTTGCTCCGGAAATCACCGACCTTCAGGACGCCCACTACGATGACGATGCCGCAACTCCGGAACTGGAAGCCAAACAGGCAGATGACCTTGAAAAGATGTACAGAAATCTTTTTGAAAATCATCCGCTTGTTACAGCCATTACTAACTGGGATTTTGGCGACGGAGCCTGGCTCAACGCCCCAAGCGGCGTAATCAGAAAAGACGGTTCTCTTAAGCCTTCTTACAATACTCTGCATAAGCTGATTAAAGAAGAATGGCACACAGAGTACGATGCTACTACTGATGCGGAAGGCTATGTAAGTGTAAGCGGCTTTAAGGGTAAGTATGAAATCACCGCCAGAGATGTAAAGGTAAATTATAAGTTATCCTAAGAAGACTACTGATTAAGCTTTCTCCCATAAGGTTCTTATTTTATTATCATATTTCCCTTCAGACGGCTCATCTTTTGGAATTTTCAATCCATTCCACTCAGGTGCAGCAAGAACATCAGCATATTTTTCTCTTATTTCCATCACCTTCTGAACAAAAGTCTTCTTTGGAATATCATTAAAAACTGTCCTTTTATTCATGAATCTTACTTCCATTAAATAAAAGAATAAAAAAACGCTAATTAGAAGTCAAGTAATTATTTATTGAAATTGTAAACATAAATGCGGGGGCGTTACGGGGGCTGACCCCCGTTGGGTGGGTAGCCGAAAACGCCGCAGGCGGTTGAGGCGCAGGGAGGGGCTCCTCCCTCCTTACCTCCTTCCTCCATTCCTTCACACCTATTTTCACATTTTCTTTTCTATGATAATATACTTTCACTATGGATTTGATTAAGAAGCTTGATGAATGCGAAAAACGCTTTAAGGAAGTAAGCGACCTTGTTATGGATCCGAATCTTGTAAAGGACCCGAAGAAGTACAAGGACACTATGCGCGAGCACGGATATTTGACTGAATTGTGCGCGCTTTATGATGAGTACAAAAAAGTTCTTCAGGGCATTCAGGATGCCAAGGAAATGATTACAAACGAAGAAGACGCTGATATGCGTGAGATGGCCCGCGAAGAACTCAAAGAACTGGAAGAAAAACAGCCAAAGCTTGAAGAAGATATTAAACTTAAACTTGTTCCGCCTGATCCTCTTGATGAAAAGAACATTATTCTTGAAATCCGTTCGGCAGCCGGTGGTGATGAGGCTTCGCTTTTTGTACGCGATCTTTGGGAAATGTACACTCACCTGGCAGAGCGCAAGGGATGGAAAACTGAAACTATGGAAGCTCAGGAAACTGAAGTTGGCGGTTTCAACAAAATCGTAACTTCTATCAGCGGTAAATTTGTTTACGGAACTTTGCGCTGGGAATCTGGTGTTCACCGAGTTCAGCGTGTTCCTGCAACAGAAAGCCAGGGCCGTCTGCAGACTTCTACTGCAACTGTTGCCGTTCTTCCTGAAGCCGAAGAAACTGAAATTGAAATTAAACCGGGCGATGTTCGCGTTGACGTTATGCGTGCCGGTGGACCTGGCGGACAGTGTGTAAACACAACTGACTCTGCCGTTCGTCTTACTCATATTCC
>OCTW011618031.1_pt1 | contig 17970 bp, 16 predicted proteins | sample 1539671 | NCBI WGS metagenome assembly OCTW01 (sample SAMN02144230, study PRJEB22623) | gut metagenome | biome: sheep rumen | host: Ovis aries | place: New Zealand
TGACAAATTGGTGCGGTAGTTCAGTCGGTTTAGAATACCGGCCTGTCACGCCGGGGGTCGCGAGTTCGAGCCTCGTCCGCACCGCTTAAAAAGGCCTCACAGGTATCTGTGGGGCCTTTTCTTTTTCAAATTGGGGCTACATTGGGGCTACTTACCTATTCGATGTCTTCTTTTGCCTCAATGCAGAATACGGCATAAAGGGGGACAGACTTGATTTCATTGGCGAAGCCGAAGTTCTTTCCGGAAATGCGGTAAGCGAAAGGACACTTGTAGGTCTTTTTGAAATTGTTCATGCTGATTGCATTCACCTTCTTGCCTTTCTTGACCTCTACAGGAATCACGTTCATTCCATCCTGCAGTATGTATTCCACTTCTTGGGTGTTGCCGTTTTTCCAATAGCGGAGTGTAATACCGTTGGCAGAAAGGGCCTGGGCCACATAGTTCTCGGCTACCGAACCAAGGAAAGTGTTCTCAGTCTCTATGGAATTGAGTAGCATCTGGGCCGGCATCTGAGCCTTTGTGTTCAGCAGGCCAATATCGGACATATAAATCTTGAAGTCGCTGTCATCTTCCTGGGCGGAGATGGGAATAAAGCCATGTGATATCAGTTTGCATTTATGTACTATCCCGGCCAGAATGAGCCACTCGATAGCTTCACCGAAAATCTTAGCGGTTCCGCCCTTTTGCGCCAGTTTGTACTGGAACTTGCGATTCTCTTTAGCCAGCTGTGCCGGAATAGAATTGAAGCAGGCTCTGATCTTGACAGTGGTTGCCGGCTTGGCATATTTGGCCATATCGGCATTGTAACCAACCAGGATGGACTGCTGAACGGTTCTGCACTCTAGGAAGCTGTGGGTCTCTACATATTTGCCAACACTCTCGGGCATGCCGCCGACTATCAGATAGCGCTGGTACAGGTCAAGTGCCAACAGGTGAACGGAAGCCGGCATTGCCTCATTAGAGTTGAAGTGGGTACGGATATCCTGCGCCAGAACATCCATATTGATGGCCCAGAGGAATTCTTCAAAGTCCATAGGGTACAGGCGCAATTCATCCACTTTACCAACCGGATAGGAGAATTCCTCTTCTTCCTGCTGCTGTTGGGCCTTTCCTGCTTCATCTTCTTCGTCGGGCTTGTTTCCCTGATTCACAGCCACCCCCAGAAGGCTACCTGCGGCCACAATATCATACTGAGGATAATCTTCCTGGAAGTATTTGAGAGCAAGCAGCGCCCGCTTGCAGTCCTGAATCTCATCCAGGATGACCAGCGTCTCATGCGGGACAATTCGCTCATTATATAGAGTTTCCAGATAAGCGATGATTTCCAAAGGATTGATGTTATCCTTCAGGAAATTGCGCACATCAGGGACCAGGTCAAGGCTTACCTTGATATAATTCTTATAGTGCTCGCGCCCGAATTCTTCCAGAATGTATGTTTTTCCAACCTGACGGGCTCCCTGGAGGATGAGAGGCTTATGATCCGGCCTGTTCTTCCAGTCTATGAGTTGCTGAGTGATTTTTCTTTTCATAGCAATTACAGCCATTAATTCCAAGGCAAATATAATCAAAAACTATGAAAAAGTCACAGCAATTTTGATTTTTTCATAGTTTCTGATTGGATTAGCGGAAATACTCGTATTTGTCGGTGAGTTTCTCCACCACTTCCAGCGTGTCAGCTTTGATGTACTTCTTGAGCATCTTAGGCGAGGCATTTCATTTTGAATTAGCGATTCAGGGCCCTGCCTACAATATAAAGAAGGGCGGCCACAACCATGCCGTTGATTGCTGGGAATCCCCAGTGAAGGAGATTTGCCACCACGGCGCCGGCAACAACTCCGGCTACGGCCCACCAGTTCACATTTACGGCCGAAGCTGACAGGAACTTCTTCCCGTCCATGAAATAACTGATTATTAGGATGATGCCAACTGGCGGCAAGGTGCAGTTAAGGACATTGAGCCAGCCGCAGAAATTCCAGTACAGCCACACCGCGGCGATGGTCCCGATGATACCGGAAACAATTACCATGCTCTTCTTGGAGTATCCCGTGATGTTGGAAAGGCCAAGGCCGGCGCTGTAAAGGGCGTTGTCGTTGGTGGTCCAGATATTGAGGCCCAGCACTAAAACGGCCATGTAGAAGAGGTTGAGATTGAGCATCACCTCAAAAATGTCGTTGCCGCCTGCATAGATGCTGGAAACTGCGCCGAAAAGGAACATGAGGCTGTTGCCAAGGAAGAAAGCGATTATGGTTGTGACAAGCCCCACCTTTCCGCTCTTTGCAAAGCGCGTGAAGTTTGGCGTGGCCGTTCCGCCGGAAACGAAACTACCCACCACAAGGCCCGCACCGGCAATTATTCCAAGGTCCTTAGTGCCCTGGTTAAACTGCTCAATGAGCCCCAGATCTCCCCTTTTCACGGCAAGGATCATTGCCACGGTGCCAAGGATTGCCACGGCGGGAACCGCAATATAACTAACTATGGTAAGGCTCTTTATGCCGAAGTAAGCGCTTGCTGTCATTAGGATGCCGGCAATGCCCACAAGAAGATATCCCTGCCACGGCATGGAGTCCGGAGTAACTTCCAGTCCAAGGATTTCCTTGGCCACGGGGATTGCGAACATGGCAAGTCCCACCCCGAACCATCCTATCTGCGTGAAGCTAATCATGGCGCTGGGAAGCCAGCTTCCCTTTATGCCGAAACTACGCCTGGCCAGCATATCCAGGGACAGCCCGGTTTTGGCGCCGATATAACCCAGCGCTCCGGTGTAGGCTGCCAGGATGAGGCCGCCAAGGATAAGCGCCCATACAAAGCCGGAGAAATTGAGCCCTGCGGCAAGTTGCTGGCCCACCCACATGCTGGCCGAAAAGAAGGTGAAGCCAAGCATGAGCATGAACATGCTGAGGGTAGATTTACGTCCGGCGGCGTCTACAGGCCTTGATGAGTAATCCAAATCCGTAGTTTTCATGATACCTATACTTTATTTATACATTTTTCTCAATGAATCCATGCTGGAAAGCCTTCTGCGGGCAATTTCCGCAAGGTCCAGCCGCGCCGCGCCGGAAATGAACTCCTGCTCCTTTTTCCACAGCCCTTCCCATGCATCCGGAATGCCGGTCACAATCTTCCACTCTTCATAGGACAAAGGAGAGGGATACCCCAGCTTTTCACCTGCAAGGGCCTTAGGGTCAATAATATGAGCCCTTTCCAAAATGCCTTCCCAGTACTCCGAGACTTCATCTATATGAAGTGGAATCTCATAACGGCGGGCGCCGCCGTCGTAGATTATGCATTTTTCAAACAGGGAATCCGGGTGCTCCATAACGTGGCTGCGGAACTCCGGAGCCACCACTCCCCCATTCCAGCCGAAATCTATGTCCTTCACGTTGATGCCGCTTGCCCCGGGGCCTCCATATACCGTGAACATACCCTCAAAGAAGAAGCAGTCAAACCCCTCAAAACCGGGGAACAGTTCGCTTAGCCTGGGTGTCATCTCTTCCATAAGTTCCACGGCCCTGGTGCCTCCTATTGTGAAAAACACCATCCGCTTTATACTGCCTCCCCTTCTTTTGAATTCACCCACAACATAGTCAAGGCACCTCTCAAGCGTGGCGCCGGATGCAATTATGTCGCCAATAGCCAGTGTTCGGCCCGGGGTGGGACGAAGTTTCTCATACTTAATCTCAAGCCCGGTGATGACACTATTCTCTATGATTCGCTCGCAGGAGACAAAATGCATGTCCCGCACCCTTATGCCTGCCTCTGCGCAGGCTTCTTCCAGCGGATAGTTAAGCCCGCCCCTAAGGATGGTCAGGATATCAAAATCGCCACCCAGGCCAACTGAAAGAAGGTAACGAAGGGCGGCGACGGTTTCACGGAGAAGGGCGGTGTAGCAAGGGAAACCAACAACTTCCGGGGAAGAGAGGAGTTCCCGCGTGCCAGGACCGGACAAGACGAAATAGCGATTGCTTAGCTGGGGAGATACCAGTTTGTAGATATTTGTATCCTCAAAAAGGCCGAGTTGGCGTAGGTACATAAAAAATCCCGATTATAATATAACCGGGATGCAAATATAATGGAAAATCAGGAAGAACGCAAGAAAATGTGTATCTTTGCACTCCCTCGGAAGGGAAGGCAAAAAAGAAAATGAACTGGATTATTCTTATTGTTGCCGGGCTGTGTGAATGCGGATTCACTTTCTGCCTTGGCAAGGCAAAACTGGCCGCCGGCTGGGAAGCATTTTGGTGGTATGCAGGCTTTGTGGTGGTTTCGGCCCTCAGCATGATTCTCCTTGCAAAAGCCACAAAAACGATACCCATAGGCACCGCCTACCCCGTATGGACGGGAATAGGAGCCGTTGGAACGGTGCTTATAGGTATTCTGGTGTTCAAGGAGCCAGCCACCTTCTGGCGCCTGTTTTTCATTGTAACCCTCATCAGTTCGGTGGTAGGGCTGAAGATGGTTTAAGACTCGATTGGTGGAAATTGCGTAAATTTGAATCGGCTATGATTGAAACCCTTAGAAACACCCGTGACCTGCCGGACCACGCCCTTGCAGAGCTTCTGGAAACCCCGGACCTGTCACTTGCCCGGAGGCTTGAGGCCTCTGCGCGGGAGGTGTGCCTTCAGGTGAAAGGCCCCAGGGTGCTTGTGAGGGCTCTCATAGAGCACAGCAATATGTGCCGGAACAACTGCCTGTACTGCGGTATTCGTAGGGGCAGGGCCTCCGTGAAGCGTTACTCCCTTTCCCCGGAAGAGATCCTTGGGTGCTGCGCCCGGGCATGGCGGGACGGAGTCCACACTTTTGTGATCCAGGGCGGGGAGAATCCGGTACAGGCGCGGGCCCTTCTTCCGGTTGTGAAGGAAATCCGGGGCCGATACCCCCACGCCGCAATCACCCTGTCCCTTGGGGAGCTGCCCTTTGAACTGTATTCGGCCTTCAAGGAAGCGGGCGCCACAAGGTATCTCCTGAGGCACGAAACCGCAAATCCGGAGCACTACGCCAGCCTTCATCCCGCCGGAATGACGCTGGAGAGCCGGATTGGGTGCATAAAGGAGCTCAAGCGCCTTGGCTATGAGACCGGCATGGGCATGATGGTTGGAAGCCCCGGCCAGACAACCAGAAACCTTATAGAGGACCTTCGGCTCATGCAGGAAATCCGGCCTCACATGATAGGGATAGGCCCTTTCATTCCCCAGGACGGCACCCCGTTTGAGAACTGTCCTCCCGGAAGCGCGCAAACCACCCTCCGGCTCATTTCAATACTAAGGCTCATGTTCCCTTCGGCCAATATTCCCGCCACAACGGCCCTGGCGGTGCTTTTACCGGGCGGCAAAGAGGCCGGAATACGCGCCGGTGCAAATGTAATAATGAATGTATATACTCCGGAAACGGAGCGGCTTAAATACGACCTTTACAAAGGAAAAACCTCAAGAAATGTATAATCCGTCATCACAATACGCAGATGAGTTCATCTGCCATGAAGAGATACTGGAAACCCTTGAAGAGGCTTCCGTGGAAAGCCGGAATCCCTTAAGGGTCAAGGAAATACTGGAAAAGGCTGCCCGTCTTAAAGGTCTCACGCACCGTGAGGCGGCCATCCTCATGGACTGCACGGACCCCGGCCTTGAAGAAAAGATATATGCCCTGGCCGAAGACATCAAGCACCGTTTTTACGGAAACCGCATAGTGCTCTTTGCACCGCTGTACCTTTCCAACTACTGCGTAAACGGCTGTGTATACTGCCCTTACCACGCCAAGAACCGCACTATTCCGCGCCGTAAGCTCTCCCAGGAGGAGATTGAGGCGGAGGTCCGGGCGCTTATTCGCACCGGGCACAAGCGCCTTGCCGTGGAAGCCGGCGAAGACCCCGTCCACAACCCGCTGGAGTACATCCTGGAGTCCATCAAAACCATCTACTCCGTAAACGAAGGCGGGAATTCTATCCGAAGGGTAAACGTAAACATCGCCGCCACGGACGTTGAGAGTTACCGGAAGCTAAAGGCTGCGGGTATCGGCACGTATATCCTTTTCCAGGAAACCTATAACAAGGAGCAGTACCAAAGGCTCCACCCCACCGGCCCCAAAAGCAACTACAATTGGCACACGGAGGCCATGGACAGGGCCCAGGAAGGCGGCTGCGACGATGTAGGGATAGGCGTACTCTTCGGCCTTTCCGGGTACCGCTACGAACTTGCGGGGCTTCTCATGCATGCCGAACACCTTGAGGCGCGCTTTGGCGTCGGGCCTCACACAATAAGCGTTCCCAGGATCTGCCCGGCAGACGACATTTCCGTGGACGATTTCAAGGATGCGCTCCCGGATGCCATTTTCCGGAAACTGGTGGCTGTCCTTAGGATTGCAGTTCCCTACACCGGAATGATTGTCTCTACCCGCGAAAGCGCGCGCATGAGGGAGCAGCTTCTCCACTGCGGCATCTCCCAGATAAGCGGCGGCTCACGCACAAGCGTTGGCGGTTACACCACCGTAGAGCGCCACGACGAAACCGCCCAGTTTGACATTGCGGATACCAGGCCCCTTGACAGCGTAGTGCGCTGGCTGCTGGAGCAGGACCACATTCCAAGTTTCTGCACGGCCTGCTACCGCGAAGGCCGCACCGGAGACCGCTTCATGAGCCTTTGCAAGAGCGGTAAAATAAGCCTCTGCTGCACTCCAAACGCACTTATGACCCTTAAGGAGTACCTTATGGACTACGCCTCGGAGGAAACCCGCGCCGCCGGGGAGGCGATGATTCAGCGCAGCCTTAGTGACATCCCGTCAGAGAAAGTCCGCGGCATCTGCGAGCGCCATCTTAAGGAAATTGAGGACGGGGCCAGGGATTTCAGGTTTTAAGGGAGAGATACCCGGTCCAGGATTCCATGCATATAAGCCAAAGCTAAGCCGTAATTGGTTATTGGCACCCCAGAAAGGAGAGCCTTCCTTATACGGCTTCTGACGAGTTTGGAATTGACAGTGCACCCTCCGCAATGGATAATAAGGCTATAGACCGACAAATCATCCGGAAAATCGTTACCAGCGGATACATCAACCACTATATTTGCCTTTTTCCTTAGCATTGCGGGAATCTTGACACGGCCGATGTCTTCTGTATTGGGCACGTGCGTGCAAGCTTCGGCAATAAGCACTCTGGAACCGTCTTTAAGGCCGCCTATTGCCCTGGCACCTTCAGTCATTACACCAATATCACCTTTTTCAGCGGAAAGAAGGATAGAGAATGATGTGAGAGGCATTTCTGGCGGGATAGCAGCATTAACCAACCCAAAAACCTGAGAGTCAGTTATGACAAGGTCCGGACTGGTTTTCAGGGCATCCTGGAGTTTGTCCGGAGTACAGCAAACAGGTATGCAGCGGCGGTCCAGGAGCTCCCGGAGCACTCTCACCTGGGGAAGGATAATGCGCCCCTTGGGAGCTTCGCTGTCCTGGGGCATTACCAAAACTACAACACTGCCGTGGTGAACCAATCGGCCGGTAAGAAAGCGCTCTTCCACTTTGGGAAGCACTGCAGCAATACGTTTGATAAGGGCTCCGAACTCAACATTTCTGTCTTCAACGGCCACTACAGGGACATCTCGTTCATCCAACTCTTTCTGCCACTTTGCGTCCTCCGGATTACCGGAAAGCAGCAGAACAGCCACATCCGTACTATCAATCACTTGCCTGGTCATGCGCTCACGCTCAGAGCCAAGTTCACCACCATCGCCATATCCGGCAGTGTCCACCAGGACACAGGGGCCGATTTCAGGCAACTCAATGCGTTTTCGCACCGGATCAGTTGTTGTCCCGGGTCTGTCACTTACCAAAGACACCTTCTGTCCGGCAATGGCATTGACCAGCGTGGACTTACCGCTGTTGGTAGCCCCGAAAAAGGATATTTGGTACGGTTCCGTCATATTTTATGATTGTGTCATATCTCTATTCCCCTGGTGTGGACCTGGTCCAGGGGGGTTGTGGACTTGGTCCAAGGGTAATTTGGACGAGGTGTCACCAGTTTTTGGACGAGGTACAAAAATAAGTGCTGGACCTGGTCCACCGACTACGCCTCTGAGGTACCTGTAGTGCATAGTGCCTGGACCAGGTCCACCGGATAAAATGCCACCTCGTCCAAAAAAGTGCTGGACCAGGTCCACCACAGCTTCAATCTTCCTGCACTGAGTCTTCTATTCCCCAAATTCGGCCACAATCTTTTTGATGTCGGAGGGGTTGAGACGGCCGTAGACCTTCTCTCCGATGGTGGCAACGGGGGCAAGGCCGCAGGCGCCTACGCAGCGGAGGCAGTCAAGGGAGAACTTGCCGTCCGGGGTGGTTTCACCTACCTCTATGCCAAGCACCCTCTTGAACTCTTCCAGCACCTTGTCCGAGCCTCTTACATAACAGGCCGTTCCAAGGCACACTGAAACGGGGTATTTGCCCTTCGGCACCATTGAGAAGAAAGAGTAGAACGTCACCACCCCGTACACCTTTGATGCGGGAATGCCAAGTTCACGGGCAATCACCCTTTGGACTTCCTCAGGGAGGTATCCAAGGGTATTCTGGCACTCGTGAAGGATGCTGATGAGTTCACCGGGATCATTATTGAATTTCCGGCAGATGGCCTCCACCTGACGGAGCGCTTCACACGATACTTTCATAACTACTTGATGCTTTTGTCAAAATAACGGGTATGGAGGAGTTTCTCCGAAAGCTCGCCAAGGGGCTCTCCAAGATAAACCTCGTAGAGCTGCTTGATGTCCGGGTTCTCGTGGCTCTTGCGGATGGGCTTGCCTTCGTCTTCGCGGTAAATGGCAGCCGCGCGGGCCTTCAGGACCTCTATGTTGCCGTGGTGGTAGGGCTGACCGGCGCCGCCTATGCAGCCTCCGGGGCAGGCCATAACCTCAACAACGTGGTAATTGAGCTCTCCCTTGCGGAGCTTGTCCATGAGATAGCGGGCGTTTCCAAGGGTATGCGCCACGCAAACCTTCAAGGGGAAGCCGTCTATGTCAATGGTGGCTTCCTTTATGCCGTCCAGGCCGCGTACGGCGGTAAACTCCAGACGGGGCAGGGTTTTGCCGGTAAACACCTCATATACAGTGCGGAGGGCGGCCTCCATTACGCCGCCGGTTGCGCCGAATATGGCACCTGCACCGGAGGATTCTCCCATGGGAGTGTCGAAGTCGGAGTCCGGAAGGCTCTCAAAGTCTATGTTGGAGCGCTTTATGAGGCGGGCCAGTTCACGGGTGGAGATTGAGTAGTCTACGTCCGGGTTTCCGTTTACGGAGAATTCCTCGCGCTCGCACTCGTACTTCTTGGCAAGGCAGGGCATTATGGACACCACCACCAGTTTCTCGCGGGGGATTCCCATTTTTTCGGCCCAATAGTTCTTGGCGATGGCCCCGAACATCTGTGCCGGGGATTTGGCCGATGAAGGATACTCCAGAAGATCCGGGTAGTTGTGCTCATAGAAATTCACCCAGGCCGGGCAGCAGGATGTCATGATGGGGAGCTTCACGCTCTTGTCACCGCCAAGGAAGGCCCTCAGGCGGTGGAGGATTTCGGCACCCTCTTCCATAATGGTGAGGTCTGCGGCGAAGTCCGTGTCAAACACATAGTCGAAGCCAAGGTAACGGAGGGAGGTTGCAAGCTTGCCGGTGACAATGGTGCCGGGCTTCATGCCGAATTCCTCTCCAAGTGCCACGCGAACCGCCGGGGCGGGCTGGGCTATCACTATCTTTTCAGGGTTGCAGAGGTCGTCCAGGAGGCGGTCTGTGTTGTCACGCTCAGTGAGTGCTCCGGTGGGGCAGACGGCCACGCACTGACCGCAGTAGGTGCAGTCGGTGTCCTTGAACATGCGGTCAAAGGTAGGGGCGATGGTGGTCTCAAAGCCGCGACGTACGGCGCCAAGAACGCCCACCGTCTGGACCTGGTTGCAAACGGACTCGCAGCGGCGGCAAAGGATGCACTTGTCCATGTTGCGGGTAATGGCGACGGTCTCCTCTTTCTTCCTCACGCTCTGCTCTCCCTTGTAGGTCATGCGGCGGATGTTGAAGCGGGTCACCAGTTTCTGGAGCTCGCAGTCCGAGCACTTGGGACAGGTAAGGCAGTCGTTGGGGTGGTCGGAGAGGATAAGTTCGGCCACGGTTTTGCGGGCGCGCACCACACGGGCCGAATTTGTGCGCACAACCATGCCTTCCATGACCTGGGTGGCGCAGGAAGGGGCCAGGTTGCGCCTTCCCTCAACTTCCACAACGCAAATTCGGCACGAAGCCGGGGTATTCTTCACGCAAGTGCCCTTGAGGTCCATGTGGCACAGCGCGGGTATCTTTATGCCGATGGTGGCGGCGGCGTCAAGGATGCTTGTTCCCTTGGGCACGCTAACGGCCCTGCCATCTATTGTAAGGGTAATTATAGTAGTATTTTCCATAGCGTGCTCCTTTTAGATAACTTTAATGGCTCCGAACTTGCATCGTGACAGGCACATGCCGCAGCGGATACATTTTTCCGGATTTATCACGAACGGTTTTCTCACTTCTCCGGCAATGGCTTCGGCGGGGCACCCGCGGGCGCAGGCGCTGCAGCCCTTGCACAGGGCCGGATCTATGGAATAGGTAAGGAGGCTCTTGCACTTGTGGGCGCGGCACTTGTGGTCACGCACGTGTTCCTCGTACTCTTCCCTGAAGTTTGCGAGGGTGGAGAGGACGGGGTTGGGAGAAGTCTGGCCAAGGCCGCAAAGGGCGGTGTCCTTGATCACTTTTGCAAGGTTTTCAAGGGTTTCTATGTCTTCTTCGGTGCCACGGCCGTCCGTTATGCGGGTAAGGATTTCCAGCATACGGCGGTTTCCGATTCGGCACGGGGTGCACTTTCCGCAGGACTCGTCCACGGTGAATTCCAGGAAGAACTTTGCAACGGACACCATGCAGTCGTCTTCGTCCATGACTATCATGCCGCCGGAGCCCATCATTGAGCCTGCAGCAGCAAGTGACTCATAGTCAATGGGAATGTCCAGGTGCTTTTCCGTGAGGCAGCCACCGGAGGGACCGCCGGTCTGGACGGCCTTGAACTTCTTGCCGCCCTTTACGCCGCCGCCGATGTCGTAGATGATCTCACGGAGGGTTGTGCCCATGGGAACCTCTATGAGGCCCACGTTATTGATCTTTCCGGCAAGGGCGAACACCTTTGTGCCCTTGGATTTTTCCGTGCCGATGGACGCGAACCACTGGGGACCCTTTGTAAGGATTACGGGGACGTTTGCCAGGGTTTCAACGTTGTTCACGTTTGTGGGATTGCCGAAGTAGCCGGCTTCGGCCGGGAACGGCGGCTTGAGGGTGGGCTCTCCCCTCTTTCCTTCCATGGAGTGGATGAGGGCGGTCTCTTCACCGCACACGAACGCGCCGGCGCCGTAACGGATTTCTATGTCAAAGTCAAAGCCGGTTCCAAGGATGTTCTTTCCAAGGAGGCCGTATTCACGGGCCTGGCCGATTGCAACCTTCAGGCGGTGCACCGCCAGGGGGTATTCAGCCCTTATATATATAAGGCCGTGATGGGCGTTTATGCAGTAGCCGCATATCATCATCGCCTCGATGACGGAGTTGGGGTCTCCCTCCATTATGGAACGGTCCATGAATGCGCCGGGGTCTCCTTCATCCGCGTTGCAGACAACATATTTGTCCGGGGCGTCGAACTTCCGGGCGATTTCCCACTTTACGCCGGTGGGGAAACCGGCGCCGCCGCGGCCCCTGAGGCCGGACGCCTTGATGTCTGCGAGAACGTCTTCAGAGGGTCTCTGGAGGCTTTGGGCCAAGGCTTTGTAGCCGTCACGGGCTATGTATTCACGGATGTCTTCCGGGTTAATGAAGCCGCAGTTGCGGAGGGCTATCCTCATCTGCTTGCGGTAGAAGTTCATGTGCTTGGAGTCACTGATGTGCTGCCCGGTGGAAGGGTCTACGTACAGGAGGCGCTCCACCCTGTTCCCGGCAAGGATATGCGAGGTGACTATTTCCTCAACATCCTCCGGACGCACGGAGGTATAGAAGGTGTTGTCCGGGACTATCTTCACGATAGGGCCTTTCTCGCAGAAGCCGAAGCAGCCGGGGACAACTACATCCACTTTATCCTCAATTGAGTGAGCCTTCAGGGACTCTTGGAAATTCTGGGCAATCTTTGCGCTTTCGGAGGCTTTGCAACCGGTACCGCCACAGCAAAGGATTTGCATGTGCGGGGTGCCTTTCTCAAGGCCGGCGGCCTGCGCCGACGTAGCCTTGTTGCTCTCCTCCCTTTGAGACAGGGCTTTCAGGGCTTCCTGTCTGATGCCTTCAAGGACATCCGGTGAGTTTATGGTCATTGTTTTGGGGTTAAGTAATTATAGGTCGCTAATTTAGGAATTATTTTCCATCCTGCCAAACTTTGCGCCCCGCCCGGACACGGAAATGCCCGTTTTCGTGGCCGAAGCCTGCGATTTGGCCCGCCCGAGCACGGGAACACCCTCCAAACGTGCTCGAAACCTGCATTTTGCCCCGCCCGAGCACGAAAACACCCCCCAAAACGTGCTCGAAGCCTGCGATTTGCCCCGCTCGAGCACAAAAACGCCCCCCAAACGTGCTCGAAGCCTGCGTTTTGGCCCGCCCGAGCACAAAAACACATATTTTGCAACAAAACCAGCTGAGAGCAAGCACAAATACGGAAGTTTTCATAACTTTGCCGCTATGAGAAAACTACTTTCATGGCTAATCATTTCGCTTTGCCTTTCGGCCTGCACGGCGGATGTTGTTCCCCGCCCGCAGGAAGCGGCGTTTCCACAGGACTTCTTCGACTTCCGCGTCAAGGTCGAAGGCCGTGAATACAAGCCGGTTAGTGTATACGACGGCGGCTGCATTGTGTTTGTGCCGGGCGGGACGGACCTCACCGAAGTGGTGGCATCATTCGAAAGCAGCGGCATTACCGCCGTCACCGTAAACGGCGTAGCCCAGGAGAGCGGGGTTTCGGCCAACAATTTCAAAAACTATAAAAAGGGCGTGGATTTCCGCCTGGAGTTTGAAGACGGGAAAACGCAGGACTATAACGTGAAGGTTATAGATACGGATCTGCCGGTTGTCACCATCGACACCGACAAACCCGGGAAAATCACCAGCAAGACAACCTGGAGAGGCTCTTCCATGAAAATCATGGGGGAAAACCACAAGATGACGGATATCGGCCCGGCCGAAATAAGGGGCCGCGGCAACTGGACCTGGGACAAGTACCCCAAGAAACCGTATGCGCTGAAACTTGGGAACGCCCGGAAAGTTCTGGGAATGCCGGCGCATAAAAGATGGGTGCTACTGGCCGAATACCGTGGTTTTATTGGGAATCCGCTTGCATTTGAGGCTTCCCGGCGGGCTCCGTCCATAGACTGGGCTCCCCGCGGGCGGTTTGTGGAACTTGTCCTCAACGGGCAGTTCCAGGGGCTGTACTACCTCTGCGAGCAAATAAAGATTGACCCTGACAGGGTGAACATTTCAAAGGAAGGAGGCTATCTGCTTGAGTACGACGAACTTTACGACGAACGGCACAAGTTCAAGTCGTCCGGTTTCGGCCTCCCCGTCCAGATAAAGTACCCGGACGAAGACCTCACTGACGCCCAGATGGACTACATCCGGAACTTCATCAACGAGATGGAGGCCGAAATAAAGAAAATAGGGTTGCCAGGTGGCAGCCGCTATACGGAGTATCTGGACATGGACAGTTTTGCCGATTACTGGATGGTGCTTGAAACCGTTTCCAACTATGAGGCCTATAAGCCGAGGAGCGTGAAGATGTTCAAGGGCCTGGACGGCGTGGACAGTCCGGAAGGCACGGTGTGCAAACTCAAGGCCGGGCCTCTTTGGGACCAGGAACTGTTCCTTGTAGACAAGAAGTTCAACTCCAAGGACATGTACTACTACAAGTACCTGTTCAAGGATCCCGCGTTTGTCCAGACAGTGAAAAAGCGATGGGAGGTTTACAAGGGTAATATTTTGGGAAACAACCAGTACGAGCCATTCCTGGATTACATGGAAGACATTGTTTCCACCATCAAGGTGAGCGCCAACCGCGACATTGCGCTATGGGGGAACAAATACTTCACCCTTTCGGGGGAAGCGTCGGCCGTACGGGGCGGTTTTGTCTCAAAGATAGAGTGGATGGACCGTGAGATTCAGAAGTTGTAAGCAGTAATACCCTGTAGTCGCAGAACCTACAGCGCCAAAGCCAGCCTCTGGCAAATTGTTTTAATTCCTTTACTGATACGGCTTTGCATCTGCGGGCGAGGATGTCGGAGTCCGTTGGCGTAATGGCTTAACTGTTGTTCGGCAATGCCGGTTTCTTTGGACAATGCTTTGCGAGTTATATAGTTATCAGTGTATTTCAGTTGCGCTCGTGTGGAAAGGTGAAACGATGGGGTCCATTCTCCCTGTAGTTCCATAGGTACGGGGGCCCCGTCCTCTACAAGGCAAGAAACATGAAAGGCAAGAGCATCGACAATGTTCTTTTCCACTTCTTCCAGAGTATGTCCTGTTGCTACACAGGCTATTCCCTCATTGGCGGGTGCTGCTGCAAAATTATTGGGCACCCAATCAATATTAATATGTACTGTTCCCATAATCTATTTCCATCCGGCCTGTTTCCAGATGCTGTTCAGTATTTCCTGGCTCAAAGTATCACTGTTCTTACCACTGACCGTGACTGTCCCGGATTTGCCGTTGCTCTAAGAATTCTCCACTCAATATTTCGTTGGGCAATTGAAATAAAATATATATATTTGCATCGTCATCCGGCGGTGACAGCCCTGCCGCCTTAATGGATACCAGGGGGAGCTGAGGTGGTATCAGATGACTCTTTTGCATAAGCCGTGAGTACCCAGATTTTGGGCTCCGGCTTTTTTCCGTTTGTTCGAAAGTTTTTTCGTATTATGGCAAGGTAGCCGTCATGTTTAAGAACAACTTTATCGGAATCTTCAAAATACAGCGTTCCTTCTTGAATCATTGAAGTGATTCTATCAATCATTTGATTGACAGTGGGAAAATCTTTCTGATTAATATGCTTGACTAAAATATGTCTTACACCAAAATTATCATCTCCCCAAACAAGGTCTATTTGACCAATATCCTCTCTGCTGAATACGGCTCTTAAATCTCCCTCCTGATGGTCTATTAAGAACCAGAATGCTTCTTTGGGCTTCCCCTCAAAGCCGGTATATATATTTCCAAATGGGCCGAAAGCATGGGGGATGTCTTCTTCATTGGGAATAATCGTAGGAAGAAGCTCTGGCTCAGATGTATAGCCAATAAGCATCTCAAATGGCACGCCTATTATTTGAGCTGCTTTCTGAATAGTGTAGAGGTTCTTTGTCTTGAAAAGGATGTTGACATTCTGTCGTTGTACGCCCATACGGCGGGCAAACTCGGCTTTACTTATACCTTTTCTTTCCAAAAGAGCCGGCCCCTTTTCTTCAAAAAATGTTTTTGCCATGTTACCTGTGTATGCTCTCAATCTGGATACTTAATGTATCAATGAATTGATTATGAGTTCTTTTTAAAATATGCTTTAGAGGATTTAGCATTATTCCCAGTTCGCCTTCAAATTCCGCATCAAAATCAGGTGCAGACGAATAAATCTGAATTCCAGATTGAGTCACATCCAAATATGAGGTATATGTCCTGTCATCTATGTTAATTGGTAAAGATGTATTATAACTCTTCCAGCGAAAACAATCATAAAATACATTATAAAGATAAAAACAGTGCTGGCTTTCGCTGACAAGAACATCTACATTGGCATTTTTCAGTGCGGACTCCAACTCTTCATCTTTTTCCCGCTGATAAAAATCTTGTTCAATATTCAAAAAAATAAGAGCCAACGTTCGCAAATCCATAAATGGCTTTGCCGGAAGCGATTTCTTAATTGAATATATTATTGAATCCAACGTTTCCGTTTTGTCGTAAATAGAATTTGGGAAACGGTCATCGAGTTCTCTCATGACACTGTTCCGGATACTATGGTCTGTGTCAATAACGCCAAGAGCAAGATCCGTTTTACGAATATGCGTTTCCATATTCATAATTACAAAATATCTTTTACTAGCCATCGATAAAAACTTTTACTGTGTCAACTATTGGCTCATTTATAGCTAAATAAATAAGACTCTGGGTCTTATCTGTAATTTCATGGAAACTGTACCCTTCTTCAGGCAAGAATTTACACGAAGAACAATAAATCATAAAATAGTGGTACTCTGCTCTGACATCCTTGCCATTAAGAGTAAGTATTATAGGACGCTCATGATAGCTAAAAGAGCAATGCCCCGGTTCCTGAGCTATATTCTCCAGTTCCATAATAGAGGCCGCATTATGTAGTCTACCATTCAATTCAACTTCCTTTTTATCAAACGGGAGATTGCATAGAGAGAGCACTTTTACCCTAATATCTGCAATACTAGAAGGAGATATGTCATCCTTAAGGGAGAGACAATGTTTCTCTGACAAGGATTCATAGTCAAACAATTCTTCTGGAAACCTCTTCTTCAAATCAGAGATCATTTTATCATCTAATTGGACTTGTAGTTGTGCTTTATAGCGGATTCCTATTGCGATGTATCTTCCCATTTTTATATGGCGTTATTATGCCAGCACAAATGTAATAATTTTATATTACAAACGCAAATAGTTCATATTGTTTCATAAGTCTTGTTTTAGTGTCGCCCAACGTTGGACGGCACTCACAAACTTATGAGACTGGTTTTCGAAAACCAACCATCCTCAAGAAAAAAGAGTTGTTTCACGTGATAAATGCGAAAGTTTTTACGTTTCAAGGGAATAATCACAAAAAAAGTTCACAAATCACGTGACAATTTTGCAATCGCAGTGCATTACCTCCTGTCATTCTGAGCGAAGCGAAGAATCTCTTTTCTTTGTGTTTTTAACCTTGTTATTATGGAAGAAAACACAAACTTTAAAAGCGTGGCCCTAGCCTGGCTGAGCCACAAGAAACAGTATGTCAAGAAATCCACTTTTGCCGTTTACAGCATCCTGGTGCAGAGTCACCTCATTCCGGTTTTTGGAGAGCGGGAGGATATCGGCGATGAGGATGTCCAGGATTTTGTAAACAGTGAACTGGAAAGGGGGCTGAGCCTCAAGACGGTGAAGGACATCCTTGTGGTGCTGAAAATGATTCTCCGCTTTGGGGCAAAGAACTCTCTTTTTCCTGACCGGAGGATTGACGTGGTGTTCCCTACTCAGAGGGAGAAGGCGGATATAGAGGTGATGTCGGTTTCCAACCAGAGAAGGCTTATGTGCTATGTCAGGGAGCATTTTTCCTTCCGGAACCTGGGGATTCTGATCTGCCTGTCGTCCGGGATCCGGATTGGGGAAATCTGCGCTCTCCGCTGGGCCGATATCGACCTTGAATGCGGCGTGATCCGTGTCAGTAAGACTATCCAGAGAATCTACATTGACGGCCACACGGAACTTATTGAGGATGCTCCCAAGACGGTGAATTCAAACCGGGAGATTCCGCTCACGAGGGAACTCGCGGCGTATATCCGTCCTATCAGGAAAATTGTGAAGGCCGATTTTTATCTTCTTTCCAACTCCCCCACTCCCGTTGAGCCCCGGACGTACCGGGATTATTTCCGGCGGCTGACGGAAAAACTGGGGCTTCCGCCTATCCGCTTTCACGGGCTTCGTCACAGTTTTGCAACGCGGTGCATTGAGAGTAAGTGTGATTATAAGACAGTTAGCGCTCTGCTGGGGCATTCCAACATAAGCACTACGCTAAACCTCTACGTGCACCCCGGCCTTGAGCAAAAACGCCGCTGTATTGACGCTGTGGCAAGGTTGCTGAAATAAGATGAATTTCTCCTTGCTTTTACTAAAGTAAATTGCTAACTTCGCGGCTTGGAAAGTCAGAGATGCGTCACTTAGTTTCTTTTTTTATGCCGTCCCGTTCCCTTAGCCACATACTAAGGGATGG
>OCTW011548396.1_pt1 | contig 17959 bp, 14 predicted proteins | sample 1539671 | NCBI WGS metagenome assembly OCTW01 (sample SAMN02144230, study PRJEB22623) | gut metagenome | biome: sheep rumen | host: Ovis aries | place: New Zealand
CTGCTGCGCTCACTCGTTTTGTGTGGTAGGAACAATACTGCCACGTCCTGCGAGGGGGAGACCACAAGAAGGGAACGTCCCCGAAAACGCAAGCGCAAAATGGGGCGGGTCTTCCCTTCTTAAGGTCTCCCCCTCGCGCTCCCCCGTCCTTAATATCCTTTCCCGCCCCCTTTTGCTCCCTCGCGGAAAGGGTGTGCTATGTTTGTTCCTTCTGCGACGTATTGAGGGCGGTCTGTTCGGTCTTAACCGGCTTTGTGTGGTGTTTGTGTGGGCTTTTCGCTCTACTATGGTGGAAACACTTCGGGCTTGGTGTGGTGAGACAGGATTTGAAACAGCTGCCCTCGTGCGAGCTTATAGGCGGCTCTTTAATTGTAAATTGCCCATTTATCCGCTTCGCGGCAGATACCGCCGCAGGCGGCACATTCATTGTGCATTGTGAATTGTGAATTGTGCATTGAAATACAGCGCAAGGCTTGACATTCCACTCGGAACAAGCCTGTCTGACGGCTGCATCGCCGCCTCATTCACAAAGTGAAACCGCCTCCCCTCCGGGGAGGCCTCGCAAAGCCTTGCCAAGCGCTCGAATGAAAGCTGGAGGGGGAATTAAAAAACCCACCGCCCTTAGAGGGCGGCGCTAAGACTTAGGCCAAGCGCTCGATTGAAACATTGGTGGGTGAATTAAAAAAAGCTTGACATTGGGGGGCGGATTTGGTATAATATAAGATGTATTTTTATATCTGTATAGGATATGGAAGGTATGGAAAGTAAACAAAAAAGTAATTATTATTATTAATGTAAGGTGGAATCAAGGATGGGACTGGTCGAAGCAATATTCGGCAATTACTCCAAGAAGGAGCTTAAAAGGATCGAGCCGATCAAGAACAAGGTGCTCGAGCTTGAAGAAAAATATCAGGCCATGAGCGATAAAGAGCTCAGAGAGCAGACAAAGATAATGAAGAACAGGATCTCGGACGGACTGGGTACTCTGGACGACGTGCTGCCCGATGCGCTGGCAGTATGCCGCGAGGCTGCGTGGAGAGTTCTGGGCAAGAAGCCCTTCCCCGTGCAGATCATAGGCGCCATCGTCCTGCATCAGGGACGTATCGCAGAAATGAAGACAGGTGAAGGTAAGACCCTCGTGGCCTGCCTTGCGGCCTATGCAAATTCGCTGGACGGCAAGGGCGTCCACGTTGTTACAGTCAACGACTACCTCGCTAAGTTCCAGTCCGAGGAAATGGGTAAGGTGTACCGCTTCCTCGGCCAGACCATCGGCGTGGTGCTCAACGGAATGAGCAACGCCGAGAAGAGAGTTGCATATAACTGCGACATCACCTACGGAACGAACAGCGAATTCGGCTTCGACTACCTCCGCGACAACATGGTGACCTACAAGAAGGACAAGGTACAGAGAGAGTTCTCCTTCGCCATTGTCGATGAGGTGGACTCCATACTCATAGACGAGGCAAGAACGCCTCTTATCATCTCGGGCAAGGGCGACAAGAGCACCGAGCTCTACTCCCTCGCCGACAGATTTGCCAAGAGCCTCAAGCCCATCACCGTTGTTGAAATGGACGACAAGGCCGATAACGACGCCCTCGGCGGCGACTATATCATCGACGAGAAGGCAAGGACAGCCACCCTGACCAAGTCGGGCGTCGCCAAGGCAGAGAAGGCCTTCAATGTCGAGAACCTTATGGACGCCGATAATATGACGCTCCTGCACCACATCAATCAGGCTATCAAGGCAAACGGCACGATGCGCCTTGATGTTGACTATGTTGTAAAGCCCGGCAAGAGCGGCAGGGACGAGGTGTTCATCGTCGATGAGTTCACGGGACGCATCATGGAGGGCAGGCGCTTCAATGACGGCCTGCACCAGGCTATCGAGGCCAAGGAAGGCGTCAAGATCATGAACGAGAACAAGACGATCGCCACTATCACCTATCAGAACTATTTCAGACTTTACAAGAAGCTTTCGGGCATGACGGGTACCGCCCTCACCGAGGAGGACGAGTTCAGAGAGATCTACAAGCTTGACGTTATCGAGGTGCCCACCAACAGACCCGTTATCAGAAAGGATCACCCCGACGTCGTATATAAGACCGAGAAGGGCAAGTTCAATGCCGTTATCGACCAGATCGTCAAGTGTCACGAGAAGGGACAGCCCGTGCTGGTAGGTACCGTTTCCATCGAGAAGTCCGAGCACCTTTCAAGGCTGCTGAAAAACAAGGGCATAAAGCATCAGGTGCTCAACGCCAAGTATCACGAGAAGGAAGCCAAGATCGTTGCTCAGGCAGGCAAGTTCGGCGCCGTTACGATCGCCACCAACATGGCCGGCCGAGGCACCGATATAATCCTTGGCGGTAACGCCGAGTACCTTGCCACAGAGGAGCTCTACAAGCTCGAGTATCCCGAGGAGGTAGTAGTCGAGGCAACAGGCTTTGCAGAGACCGAGGACGAGCAGATACTTGAGGCAAGAAAGAAATACAAGCAGTTCCTTGACAAGTACAACGCAGAGGTAAAGGAGAAGGCCGAGGCCGTTAAGGAGGCAGGCGGACTCTTCATCATCGGTACCGAGAGACACGAGTCACGACGCATCGACAACCAGCTGCGCGGACGTTCGGGACGTCAGGGCGACCCCGGCGAGAGCCTGTTCTTCCTCTCGCTTGAGGACGACCTTATGAGGCTCTTCGGCGGCGACAGGATCACAAGCATGATGGACACCCTGAGAGTTGACGAGAACACCCCGATCCAGTCCAAGATGCTCTCGAGCGTTATCGAGTCCTCGCAGAAGAAGATCGAGGGCAGGAACTTCAACATAAGAAAGAACGTACTGAACTACGACGATGTTATGAACGCCCAGCGCGAGATCATCTACGGCCAGCGCCAGCAGGTGCTGGAGGAAGAGGATATGCACGAGTATATCCTGAACATGATAAAGGACTACATCTCCACTACGGTAAACACCTATCTGGCAGACGACGAGATGCGCGAGTACTGGAATCTTGAGGGCCTGCGCGACACCTTCATGGGTCTGTTCACAGTGGACGAGGACTTCCGCTACACAGACGACGAGCTGGACGAGGTAACGAAAGAGGATATAATCAATATGCTGACCGAGAGAGCGCTTGCGATCTACGCGAAGCGCGAGGAGGATCTTGGCAGCGAGCTGCTCCGCGAGGTCGAGAGAGTTGTTCTTCTGAAGGTCGTAGACACCAAGTGGATGGCTCATATCGACGACATGGACGAGCTGAAAAAGGGTATCTCCCTGCGCTCCTACGGTCAGAAGAACCCCGTTGTCGAGTACCGTATGGAAGGCTTCGAGATGTTCGACGCGATGGTAGACGCCATTCGCGAGGAGACTGTAAGGATGCTCTTCACCATTCAGGTAAGAAAGCAGGGCGAGCAGCCCCAGGCTCCCAAGCGCGAGCAGGTACTCAACGAGGGTCCCCAGCATCACAGCCTGACCAGAAGGGTCAAGAAGGTCGGCCCCAACGATCCCTGCCCCTGCGGCAGCGGCAAGAAGTACAAGAAGTGCTGCGGCGCAAACAAGCAGGAATAAAGAATTGCTTCAAAAAAGGACGGATAGCAAGACTGTCCGTCCTTTTTTGACCGGCTCCCGGGGCGGAAGAGCAAAAAAGGGAAGTGAGATCATGCAGAAACAGGTGTACGCGCTGATCGGACTTGCTGCTGCGGCAGGTCTGGGAGCGCTCAGGGTGCTGGTGATCGGCGGCAGCAGCGTTTTCTGGCTGGGCGAGTTCTTTGTCTCGTCAGCAGCAGCGGCGATCATGGCGCTGATCTGTCTTATCAATTACCTGCTGAGAAAGCGCAGGAGCGGCAAAGGCGTTTCTCCGTGGAAGCTTTTTGCGGTGATAGATGTTTTGCTGATCGTGCTGCTGGTGCTCTGGTCTGTCTGGGATATGAAGACTGACACGGGCTTTATGGCAGGCATCGGCGGAGCTGTAGGGCTCTATTACGGAGTGCCGCTGCTGGCGGTGCTGCTTGTGGTCGAGCTGCTGATCTACAATACGGTCAGATCAAAGAACGAGCCCCCGAAGGCCGAACCCCCGAAGGAGCAGCCCGTTGATATAGTAAGCATGAAAAAAGACGACTGGAGGAAAGAAAAATGACTGCATTCAAGAAGGCCGATATCCTGCTGCCGAAGAACGTGGATATGGAAAAATGGTCGGTGGTAGCCTGTGACCAGTACACCAGCGAGCCCGAATACTGGGCTGAGACCGCAAGGCTCACAGAGGGCGCACCCTCTGCTCTCGAACTGATACTTCCCGAGGTGTATCTCGGCGCAGACGATGTTGACGAGCGCATCGCGCGGATCCATGCAAAGATGGCAGAGTATGCAGAGAGCGGACTTTTCACCGAGTATAAGGATTCTCTTGTTTACATCGAGCGTGTACAGTCCGACGGCCTTGTCAGGGCAGGCATCGTCGGCGCCATCGACCTCGAGCAGTATGACTACAGAAAGGGCTCCAAGTCTCAGGTGAGAGCCACCGAGGCAACAGTCGTTTCGCGTATCCCTCCCAGGATAAAGGTCAGACAGGGCGCCCCCGTGGAGCTGCCCCATATAATGATACTTATAGACGACAGCGCAAAAACAGTGGTCGAGCCTCTCGCGGAGAAAAAGCAGGGCTTTGAGAAGCTCTATGACTTCACGCTCATGCAGGGCGGCGGCAGCATCAGGGGCTGGAGAGTTGACGACAAGAGCGCGGACGGCGTGATCGCTGCCCTTGAAAAGCTTGGCGACATCGACGAGTTCAACAAGAAGTATTCCCTGAACGAGACATCGCCGCTGGTGTACGCGATGGGCGACGGCAACCACTCTCTTGCCACCGCAAAGGAGTATTACGAGCAGCTGAAGGCAGCAGCCCCCGACAAGGATCTCTCGGATCACCCTGCAAGATACGCCCTTGTCGAGATCGTGAACCTCCACTCTCCTGCGCTGCGCTTCGAGGCTATCCACAGGATAGTTACCGGCGTTGACGAAGCCGAGCTGCTTGCAAAGCTGACCGAGAGGCTCGCGCTCTCCGAGCAGCCCGCAGATCAGCGCATCACGATAGTTGAAAACGGCGCCCACAGGGACGTCTATGTGCATAATACGCTCTCGAAGCTTGCTGTCGGCAGCCTGCAAACAGCCCTTGACGAGCTGCTGCCTCAGCTGGGCGGAGAGGTCGATTATATTCACGGCTCGGAGGTCGTTGACAGGCTCTCGAAGGCCGAGGGCGCGGTCGGCTTCCTGCTTCCCGATATGGGCAAGGAGGAGCTTTTCCCGACCGTGATAGTTGACGGAGCCCTGCCGCGCAAGACCTTCTCGATGGGCCACGCCGCCGACAAGAGATACTATACCGAGGCAAGAAGAATTGAAGAATAATTACGACTATGTGCTCTTTGATCTGGACGGCACCCTTACCGATTCGAGTGAGGGCATAATCAACTGCGCCGTCTATGCCCTGACCGAGCTCGGGAAGCCTGCCCCCGACAGGGAGTCCCTGCGGCCGTTTCTCGGGCCGCCGCTCAGCTGGTCGTTCTGCCATCTCTGCGGACTGGACAAGGCCGAGGCCGAGGAGGCTGTTAAGATCTACCGCAGCCGCTATTCCACGATCGGGCTTTTCGAGAACCGCCCCTACGACGGTATCCGCGAGCTGCTGAGAGCGCTGAAGGACAGCGGGCTGCGTCTTGCAGTCGCCACCTCAAAGCCCGAGGTGTTCTCGCTGAGGATACTGGAGCGCTTTGAACTCAGAGAGTTTTTCGATGCTGTTGTCGGCTGTGGGCTGGACGGCAGCCTTGACACAAAGGCAGAGGTAGTTGCAGAGGCTCTGCGCCGCCTCGGAGTGACCGACAAGAGCCGAGCCGTAATGGTCGGCGACAGGCGCTATGACGTGCTCGGAGCCGCAGAAGCAGGCATCAGAACTATCGGAGCCGGCTGGGGCTATGCCGAAGAAGGCGAGCTTGAAGCCGCGGGCGCCCTGTGGATAGCGAAGAAGCCGGAAGATCTGCTCGCGTAAAGCCTCTGCCCGCCTCGGGTGCGGCGATGATCCCTCTTGCACGGAGCAGGAGAGATCGGAGCGGCTTTTCCCTTCAACAGGACAGCAACCTATCATACTTAGCACTAAGGAGCATACCTTGAAAAAAATAATCATATCTTTATTGGCGGCGGCGCTGCTGACGGGCTGCGGCAGCAGCGCCGAAAAGGCTGCCTTCGCCGTCACCAACGTGCAGAGCCTCGACGAGCTCCTGCCAGAGCAGGCCACCCTCGAAAAGCCAAAGTTCAGCGGCAAGGTCGAGGAGGGCATCAAGACCTATGAGTTCGACGGCTTCTCGATCGACCTGCCCGCCGCATGGGTCGCCTCCGAGGAAAACGGAAAGGAATACTACCTCGATCAGGTCGAGGGCGCAGCCTATATGTTCAATTCCCACGCCGACGACAACGGCCTGACATCGGACGAGATAATCGAGCGGCACCTCGAAGCCCTCGAGGGCAAGAGCCCAGAGGAGATCGTCCTGCCCTCCGACCAGATCACAGACAAGAACGGCAACGTTTTGACCCTTGGGCAGATCGCCTATACAGAGGGCGGCGCCGCAAGCGTCTTGCAGCTGGTCATCTGTCGGGCACAGAATTCTTTCCTGACCTTCAAGGGCACCTGTCCCGACCCCTCAAAGCGGCAGCAGCTGCTGGACAGCCTTGATGCCGCCGCGCGTACCGTCGCCTTTGACCCCGTGCTGGAGAGCATCTCGGGCAGGAAGTATAAAGTTGAGGCCGAGAGCTGCGTGATCGACCTGAAGTCCGACAAGACCTTCAAGATCACCTACGACAGAAACGACAAAGCCACCGTCACGGGGACGTATAAGGTCTACCGCGGGAACGGCGCCCTCGACGCGCTGGAGAACAGCGAGGGCATCGACTCTGCGCCGAAGCTCAGCTATATCCGCGGCGCAAAGATACCCGTCATGAGCTACTACGCCGTGGTCTTCACCTACAAGGAGGTCACCCGCTGGGGCAACAAGGCAAACTCAAAGGCCTATAACGTTGTGGTGGACGGCTTCGACAAGGACGGAATGCTTGAAATGTACAATCACACCACCTGTATCTCGCAGGTCTGGGAACCCGCGAAATGACCGCAGAAAGGACGCGCTTTTTATGATAATAGATGAAGTAAGGAACGAGCTTGAGAACCACATCGCCCCGTTCTGGGCAGCCCTCAGGGACGACGAGAACGGCGGCTTTTACGGCTATATGAGCTATGGGCTCGAGCTTGACAAAAAGGCCGACAAGGGCGTTATACTCCATTCCCGCATACTGTGGTTCTTCTCCCGCTGCTACAGCGTGCTGGGCGACGAGAAGTACAAGGGCCTCGCTTCCCACGCCTTCGAGTATGTCAAAAATCACTGCATCGACTTCGACAACGGCGGCGTCTACTGGATGACAGACTATAAGGGCGCTCCCTCAGATACGATGAAGCACACCTATAACATCGCCTTTGCTATCTACGCCCTCTCGGCATATTACAGAGCCGTCGGCGACGAGTTCGCTTTGCAGCTGGCCTATAAGCTCTTCTCCGACATAGAGGAGAACACCCTCGATGAGTACGGCTACCGCGAGGCCTTCACGATCGACTGGAAGCTTGTGGCGAATGACGCCCTCTCTGAGAACGGCCTGATGGCTGACAAGACGATGAACACTATCCTGCATCTTATCGAGGCTTACACAGAGCTTTACGCCGCCGACAAGAACGAGCGGGTAGGAGAGCGCCTGCGCTTCCTGCTCTCCCAGATGAGCAACAAGGTCTATGACCCCGAGACGAATGCGCTGAAGGTGTTCTTTGATACAAAGCTCTCTGTCATCGGGGATATACATTCCTACGGCCACGACATCGAGGCGACCTGGCTCATGGATCTGGCCTGCGACACTCTCGGCGACGACGAGCTTATCAAAAAGTTTGCAGAGATGGATCTTAAAATATCAAACAACATACGCAGCATCGCTCTCGAGGACGGCGCACTCAACAACGAGCGCGAGAATGACAAGATCGACCGCAAGCGCGTGTGGTGGGTGCAGGCCGAGTCCGTCGTGGGCTTCCTGAACGCCTACCAGCACAGCGGCGACAAGGCTTTCCTCGATGCTTCGCGTTCTGTCTGGGAGTACATCAAGAGCGACATCATCGACAAGCGCGAGGGCGGCGAGTGGTACAGCGAGGTCTCCTTTGACCACGTTCCTCACGATTTCAAGGAAGAGGTCGGCCCCTGGAAGTGCCCCTACCACAACGGCAGAATGTGCCTCGAGCTGATACGCAGAGGCGTTGACTACTAAGACAAAAAAGTGATAAAGGCGGCGCTTCGCGGATCACGATGCGCTGCCGCAGCGTTATTGCAAGTCGGGGACTTGCGCCGTGCCTCTGGCACATAGAAAGGTAAGCAAATGTACAAATATGAAACACACCTGCATACCCGCGAGGCTTCGGCCTGCGCTTCGGCCTCGGGAGCAGAACAGGCAAGAAGATACAAGGAGCTGGGCTATGACGGCATCTTCGTCACCGACCACTTCTTCAACGGCAACACCTGCATCCGCGAGTATACAGACTGGGCGGACAGGGTGCATCAGTTCTGCGCCGGCTACCGGAACGCCAAGGAGGAGGGCGACCGCATCGGCCTCAAGGTCTTCTTCGGCTTTGAATACTGCCACGACGGCGCCGACCTGCTGGTCTACGGCACCGACGAGCAGTGGCTCATCGACACCCCCGACGTCATGGAGATCAACGTCTATGATTTCTGCGACAAGATACACGCAATGGGCGGCTTCATCGTTCATGCCCACCCCTTCCGCGAGGCGGGATACCTGCGGGAGATCAAGCTGCTGCCGATGTGGGTAGATGCCGTCGAGGCACACAACTGCGGCAACGCAGCACAGGTGATGAACGACCGCGCAATGTGGTTCGCCGAGCAGTTCGGCCTGCCCGTTTCTGCCGGCACCGACAACCACCACCTCTCGGCCGAGCGCATCAGCGGAGTGATGACCGAAAAGCCGCTCATGACTCCGCAGGACTATATCGACGCCGTCAAGGAGCGCCGTGTCGAGCTTATTATCGTATGACCGAAAGCAGGGATAGTATGGGAAAGCTCTATGTCGTGGGTACGCCCATCGGCAACCTCGGAGATATGACCTACCGCGCCGTCGAGACCCTTAAAAGCGTAGATTTTATCTGCGCCGAGGACACGAGGGTGACGGCTAAGCTGTTGAACCATTTTGAGATAAAGAAGCCCCTCGTCAGCTATCACGAGCACAACCAGCGCCAGGCAGGCGAGTCCGTTGTTTCGCGCATACTTTCGGGCGAGGACGCAGCCATAGTCACAGACGCCGGTATGCCCTGCATCTCCGATCCGGGCGAGGGACTTGTAAAGCTCTGCGCCGAAAAGGGCATCGAGGTCTCGGTGGTGCCGGGGCCCTCGGCGGCTGTTTCGGCTCTTGCCGTCAGCGGCCTGGATACCTCGCGGTTCGAGTTCGTGGGTTTTTTGTCCGTCAACAAAAAGCAGCGTGCCGAGCGCCTTGCAGAGATCTCGGAAAACCGCGCAACGCTGATATTCTATGAGGCTCCGCACAAGCTGGTGAGGACGCTCGGGGATATGCTGCAAGCCCTCGGGGACAGGCGGGTGTCGCTTTGCCGCGAGCTGACCAAGATACACGAGGAGATACGCCGCACCACCCTGTCGGCGGCGCTGGAGCACTACACGGAAAATCCGCCGAAGGGAGAGTTCGTGCTGATAGTCGAGGGCGCACAGGAAGCCGCCGACGAGCCCGAAACGCTTGAAGCAGCGCTCGCTCAGGTGAAGCGCCTCGCCGAGAACGGTATGCGTCCCGCAGATGCCTGCCGACAGATAGCAAAGGCCACAGGCTTTTCAAAGGGCGAGCTTTATCAGGCACTGCTCGAAGAAAAGTAAAATACCACAGGCGGTATTTTAGCGGAAAGAAAAATACATTATATGGTATTTTATTCAAGGAGAGACTATGACGATCCTGACTATCAGAGATATGACCCTTGCGGACTGTGAAGCCGTGGCGGAGCTGGACAAGGCCGCCTTTTCGCAGCCGCTCAGCCGTCAGGGCTATGAGCGGGAGTACACAAACCCCGATTCCACCACCCTTGTGGCTGCGGCGGGAGACGAGATAATCGGCTTCGCGAACCTGTGGAACATCTGCGGCGAGGTCACGCTGAACAGCATCGCCGTCCGCGAGGATTGCCGCTCAAACGGCGCAGGTACGGCGCTTGTGCAGGAGGCGCTGAGGCGGTTCTCGGGCTGCGACCTTATGACGCTTGAGGTCAGACGCTCCAACGAGGGCGCGATACGCTTCTACGAGCGGCTTGGCTTCGTGAAGGTCGGCTGCCGTAAAAATTTCTATCAGCTGCCCCGCGAGGACGCGATACTAATGACAAGATTTTTTGAGGAGAGATAGCATGGCTGAGATCAAAGGGCTGTCTGTTGAAAGGCTGAAAGACGGCAACGAGATCTTTATCTCTGCCGGGCACCGCTTCGGCACGGACGCCTTTCTGCTGGCGGATTTTTCCGGAGCAAGGCACAAGGATCTGGTCTGTGACCTGTGTACGGGCAGCGGCATCGTCGCCCTGCTTTTATATCAGAATTATAAGCCGAGCGCTATCGACGCAGTCGAGATACAGGACGAGGCTCACGAGCTGCTGAAAATGTCGCTCGAGCGTTCGGGGATAAAGGCGATCAGGCCGATATTGCAGGACTTGAAGAACTACCGCACCGAAAAGCCGCTGGATCTTATCACCTGCAATCCCCCCTACAAGCTGGACGGCACAGGCATAAAAAATGAAACCGAAGCCGCCACGATCGCAAGGCACGAGCTGCTCTGCACGATCGATGACGTCTGCGCCTGCGCCAAGAGAAATCTCAGGTACGGCGGCAGGCTGTGTATATGCAACCGCCCCGAGCGCCTCTGCGACATCATGACCGCCATGCGGCAGAACGGGATCGAGCCCAAGCGTGTGCGCTTTGCCGCAAAGACTCCCGACGACGCGCCGTGGCTGGTGATGGTCGAAGGCAGAAGAGGCGGCAAGCCCTTTTTACAGGTCGAAAAGAACCTCTACACCCAAGCCCCCGAGGGCGGCTTTTCGGACGAGATGAAAAGAATATACAGATTATAAAAATACCACATAAAGTATTTTGCTCTTAACATAAATACCGCATACGGTATTTGCAAAGGATGATAATATGAAGATATTCGCGATAGAAAGCTCCTGCGACGAGACCGCCTGCGCAATAGTCGAGGACGGCACAAGGGTGCTTTCAAATATAGTTGCGACACAGATCGCGGAGCACAGGCTTTACGGAGGAGTTGTGCCCGAGATAGCCTCGCGCCGACACGCCGAGAACATTTCGGCCGTTGCAGCAGCGGCGTTTGAGGAGGCAGGCTGCACCCTCGATGACATCGACGCTGTGGCAGTGACCTACGCTCCCGGGCTGATCGGTGCTCTGCTGGTGGGCATAAGCTTTGCAAAGGGGCTGGCGCTCGCGGCGAAAAAGCCCCTGATACCGGTGCACCACATCGCAGGTCACATCGCCTCGAACTATATCTCAAACCCCGGATTGAAGCCGCCCTATCTCGGCATCGTGCTCAGCGGAGGACATTCACATATCGTCGAGGTGCTTGACTACACGCGCTATCACGTTGTCGGCCGCACCCACGATGATGCCGCCGGCGAGTGCTTCGACAAGGTCGCCCGCACCCTCGGATATGAGTACCCCGGAGGGAAGTTTATCGACGAGGCCGCAAAACGCGGCGACCCGAAGGCCTTCGACTTTCCCCACCCCCGGGTGGACGGCTGCGAGTATGATTTCTCCTTCTCGGGGCTGAAGACCGCGGTGATAAACCTTGTCCACAACGCGGCCCAGAAGGGCGAAGCTATATCCCCGGAGGACGCAGCTGCGTCATTTCAGCGTACCGTCTGCGAGATCGTTACCGACAAGACAATGCGTGCCTGCCGCGATCTCGGCTACAAAAAGCTTGCGCTGGCAGGGGGCGTTTCCGCAAACAGCGGAGTCCGTGAGGCGCTTTCGGCGGCTTGCAAAAAGGCGGGCGTCGAGTTCTTTATGCCTGAGCTAAAATACTGCGGCGACAACGCCGCGATGATCGGCTGTCAGGCATATTACGATCACCTTGCAGGCAAAAGGGCGGATATGTCCCTTAACGGCGTTGCAACGCTCTCGCTTGACAAGATCTCGGAGTGATGATATGATACGCTTTTTCAGACTCTTCGGCAGCCAGTATTTCGGGCTGTGGATACCTGCTGTGGTATTGTTTGCTCTACAGGAAATACCATATATGGTAATGCCGCTCTTCAAGCTCGGCAACGATCCGCTGATGCACATGGAGGAGAGGTCGCAGCTGCTTGATGTGCTTGAGAAGTGCCTGGGCTCCGCCTGCATCGCGCTGATGGTGCTGCTCGTCCACGAGGACGTGAAGCTCCTGTCCCTCGAGACAGGCCGCGAAAGGCTGTTCTTCGGGCTTGCGGCGGCGGTGCTACTGCTGAATTTCTTCGGCTGGGGACTTTACTTTTCGGGGCACCAGTCGCTTTTCGTGATAATGACCTTTCTTGTTGTTATGCCGCCGCTTTATTATGTGTTCATCGGGCTCTGGCGGCAGAACTTCATTCTCTCGGCCTGTGGGGCGGTGTTCCTCGCGGTGCATTTTCTTCATGTATACGGAAATCTGAAAAATACCATATAACGCACTAAACACAGATCAAAATACAATATGCGGTATTTTAACATCAACAAACTCTGAACAGGAGAACGGCTATGAGATTACTTGCTATCGACGGCAACAGCATAATGAACAGGGCGTTTTACGGCATCAAGGCGCTCTCTAACTCCAAGGGCGTGTTCACCAACGCTGTCATGGGATTTATGAACATCTATATGAAGGAGATCGGCGAGGTCAGACCCGACTGCGTGGCTGTGGCGTTCGACCTAAAAGCGCCGACGTTCAGGCACAAGGCGAGCGCCGCCTACAAGGCTAACCGCAAGGGAATGCCCGAGGAGCTTGCGATGCAGATGCCGATAATCAAGCAGCTGCTCGGCCTGCTCGGGATACGCACGGTGGAGTGCGAGGGCTACGAGGCCGACGATATTTTGGGCACGCTCTCGAAGGCCGCCTCCGACAGCGGAAACGAGTGCTTTATCCTGACAGGCGACCGCGACAGCTTCCAGCTGGTCAGCGAGAGAGTCACCGTCCGTCTTGCAGGCAACAAGGAGACAAAGATCTACACTCCCGAGCGTATCCGCGATGAGTACGGCGTCTCGCCCCGACAGATGATCGAGGTCAAGGCGCTTATGGGCGACACCTCCGACAACATCTCGGGCGTCCGCGGTATCGGCGAAAAGACCGCGCTTTCACTTATTGCGGAGTGCGGCAGCGTTGACGAGCTCTATCGAAGGCTCGACGAGCTGACACTCACGAAATCCGTCCGCGCAAAGCTTGAAGCAGGGCATCAGGACGCTCTCGACAGCCGCTTTCTTGCTGAGATCTGCCTGACCGCGCCTATCGAGAGCAGCACCGAATGTTACAAGCTGGGCGAGCCCGATGTCGGCGGCGTCAAGCAGCTGCTCATCGAGCTGGAGATGATCCGCCTTCTCGACAGGCTCAAGCTTGGCGGAGCGGAAGCCTCCGTTCCCGCAAAGCCCGTGAGCTCCGCGCCTCTCGAGTCCTTCGACACCGCCGTGCTCGACCGTGACGCCCTCGAAAAGTTCAAGGGCGTGAAGACCTATTTTGTTTATTCGGGAGAGGCGCTGGACGTTGTCCTCGACCACACGATATACACCACCGACGACGCGGCTCTCGTCCTTGATTACCTGACGCAGGAGGGCGAGAAGCAGTGCTTCGAGGCAAAGGCCGCCCACAAGACAGCCATCGCGGCGGGTCGCGAGCTCTGCGGCCTCAGCTTCGCCTGCGACCTTGCCGGATACCTGCTCAACTCCCAGACCAACGACTATACTGTGGAAAACATGGCGGTCGCCTGCCACGTTGCTTATCGCAGCGATCTTGGAGAGCACGCCGATGCGGCTACGCTCCCGGCGCTCTGCAAGGCGCTCAGCGCCCGTCTTTCCGCCGAGGATATGGAGAAGCTCTACAACGAGATCGAGCTGCCGCTCTGCGAGGTGCTGGCTTCGATGGAGGTCTGGGGAGTCCGCGCCGATGCTGACGGTATCCGCGAGTTCGGCAGGAGCCTTGAGGGCGACATCAATACCCTCAGGGACGAGATCTTTGAGCTGGCGGGTCACGAGTTCAACATACTCTCGCCAAAGCAGCTGGGCGTGGTGCTTTTTGAAGAGCTCGGCCTGCCCGCAAAGAAGAAGACAAAATCGGGCTACTCCACAAGCGCCGAGGTGCTTGAAGAGCTGGCCGACAAGCATACGATCATAAACAAGATACTTGAATACCGCACACTGACAAAGCTGTCCTCGACCTACGTTGAGGGGCTGCTGAAAGAGATACGCCCGGACGGCCGCGTACACAGCATCTTCAAGCAGACCGAGACCAGAACAGGCCGCATCTCCTCCGCCGAGCCGAATATGCAGAATATCCCCGTCCGCAAGGAGCTTGGCAGGAACATGAGAAAATTCTTCATCGCCGAAGATGGCTGCACTCTCGTCGATGCCGACTACAGCCAGATCGAGCTGCGGGTGCTGGCATCGGTCTGCGGCGACGAGAATATGCAGGAGGCCTTTCGCGAGGGCAGGGATATTCACTTAAGCACCGCCGCACAGGTTTTCGATATGCCCGAGGACTTTGTGACCCCCGAGATGCGCTCGGCAGCCAAGGCTGTCAACTTCGGCATAATCTACGGCATCGGCGCGTTCTCGCTCTCGAAGGACATCGGCGTAAGCTTCGGCGAGGCGAAGAAGTATATACAGAATTATCTCAACAACTTCCCGAAGGTGTCGGAATTCATGGACAAGGTAGTCGCGGACGGAATGCGCGACGGCTACGTCACCACCATCTTTGGGCGCAGGCGTAATATCCCCGAGCTCAAAGCATCGAACAAGGCTTTGCAGGCCTTTGGAAAGCGTGCTGCCATGAACGCTCCGATCCAGGGCGCCGCCGCCGACATCATCAAGATCGCTATGGTTGCGGTCTACAGAAGGCTGAAGGCCGAGGGCCTTGACGCAAGGCTGATATTGCAGGTACACGACGAGCTCATCATCGAGTGCCGCGAAGAGCTGGCGGAGCAGGTCTCGGCGATACTGAAGGAAGAAATGGAAAATGCGGTAGAGCTTGCAGTTCCGATGACCGCCGACGTCCATTCGGGCAAGAGCTGGTACGACGCCAAGGGCTGAGGCAGCGCCGCAGCCGAAATCTTAAAACTTAAAAATGCACCTGCCCGGCGCTGACCGAGAGCAGGTGGGAGAGTATAAAAAAGAAGTGAAAAAATGATCCGGGACAAGCTAAGCGTACTAAAAGAATATTTTGGCCATACCGCGTTCCGCGAGGGACAGGAGGGCCTTATCGACGCTATCCTTGCGGGCAGGGACGTTGTCGGGATAATGCCGACGGGAGCAGGGAAGTCTCTCTGCTACCAGATACCCGCCCTGATGAGCAGCGGCATAACCATCGTCGTCTCGCCGCTGATCTCGCTTATGAAGGATCAGGTGAACTCGCTTATCCAGTCGGGGGTCAGGGCGGCTTATCTCAACAGCTCTCTCAGCCTTGCGCAGTATGACCTCGCCATCAAGAATGCCAAAATGGGCGCCTATAAGCTTATCTATGTCGCCCCCGAAAGGCTCTGTACGCCGTCGTTCCTCAGCCTTGCCGCAAGCGTGCGCATCTCGCTGATAGCTGTTGACGAGGCACATTGCGTGTCCCAGTGGGGACAGGACTTCCGCCCGTCATATATGCGTATCCCCGAGTTCGTCGCGACCCTGCCCTACAGACCCGTCATCGCAGCCTTCACAGCCACCGCGACCAAGGCCGTAAGGCTTGACATCGCAAATATGCTCGGCCTGCGGGAGCCCTATTCGGTAACCACGGGCTTCGACAGAAAGAACCTCTCCTTCGAGGTAGTCAGAGGCGCCGAGAAGTTCTCGGAGACAGTGAGGATAATCAAGCGCAACGAGGGCCGCTGCGGGATAATCTATTGCTCCACCCGCAAGAACGTCGAGGACGTCTGCGACAAGCTCAACGAGCGCGGCATCTCCTGCACCCGATACCACGCAGGCCTCAGCGACGAGGAGCGCCGCCAAAACCAGGACGACTTCATCTACGACCGCGTCCGCGTCATCGCCGCCACAAACGCCTTCGGAATGGGCATCGACAAGTCGAACGTCGGCTTCGTTATCCATTACAATATGCCTAAGGATCTTGAGAGCTACTATCAGGAGGCAGGCCGCGCAGGCCGCGACGGCGAACCCGCCGAGTGCGTGCTGATCTACAGCACCGCCGATGTACAGACGAATATGTTCCTGATAAACAAGTCCCTCGACGAGTCCGACCTCGACCCCGAGCTTGCCGACACCCTGCGCCGAAGAGACATCGAAAGGCTTCGGCTGATGAATATGTACTGCACCGCCACGGGCTGTCTGAGAGAGTACATACTCAGCTACTTCGGCGAGGCCGCCGAGGGCTACTGCGGCAACTGCTCGAACTGCCGCGCAGGCTTTGAGGAGCTTGATGTGACCCTTGAATCACAGAAGATACTCTCGTGCATCTACCGCCTTGCTCAGCGGCGCACAGCTCTCGGGGCGAAGATGGTCTGCGATATCCTCAGGGGCTCCACGGCCTCGAAGATAACCCAGCACAGCTACGACACCCTCTCGACCTACGGGATAATGAAGGACACCTCCTCCACACGCATCAGGCTCATAACCGAAGCGCTGGAGCATCAGGGCTTTATACGCACAACGGGAGAATACTCTGTTCTGAGCCTGACCCGCGAGGCCAAGCGCGTTCTGACGGACGGCGAAAGAGTGACGGTCAAGCTTCCGAAGAAGAAGCACAGCGAGAGCCGCCGCGAGCGCGTTAAGCTTTCGGACGGCGTATATTCATTTGACATCAGGCTGTTCAGGCAGCTCAAGGCCATGCGCGCCCAGCTTGCGGCCGAAGCCAAGATGCCCGCCTATATAATCTTCGGCGACAACACCCTGCGCGACCTCTGCGTCAAGCAGCCCGCCGACATGGAGGCGCTGCTGGAATGTTCGGGCATCGGCCGAGCCAAGCAGCAGCGTTACGGCAAGCGTATTCTCGAGGAGATAAGAAAATACCGCGAGGAGCTCCCCGAGGGCAGCGACCCCTCGCAGCCCATCACTGCCGCAAAAATTGAGCCGAAGGCGCTGAAGGGCTCGGATATGCTCTCAAAGCTGATAAGGTACAACTCGGGAAAGCTGACCGCCGTTGACGAGGAGCTGACCCTCGGGCAGGTGGCTGACAGGATACTCGAATGCCTCAGCGTTTCTGCGGACAAGCGCAGGATACAGAAGGAGATCGAAGGCTGGCTGGTGCAGAACGGTTATCTCACGCCCGCAAAGGACGGCCTGCCTCCCGACACGACGATACTCTCGGACGAAGCAGGCATACAAAAGGTGCGCCGCATCTCAAAGCTCGGCAGCGACTACACGGCGATCATATATCCCCGTGCCGCCCAGGAGTTTATCTTTGAGAATATCAAAGATATTTTTTAAGCCGCCCCGGGCGCGGGTGCGTTTTTTGATCCGCGAGATCACTCGCAAGCTCGTCCACAACAGCGAAGTGTGCCGGGTAGGCCTCGCGATACGGTTGCAGTCAGGGGGCTTTGTTTGGAGTAGGGTTTCTGCGCCGTGCTTGTTGGCGTTCTGCTGCGCTCCCTCGCTATGTGTGATAGGAAACATTCTGCCACGTCCTGCGAGGGGGAGACCACAAGAAGGGAACGTCCCAGAAAACGCAAGGCGCAAAAGA
>OCTW011566040.1_pt1 | contig 17956 bp, 19 predicted proteins | sample 1539671 | NCBI WGS metagenome assembly OCTW01 (sample SAMN02144230, study PRJEB22623) | gut metagenome | biome: sheep rumen | host: Ovis aries | place: New Zealand
GAGGCGGTAAAGGATATACCTGTATTCAGACCGCTTATCGGAGTTGACAAGCAGGAGATAGTTGAGATGTCGCAGAAGATAGGTACATACGAGACATCGATACTTCCTTACGAGGACTGCTGCACTATATTTGTCGCAAAGCATCCTGTAACAAAGCCTACGCTTGAGCAGATAAAGAAATCAGAGGAGAATCTTGTCGGGATAATAGAACCTCTTTATGAAACTGCGCTTGAAACAGCGGAGGTTGTATATCTGAAATAATACAATTGACGATAAAACCGAAGATGTAAATTATAAAAACCTCAGTATATCTGATGATGTCAGAATACTGGGGTTTTTATGATACGGATCAGAATATGCTCGGTTATGCAGAGTATACCAGGTTACACAGAGTATACTCGATCACACAGAGTATGCCGGTTACGAAGAATACACCCGATCATACCCGGTCAAACAATGTATGCTCAATCAGACAGAATAATGCCAATTACACAAAAAAACCGCTAACTATTTAGCGGTTTTAAAAGTAGTCCGTAGGGGAATCGAACCCCTGATTCCGCCGTGAGAGGGCGGCGTCTTAGCCTCTTGACCAACGGACCGTTTATGATAATATCAAAACATATTATAAATTGCAAGTACTTTTTTAGATTTTTTTATAAAATTTTTCGAGAGACATATAATAATGCCGATAAACGACGTAAATACGTCATTCTTAATAAAACATAAAGTTATTCAGTCCTTGAAACATATTTTAAAATGATTTATAATAAGGCATGTTTTTGAAGAAAAAGTATTTAAAAGGAGACAGATATGATAGTTTGCGAACACGTAGGGAAAAAGTATATGTCCAAATATGCTCTCCAGGATTTTAATTTCCAGTTTGAGCCGGGACATATCTATGCACTCCTCGGTCCTAACGGAAGCGGCAAGTCAACTCTTATGAAAATTCTTGCCGGTCTTGTCAGGGCTTCTGAGGGACAGGTTTATATTGATAATGAACCTATCAATTATACTCACAAGACAAAGATAGCCTATATGCCTACCGAACCGTATTTTTATGGTTATATGACAGGTCTTCAGGCTGCAAAGTATTATCAGGATTTCTTTGCTGATTTCAACATGGACAAGTTTTACGCTACCATGAACAGAATGATGCTTGATCCTAATCAGAAGCTGAAGACCTTCTCAACAGGTATGATGGCTAAGTTTAAGGTCGCTCTTAATGTTTCCCGTAACCCTGAACTTCTGATGCTTGATGAGCCTCTTAACGGTATCGATATGATAGCCAGAGAGGACGTAACCAAGAGCATCGTTGAGGGCATCACAAAGGATTCGGCTGTTATTATTTCGAGTCACCTGATCGAGGATCTGGAGCCGATAGCAGATTATGTTATCTTCATCAAGAAAGGACATCTTGTTGTTTCCGGTCAGACCTCAACCTTTAGAGATCAGTATGGCAAGACTATGTCTGATATGTATCGTGAGATATATGCAGACATGAGAATGTAAGGAAGGGGGATACGGGCATGTTAAAGACAATGAAATATGAGGTGATCAGAAATAAAATGGTCATCATAATACTTGGCAGTATCCTTGGCGCTACTGAAGCACTTTTCCTTTTCGGACTTATTACCGATTCAAAAAATATGGTGGGATTCGGAATACTTGGTCTTGTTCTTGGTACAAGTATTATTTACTTCGCAATCTGGCTGCTCGGTATCATGAGCTTCAGTCATGATCTGAGAGACAAAACCGGTTACATGGTGTTCCTTACACCTGTTTCACCTTACAAGATTATTATTGCAAAGATGCTTGTTGGTCTGCTTGAGCTTATTGCAGCAGCATTACTTTTCATAGCACTTGCAGCAATCGACATCGGTATACTTTTCAGTAAATATGGTTCAAGTTCAACTGTATTTGAGGCTGTATCAAAGCTTCTCGGCACAACTAAAGATGCAATTTGGGCTGCCATAGTAGCTTTCGTAATAAGCCTTGTATTCAGCGTATTGCTGTATTATTCACTTGCATACTTTGTATCGGCAATCAGCTCACTTGTTTCAAGAAGCACCGGTATGCAGAGATTCCTCACAATTCTGTTTATTATCATTTTCATGATAGTATATGAGATCATCGACAAGAATATGCCGGATCTTAAGAATAATATTTCAAATGATTCATTCAATAAGCTTGTTGAAAATATACCAAGTTATCTGCTGGCACTGTGCTGTACGGGGGCATTTACCTTCGGATGCGGTTATCTGATGGATAACAAGCTTAGTTTATAATTATATGATTTGATGCGGTTGGTAGGGCCATACCTCACTAACATGCGAACAATTTGCTAAAACATAATACGCCTGCTTCAGATTATGCTAAAAATCTCCACAAAATTCCGCGGTATTCAGATAACACATAATATACGTTATCAAACCGCTCCGGTTTTGTTCCGATTTTTGCATAATTACGAAGCAGGCGTAAATGTTTTAAAGCAAATTGCGCAATGTTAGTGAGGCATGGCTCCTACCAACATTTAAACTACGATATAGTAGACTATTAATCAGTTTTAACTATTGTAATAATAGTATTTATATAGGCCTCAGGATTGTTATCAATCAGATCAGATGAACCTTCTGCCTTGGATGAGAGGTAATCGTTGCAGTTGACATCTATCAGAATATAGCGCTCAGTGTGACCGCGGAAGAAGCTCTGGCCGTTTTTCTGAATTATCTCTTCAACAAGGATGTTTACGGGTTCACCGTTAAAGCTTCTTTCGTAGGCGGCTTTGTTGACTTCTCCGATACGAATGAGTTTGTCGCTCCTGGCTTCCTTGACCTTTTCAGTGAGATGACCTTCAAGCTTATCGGCAACGGTTCCCTTACGGCGTGAATATTTGAAAACGTGTGTCTCATATAACTTAAGCTCGGTTAGGTTATCTAAGGTTGTGTTGAAATCTGCTTCGGTCTCGCCGACAAAGCCTGCAATTATATCAGCAGTCAGAGCGGGACGGTCAAAGCTTTCGCGAAGGAGGTTTACAGCCTTCTTTATATCATCAACGGTATAATGCCTGTTCATGCGCTTAAGAGTTTCATCACAGACGCTCTGAAGCGAAAGATGGAAGTGAGGGCAGAAGCGTGAGTCACTCTTAATGATATCTATAAATTCATCATTGATAACTCTTGGCTCAAGTGATCCGAGTCTTATCCTCTCGACACCCTGCACATCCTTCATGGCGCGGAGAAGGTCGAAGAACTTTCTGCCGTTATCATCATAGGAACATATATTTATTCCTGTGAGAACTATCTCTTTGACGCCGTTTTCGGCAAGAGTATTCATTTCACTTATAACATCCTCTAAAGATTTGCTTCTGATACGTCCTCTGACATAGGGGATTATGCAATAGGTGCAGAAGAGATTACAGCCGTCCTGAATCTTTATATATGCCCTGGTGCTGCCGGAAGGGGCTGAAACACAGAGCTTTTCAAATTCGTTGTCATGGTTAATGTCTATAAGGTTGTCCTTTACATCTTTATTTTCAAAATGATTGGTAAGGATTCTGACGATGTCCTTCTTTCTGTTATTACCTATGACTATATCCACGGCTTCATCCGAGAGAAGCTGTTCGCCAGCGGCCTGAACGTAGCAGCCAACGGCAACAACAGTAGTACCGGGATTCTGCTTTTTCATGCGATGAAGCATCTGGCGTGACTTGCGGTCGGCTATATTTGTTACCGAACAGGTATTTACGATTGAAATATCGGCTGGTTCATTTTCTGCAACCTCGATGCATCCGCTTTCCTTAAGAAGGAGGAGCATGGCATCGGATTCGTATTTATTAACCTTGCAGCCGAGGGTGATGATCCTGACTGTTTTATTTTTTAATATTACGTTCATTCAATAATTCCTTTTTGATTTGATTTTTGTTTGGCTGTGCTTGTATCGTTCAACTGAAATATAAGCTATAATGTTCTATAAAGCATAAGTAATGGTTGACAAAAAATATCACAACTTTTATTATATTAGCATATAGTTTTTAGTTTTGTAAATCATTACAAAGGGAGGTTCAGGAAATGAAGGCAGTTAAGGTTTCACTCAATTCTATTGATAAGGTAAAGGCATTTGTAAATGATATCAGCGGATTTAATACAGCTGAGTTCGATCTTGTATCAGGAAGATATGTAATCGATGCAAAGTCAATCATGGGTATTTTTTCTCTTGATATTTCAAAGCCTATCGATCTTAACATTTATGCAGAAGATAATATGGATGAGATACTTGATACTCTTAAACCATATATCTCAGAGTAGTTTATTTTTAAAACTGCGTTAATAAGGTCTGTAATTAAGACTTTATATGATAAAAAAGTATATATATGAAAGGAACAGGGAAAAATTATGAAGAATTGTCCAGTTTGCGGCGCTCAGCTTCAGGATACCGATATGGTATGTCCGGTTTGTGGAGCACAGGTAGGAGCTCAGGAAGCTTATGATCAGGGAGCACAGCAGTTTCAGCAGGGAGTAGTTGATCCGGCTATGCAGTATCAGCAGGATATGGGCGGAATGGCTCAGCAGTATGGAGTTGATCCTTATACACAGCCACAGGGAGTTATGCCTGAGGCACCAAAGAGCGGTAATGGCAAGAAGATTGCTATCATCGCAGGTATTGCAGTAGCTGTTGTTGCAATCGCACTTGTTTTAATTCTTGTTGTATTTAAGAAGGGCAGTGGAGCAGATTCTCCAAAGGAAGTTGCTCAGAGATGCGTAGATGCACTTTTTGATGGTGATTCAGATGAAGTATTTAAGTGCTTCCCGGATGGTATGATCACATCTGATGAGAAGGCACAGCTTGAGTCAGTACTTCAGTATATGACAATGTTCAAGAGCATGATAAAGAGTGTTAAGGCTGGTTCTGAGACAAAGATCACAGGCAGTGAAGCTGATGAGTACATCTCAAAGATCAAGAGTGAGTACAATATCACTGTTGATGAAGTTGCAACGGTTCCTATAACCTACGAAATGGAATTCATGGGTCAGTCTGAGAAGCAGACCATGGATGTTGTCTGCGGTAAGGTAGATGGCAAGTGGTATGTAATCGGCGGTATTAACTAATTTTTAGAGGTAAAAATATGAGTAAATGTAGTATTTGCGGTGCAGATGTACCTGATGGCGCTTCTATATGTCCTGTTTGCGGTGCACCTGTAGAGGCACAGGAATCTTCGGGTTCTATGTATAAGCTTGCCGGTGGAGATGATCTTCAGGGCGGTATCTATGACAGAACCCAGGCTCCTGATCCCAAAGGTTTTGATCCTGCGGCTGACCCTTATTCAATGGGCGGCTCAAGTTCATTTAGTTCTTTTGATAATGCAGGTTCATCCTTAGGCGGATATGCTGAACCTCCGAGAGTAAAGAGTAAGTCAGGTGCGGTTGTTGCCATAATACTTGTTCTTCTTTGTGCAGTTGGTGTTGGTGCATATTTTGTTATCAACAATCTGTTATCTTCACCAAAGAAGGTTGCAAAAGAGTTTATCGATGCATTTGAAGAGTATGATACAGATAAGCTTGTATCACTTTTCCCTCCTGAACTTGCAACAGATGATGATGTAGAGCTGCTTAAGCAGACATTTGAACTCTATAAGTCATATGGTATCAAGATAAAGTTCAAAGATGTTAAATATGATGTAAGCAAGCCATATGATAAGTCATCTATAAAATATCTTGAGAGTACATTAAATGAGCAGGGCTATAATATGACCGGTAAGATGGACCAGGTTAAGACAGTCAAGATTGACTGTACCATGGAAGCCTCTTATCTGGGAGAAACAAATTCTGAAAAGTATTCGATCACATTTGTCTGTGCTAAGATAAAAGGTGATTGGAAGATTATCGGAGCTTTGCAGTAAATAATATTTATAAAAGACCTACTTTTTGTAGGTCTTTTAGTTTAAGAAGCACTTTTGGTTTTATTATTGATCTTATGGATCAGGCAGGAGAAACGTAATGCCGGACATAAATGATACAATTGAAAATATGACTGATGCTGCTGGCAGTCTGGATGCATCTGTCACACAGGGCACACCGGTCGTACAGGATGCATATGTTACCAACAATCCGTATACTGATCAGAATAATTATTCCGGTCAATCGACATATGACCGGGGAACCGGACAAAATAGTTTCATGGATCAGATGCAGAGTACACCGGACAACGAGGCATCATATGATCTTAATCATATACAAAACACTCCTCGTGCCAATATGAGTTCGTATGATCTCTACAGTGGGCGTGATAATCCATATCTCAATCAGACTTACACAGAGCCTTATCCCGGACCGGCAGTTCCTGAGAAGAATAATGTATTAAAAATGATAATCATCATAACAGTAAGCATTATTCTTGTTGCAGGTATGGCAGTGGGTTCGTGGCTTCTCTTTTTTAAGAAAGGGAAAAGCTCTTCAAAGGAAAAGGGAAGGACTCCGGAAGAACTTGCGGAAGCATTTATGGAAGCGTTTGAAAAGCTTGATGTGGATACTATGATATCACTGTATCCTGAAGAGCTTCAGCATTGCGAGCAGGTTGAGGAAATACGTGAATTCTTTGAATCCTATGCTGATTATGGTTATATGATCAGATTCTATGATCCGACATATCAGGAAGGAAAAACCTATAACGATGATATGATATTTGAACTGACTGATAATTTTGAAGCGGATGGTATATATATTGCGGATAAGATAAGTGATGTCAAGGCCATTGATGTTCAGTGTAAAGCTGAAATACAATTTGGCGGCAATTCATCGGCTCAGGATTTTTCCATTGAAGTAATTGTAGCCAAGATGGATGGTGAGTGGAAGATTATTAATATAGACTGATGATGCATGATAATGAAATGAGGGAGCCGCTTTTTGATTTCCTCGAAGTATATTTCAAAAAAATACGAATAATTGAAGAAAAGGTTATCATGAAATCGCGAGCCGACGTACTTGGTGTAATTGATGGTGCGATTGTGGGTTTTGAGATCAAATCTGACAGTGATACCTACCAGCGGCTTGAAACACAGATTCCGGATTATGATAAGTATTGTGATTATTCTTATCTGGTTATAGGTAAAAGTCATTTGAAGCATGCAGAGGAACATATTCCGCCACATTGGGGCATGATATGCATCCATGATGCTGATAATATAGAGATGTGCCGTGAGGCAGGTCTGTCGCCAAAGGTTAAGCTTGTTAATCAGCTGAGTTTCTTGTGGAGAAATGAACTTGCAGAGCTCCTTGCGATGAATCATCTTCCAAAATGTACGGGGAAGAATAAGAAGGAAATATCAAAGCTTCTTATCGAGAAGGTTGATAATGATCTTCTTCGAGAACAGTTAACTGAGTGCCTGTTTGAGAGGGATTATAATATTTTTGAAGAAAAGAATCAGCAGCTCAAGGAAAAGGGTGTTGAGACAAGCTACAGGAAAACAAAAACCGGCGTTAAGGCTAAGAGAAGGGTCAAAAGACCTCCGAAGCCTGTCGGTGTAAAACATGTTATTAGTGGTTCGGCAAGAAAAAGAAGAGTAAAAAAACGTGGTGATATATAATGAAATGCGGTAATTGCGGTACTGAAATCAAATATGGTGACAGGGTTTGCTCCGGCTGCGGACTTCCTCTGCCAAAATCCAATTACAAGGATTTTGAGGATGAAATCATAGAAGAAGTTAATGGGAAAATAACTCCTGAGGAAGACGACAAAACAGACACTGACAGAAATAACGACAATAACAGAACGGAAAACGACAGTAAAAAAAGCAAAAACAGGACGGCAAGCGACAGCAAACCCGACAATAAAAAATCGGAGAAAAACAGCAAACCAGGCAGTAAAAAGTCAGAGAACAAAAAAAATGATCCGAAGGACGAGAAGGATATCCTTGATTTCGATGAAGGATTATTTGATATGTCCGATATAGATGATCCGTCAATTAATATATCTCTTAAGAAGAAAGACAGTGATATTACAGCAGATAAATCTGGCGAAGAGAAAGCGGATGATTCAAAGTATAAGCCTAAAGAAGAAACAGCAGATGATGCAGAAGATTCGGATGATACAGTAGATGCGGAAGATGAAGATATTTCCGACAGATCAGAGTCTAAGAAGAAAAAACGCCATGATTTAAGGGTTTCCGAGGAAAAGCTTCCTGAGGCTGAAGACATAATTGATGCACAGTTTGTTGACATCGATGAAGATGACGGCTTTAAAGCACCAAGTACCAGAGTTAAAACAAAACATGTATGGACAAAGGGTGATATCATAACAGTCATCGTCGGTATCGCACTTCTTGTTGTAATCATCATTGCCGGAATAATATGGCTGGTCAACAGACAGCATAAGAAGAAGGTCGAAGATAACAGGTTCGGTAAGGAAGAGGTTATCGAGTTTCTGAACGGCATAGCTGAAAAGGATGAGATCATCAGTTATGATTATGTGACCGGTAATAATGGCGATGCTATATTTGAGCTTGTAGACGAAAGGATCAACTTTGTTTCGGGTTTCAGTAAGGTTGAAATTGACAGTGTTGAGATCACGGACAAGAAGGAACTTCAGAACAGCTCGCTTGATTCGATGATCAATAAGACCGGTGCGGATCTTGATAAGGCGTATATCCTTGATGTAACCTTCAGATATCATGTGGATGATATTGTTCTTCCGGCCAAGGCCATCATCAGAACAGGACGTACCAAGAGTAATAAGAAGTGGTGGGTAATAAGCGTTGAATTCGATGATGTTATATCTGCTGCACAAGACTTTATGGATGCATACAGCAAGCTGGACGCTGAGAAGATCATAGAATTCTATGCAGATGGCGTTTTATCTGACAAGACTAAGGACATGTGGCGAAGGATTTATGGCATAACCATCGCTCCGTATAATTTCCTCAGTGTCAGATACAAGGCATATAAAGTATCTGAAGATAAAATGAATAGTCTGGCGAAGGAGTTTGACCAGAAGGATAAGAAATTCAGTGCATATATAGGCTTTAAGGTTGAAACCACGGCAAAGAATTCAGAAAACGACAGTGAAACCGTAGATTATGATCTTATAATGGCTCTCGACAACGGAAGGTGGAGAGTTGTAAATATCAGTACAGCCGATTAAAACGGAAATATATACTAATTTGATCACAGTATCTGTTGTCAAGAAAAAATACTTGACAATAGAGAGCTTATCAAATATACTAGCAGGGTGTGTAAAGCTATTTTCCTTTACATACCCTGTTTGTTTATTGAACAAGTTGAGTGAGTTTGTATTTTTTATGACATATGATGGCTGCTGCCAAAACTATGTCTTAGAGGTTACTCGTGGAAAAGATAGTAAAACAGGCTCTGCTCCTTGATTTTTATGGAGAATTACTTACAGAGCATCAGAGACAAGTATATACGGATGTTATTTCCGAGGATATGTCTTACTCAGAGATTGCCGAAGAATATGGCGTTTCAAGGCAGGGTATATTTGATCTTGTAAGAAGATGTGAGAAGATACTTCTTGAATATGAAGAAAAGCTGAGGCTTGTCGAAAAATTCAGCAGGGCGAGAGAAAGCATGAAGGATATCAGTGATACCATGGCTGTTCTCAAGATGAAGAACACCAATCCGGAGCTTTCACCGCTGATAGAACGGATAGAACATAGAACAGAAGAAATATTAGAGGATTTTTGATCCGGAGGAATGATTAATGGCATTTGACAGCTTAAGTGATAAACTGCAGAATGTGTTTAAAAAGCTTAGAGGCAAGGGCGTCCTTAAGGAAGATGATATTAAGGAGGCCATGAAGGAAGTTAAGCGTGCACTTCTTGAAGCCGATGTTAACTTTAAGGTTGTAAAGAATTTCATCAATTCTGTAACTGAGAAGGCTATCGGTGAAGAGGTCATGAAGGGGCTCAACCCGGGACAGATGGTTATCAAGATCGTTCGTGATGAGATGACTTCTCTTATGGGAAGTGAGATGACCGAGCTTAAGATGCTTCCTTCCAACGAGATTACTATCATTATGATGTGTGGTCTCCAGGGTGCAGGTAAGACAACTACGGTTGCCAAGCTTGCAGGACAGTTTAAAAATAAGGGACGTAAATGTCTCCTTACAGCCTGTGATATCTACAGACCGGCTGCTATTAAACAGCTGGAAATAAATGGTGAAAAGGTTGGCGTACCTGTATTTTCCATGGGTACCGGATATAAGCCTGTTGATATCGTAAAGGCTGCCATATCTCACGCAGAGAAGAATGGTATAAATGTACTCTTTATAGATACTGCCGGTCGTCTTCATATCGATGATGAGATGATGGGCGAGCTTCAGGAGATCAAGGATAATATTCCTGTTACATATACACTTCTTACCGTTGACTCGATGACCGGTCAGGACAGTGTAAATGTTGCCACAACCTTCAATGAGAGAATCGGAATCGACGGTGTAATCCTTACAAAGCTCGATGGCGATACCAGAGGTGGTGCAGCGCTTTCTATCAAGGCTGTTACCGGAAAGCCTATACTGTACGCCGGAATGGGCGAGAAGCTGACGGATCTTGAGCAGTTCTTCCCGGATCGTATGGCGAGCCGAATCCTTGGAATGGGCGACGTTGAAAGTTTGATCGAGAAGGCTCAGGAAGCTATCGATGAAGAACAGGCTAAGAAGGTTGAGGAGAAGATCAGAAAAGCAACCTTTGACTTTAATGATTTCCTTGATCAGATGGAACAGATGAAGAAAATGGGCGGACTCAGCTCTATTCTCGGAATGCTTCCGGGAGCAGGCAAGCTTAAGAACGTTCAGATCGATGAAGATGCCATGGACAGGCCAAAGGCTATAATCTATTCCATGACACCTGCTGAGAGAGCAAATCCGGATATTATAAATGTCAGCAGAAAGAACCGTATTGCAAAGGGAGCCGGCGTTGACATTGCAGAGGTTAATCGTTTCATCAAACAGTTTGAGGAATCACGCAAGATGATGAAGCAGATGTCCGGAATGATGGGCAAGAAGAAAAAGAGAGGCATGATGCCTTTCGGTTTCTAGATTAAAACTATATCGGTATAAATGCCGGTAGATAACAATGTGAATAACTGTTTTGAAGAGTCGGATTTATCCGTGATGCATATTTGCAGATATTATTCAGAACTGTTAAATTTATAAAATAATATATTATATTTCAGGAGGTCATTTAAAATGGCAGTTAAGATCAGATTAAGAAGAATTGGTTACAAGAAGCACCCATACTACAGAGTTGTAGTTGCTGACTCAAGATCACCTAGAGATGGCAGCAGCATCGCTGAGATCGGTACATATGATCCAAACAAGGAGCCAAGCGAAGTAAACATCAACGCTGAAGAGGCTAAGAAGTGGCTTAACAATGGTGCACAGCCAACAGAGACAGTTGCAAAGCTTTTTAAGGTGGCAGGAATAGAGAAATAATAAATACGGAGGGCTTTGTTAATGAAGGAATTAGTTGAAATCATTGCAAAATCTCTTGTAGATTCGCCTGATTTGGTAGTTGTTACAGAGACAACAGATGCTGATACAATAACTATCGAACTTAAAGTAGCACCTGAGGATATGGGCAAGGTTATCGGCAAGCAGGGCCGTATAGCAAAATCCATCAGAACTGTAGTAAAGGCTGCGGCTTCAAAGGGTGATAAGAAGGTTATCGTAGACATCAAATAGTTTATTACGGCCGCGCTTAGATTTAAGTGCGGCCGATATTTTTTCTAAAATCAGCGAAGGTTTTTACAGTATAATTATTTCAATCATCATAAAGATGATCATCATGGTTAATAAGGAGAACGAATGATAGACAGATTCAGAATTGGGGTTATTACCAAAACTCACGGACTTAAGGGTGAGGTGGCTGTATTTCCGACATCGGACGACCTGGACAGATACAGCTATCTGGAAAAGTGTTTTATTAAAACCGGAAACAATTACAGGGAGGTTACCTGTAACAGTTGTAAATATATGAAAAGTACAGTTGTCCTCGGTTTTGACGAGATTACGTCGATTGAGGAGGCTGAGAAGATAATAAAGGCTGAAATATACGTTGACAGGGAGGATGCAGTACCACTTGAAGAAGGCGAGTTCTACATGGCAGACATCCTCGGATTCAAGGCTATACTCGAGGACGGAAGTGTTATCGGTACACTCAGTGATTATACCGAAACACCTGCTCAGACTATACTTATAATCAAGGCGGCAGATGACGGAAGAGAGATAATGATACCTGATGTTCCTGAATTTGTCGGCGATATCGATATGGATGAGAAAACTATCGTGATCAATCCTCTGAAAGGAATGCTATAAATGAAATTTCATGTATTAACCCTGTTCCCTGAAATGATTGAGGGAGTCTTCAGAGAAAGCGTTACCGGAAGGGCGCTCGAAAAGGGAATAGTCGGCCTTGAAACAATAAATATCAGAGATTTTGCCAATAACAAATATAAGCATGTTGACGATTACATTTACGGCGGAGGTTCAGGTATGCTGATGCAGGCTGAACCTGTTTTTCTTGCGTTTAATAAGGCTCTTCAGGATATCGGAATCGAATATGACGAGTATGCTTCCGAGCTTATAAACATATCTGATAGTAATGCTATAAATAATCAGAGTAAACAAGATGACATTGTAAGGAAAATACTTCGCGTATTATATATGTCCCCACAGGGAAGGCGCTTTGACCAGTCAATGGCTGAGGAGCTGAAGGAAGCGGATGATATCGTTATACTTTGCGGCCATTATGAGGGAATCGATGAGAGGGCAATTGAGCTTATCAAGCCGGAAGAGGTTTCCATAGGTGATTTCGTTCTTACAGGTGGTGAGCTTCCTGCGGCCATGATCATGGACTCCGTAACAAGGCTTCTGCCCGGTGCTCTTGGCAGTGATGAAAGTGCAGTATATGAATCCTTCTATGACGGACTTCTTGAATATCCGCAATATACAAGGCCTGAGGAATATATGGGTCTTACGGTTCCACCGGTTCTACTTTCGGGTCATCATAAGAATATCGAGACCTGGCGTCACGAGCAGGCCCTTGAAAGAACGCGTATTAAACGACCGGATCTTTATGAAAAATATATGGCTGAGCATCCGCCTGTCGAGAAGAAAAAGAGAAGAAGAAAAGCTTCCCCTGAACCGACAAGTGAACAAGCTGAGAATTAATTATGATAATTCTGTGAATTTCAACATTTGTGGTAATATTTGGTGTATAGTTATAGAGGACATTTTAGATTGGATATAAATTGTGTTGTAATAAGATGTATTATTAATAACGTTTATATGTATATTTGAATAGTCTTTTCATGATCGTGGATGTAAATAAATGATTGTTCTGATCATGCTTTATATTATGAAATTATAATGGTATTTTAAATCTGTTTTGAGGTGGGTCACATGAGCGATATTAAAATAATGGTTGTTGATGATGAAGCGAGAATGCGTAAGCTGGTTCGCGATTATCTGGCGAAGAGCGGATATCTTGTGATTGAAGCGGAGGATGGCGAGGATGCCTATGATAAGTTCGTGAGCATAAAGGATATCTCGCTTATTGTTATGGACATAATGATGCCTAAGATGGACGGCTACGAGACAAGTCGAGAGATAAGAAAGATATCAAATGTACCGATAATTCTTCTTACTGCCAAGTCCGATGAAAAGGATGAACTTAAGGGCTATGAGCAGGGTGTTGATGAATATATCACCAAACCATTCAGCCCGAAGATACTTGTTGCCAGAATTGAAGCAATACTCAGAAGAACCGGAGCAGAGGAGAGGGAACTTCTCGAGGCAGGTGGAATTACGCTTGATGTTTCCGCACATAAGGTCCTTGTTGATGGAAAGGAAATCGAGCTTTCTTATAAGGAATTTGAACTTCTTGAGTTCTTTATGAATAATCAGGGCACGGCTCTTTCCAGAGAGAAGATACTTAACAGCGTCTGGAATTATGATTATTTTGGTGATGCAAGAACGATCGATACTCATGTCAAGAAGCTTCGTGCCAAGCTTGGCGACAGAGGAGATTACATCAAGACGATCTGGGCTCTCGGATATAAATTTGAGATATGATCTGCCATTTCAATACGTTCAGTGAATATAAAAAATACACAACACAGGTAACTGTATGAACAAGGATAAAAATATAACAGGAGTGAGACATGCGCTGAGGTTCAAGATTGCGTTTATCGTTGTATCCGTAACGCTGATCACTCTTGTTTTCGGTCTTATTATAAGCCGTTCCATAATTGAACATTTCTTCAGAAAGCAGACGAGAACCGATCTTGTCAATGCTTATAACTATTGCAATGACCTCTTTAACGATGCCGAAAAAAATGGCTATTCTATAGACGAGATTCAGGACAGGCTGCTTTTTCTGTATAACGATTCTAAGGATACAATGAATATGCTTGTATTTATCGTGGATAAAAATACATTCACGATCTACTATTCGGTTGCTCTGGATCAGGAGGCTGCGAACAATATCAGAAACATAATCAGCAGCTATGATTTTGAAAAGATCAAGAGAAGCAAGAAGGGCTATGTCATACAATCAACCACAAATGATGAGTTTGGTGACAGAGTCGGAGATAAGGATGAATTCTTTGACCTTATCGGTGTCCTTGATAACGGAAATATAATCATCATAAGACGTCCGGTTGATGCTATTGCAAAAGTATATAAATACGTTGTAAGGCTTTTCGCAGTTGTTTTCTCGGGACTTATTCTTATAGAGCTGATTGTGGTCGTTCTTATTTCGGCTGTCTTTTCAAGACCGATCGTTAAGATGTCCCATGCGGCCAGAAGAATGTCCGAGCTTGATTTTGATACCAAGATAGATGTCAGGACCAGGGATGAGATCGGCGTTCTCGGTAACTGCATGAATGAGCTTTCCGAAAAGCTTGAGAAGACCATATCCGAACTTAAAACAGCCAATGCAAAGCTTGAAAGTGATATCGAAAACAGAGACCATATAGATGAGATGAGAAAGGAATTTTTCTCACATGCTTCGCATGAACTGAAAACTCCGATAGCGCTTATTCAGGGCTACGCAGAAGGTCTGAAGGATAATGTGTCGGATGATCCCGACAGCATGGATTTCTACTGCGATGTTATCATTGATGAAGCTTCCAAAATGAATAAGCTAGTTATGAATATGCTGAATATTTCCGAGCTTGAATTTGGTGAGGATAATATATCGATTCAGAGATTTGATATTACTACACTTATCAGTGATGTTCTCAAGGCTTCTCAGATAATTATCGAGCAGTCGCCGGCATCCGAGGTTATATTTGATGAAAAGGAAGCTGTCAGTGTGTGGGCTGATGAATTCATGATCGAAGAGGTAATTACCAATTATTTCACAAATGCACTTCACTACGTGAAGCCTGATGGCAAGATCAGGATCTTTTATGAATATCCTGCCAAGAATAAAATACGTGTAAATGTTTATAATGAAGGCGACAGGATCAAGGAAGAAGAGCTTGATAAGCTGTTTATAAAGTTCTATAAGACAGACGCTGCACGTACCAGAGAGTACGGCGGATCCGGCATAGGATTGTCAATTGTTGAGGTTATAATGAAGCGCCATAAGAATAATTATGGTGTTTATAATACGGAAGACGGAGTCGTTTTCTTCTTTGAACTTGACAGCCAGGAGCGTCCGGAAAACGATAAAAAACAAAGATCAAAGGATGAGAACGAAGCTAAAAATCGTCATGAATGACATGCGCCGGTTTAGTATTAATTAATAAAAACTTCACAGTATTTTCAAATAAAATTGTCATGCTGTATATTGACTTTTTTATAAATGAAAAGTATTATACTTTTTGTCAGTATTTTTTGTTTAATTAACAGGAGGGAAATATGAAGACAGATTTTTATGTAGAGTTTTTCGGTAAGCAGATTAATAAAGATGAAGTAGTTAAGGCTGTTAAGAAGAACTGGACTGATGCAGGAAATAAGGCTTCAGACATCAAGAGTCTTGAGTTATATCTTAAGCCTGAAGACAATGCTGTTTATTATGTTATCAACAGTACAGAAGAAGGTTCAATCGCTTTATAAGTCAGTTTTGAATACTTACATCAAAAAAACAGTGCGGTTTTTTCATCCGTGCTGTTTTTTTATATAATTGGAAAATGTGTTTCCGTTATATAAAAACTTCGGGGATGCGTCTCAGTGCGAAATCATAATTTTGTTGCTGAAGGCAACACACGCTTCTCGCAGAGTGTGCCGCGAGCGGTATGATTAATTATCTATATTGCGTAAATAAAACATATATAGTAAAATGAGAAAGTCATTTTTTAAGGTCGTATTTTAAAGTGTATGGCTGGTAAAAAGACCTGTAACAGATTGATAAAATGAGTTTATAAACATAGAATACTATCATTTCTGAGTATTATAGTAAAAGGATCGGGAAATAATATGATTGCAATTTTAGATTATGATGCGGGAAATATAAAAAGTGTTGAGAAGGCTTTACAGTATCTCGGATGTGAGGCTGTGATAACAAGAGATAAAGAGGTTATCATGAATGCTGACCATGTGATACTGCCGGGAGTAGGCGCCTTCGGAGATGCGATGAAAAAGCTTAACGACTATGATCTGGTTGATGTTATCAAGGAATATGTAAAAACCGGAAAGCCTTTTCTCGGAATATGCCTCGGACTGCAGCTTCTCTTTGCAGAGAGTGAGGAAAGCCCTGGAGTTAAGGGACTTGATCTGATACCGGGAAAGATAAAGAGGATTCCTGATGCAGAGGGCCTTAAGATTCCACAGATTGGCTGGAATAGTCTTGAGATAGCTCCGGATAAGAAGCTTTTTAAAGGCGTTAAAAACGGTTCCTTTGTATATTTCGTTCATTCATATTATCTTGCATGTGATAATAAGGCTGATGTTGCAGCCACAACATTTTATAGTACTGAGATACATGCATCAGTTGAGCATGGCAATGTATTTGCCTGCCAGTTCCATCCGGAAAAGAGCGGAGATGTTGGACTTACTATACTGAGGAATTTTATTGCATTATAAGGATGGATTACTCTTATGATTTTTACTGGATTGATCAAAAACTATAAAAAGGTTATCGCGTTTGTGATGGCTTCGGGCATTGCTTTCACAACATCACTGCAGTCAGTTGCTGCAAGTGGTGTTAATGCAGCATCTAATAGGAATACTGAACTGAATCTTGATGATTCGGTTCAGTATTCTTTGCTTTCACATGAAAATAATGGATATTCGTTCACGTATCAGGAGAACAGCAGTTGGAATAATTATGTGTCAGCTGAGATTACTGTTTCAAATGATACCGCCTATGATAAGGCTGTATGGAAATTGGTGCTTGTTTATGATGGTATCATAGATAACATATGGAATGCAGATATTGTGGATGTCTGCAGTAATACAGATGGATCATATACATATTATATTTCTTCGAAAGTTTATAATGAAAATGTGCCGGCCGGATGCTCTGTCAGCTTCGGCTTTACTTCTTATGGTTTGAGTGATAAGCCATCTGAACCTACAGATATTTATTTCTGGGATGAGACGATTCCTGAAGAGGAAACCGATATTGATGGTACTGATTATAAGGTCCAGAATAAATGGAATGCTCTTGAATATGCTGTTTTTTCTTCGGATGCAGGTGGTTTTTCTTTGTATGTAAACAGAGCAGATATAAATGGAAGTATACATACAAATGGTGACTTCAGATTTTCGGGTTCTGTTATCAATCTTGATGGATGTCTGGAGGCACTCAAGAATGTAAACATATATACAAGTGTACCGGATGGACAGAATATAACAAGTATAAAGCAGCAGGCTGAAGATATAGAAATGCCTGATCTGTTTCCGGAAATAGTGAAGAGTGTTGAAAGTGATGCGTCATACGATAAATGGCTCGTATTCTCCGGAGATAAAACCTATGGCGCAGAAGAGATAAAACTTGATA
>OCTW011619309.1_pt1 | contig 17953 bp, 16 predicted proteins | sample 1539671 | NCBI WGS metagenome assembly OCTW01 (sample SAMN02144230, study PRJEB22623) | gut metagenome | biome: sheep rumen | host: Ovis aries | place: New Zealand
TTTACGCCCTGGGTTCCGGCATCGGCTGGTTCCTGGCCATCGTATCCCTGGCCGCCATCCGCGAGAAGATGAGCTACTCCAACGTCCCGGCAGCCCTCAAGGGTCTGGGTATCACTTTCATCACCGTGGGTCTGATGGGTATCGCCTTCATGACCTTCATGGGTATTTCACTGTAAGGAGGAACGCACTATGGGTAATACAATTCTCTTCTCTATCATCGTCATCACAGTGGTGACCCTGATTCTGGTTGCTCTCCTCCTTGTCATCAAGGCCGCCGTCACTCCTTCCGGCACCGTCAAGATCAACATCAACAACGGCACCAAGGAACTGGAAGTCACGCCCGGCGGTGACGTGATGCACACCCTGGCCGACCACGGCATCTTCCTCCCCTCCGCCTGCGGCGGCAAGGCCAACTGCGGCCAGTGCAAACTGCAGGTCCTGGAAGGCGGCGGCACCATCCTTCCCACTGAAAAGGGTTTCTTCTCCCGCAAGCAGATCAAGGAAGGCTGGCGTCTGGGATGCCAGGTGAAAGTGAAGGACAACATTCAGATCGCCGTTCCGGAAAGCGCCCTCAGCGTAAAGAAACTCGAATGCGAGGTCATTTCCAACGAGAACGTGGCCACCTTCATCAAGGAATTCACCGTGCGCCTGCCTGAAGGCGAGCACATCGACTTCAAGTCCGGCGAATACATCCAGATCGACATTCCCGAATACGAGGCCGACTTCGCCGACATGGGCGTGGCCGACATCTATAAAGGCGACTGGGAAAAGTACGGTATCACTTCCCTGAAGTTCAAGAACACCGTGCCCACCATCCGCGCTTACTCGATGGCTTCGTATCCCGCCGAGAAAGACCTCATCAAGCTGAACGTACGTATCGCAACCCCTCCGTTTGACCGTACCCAGCCCAAGGGCGTATTCAAGTTCGTCCCCGGTGTCCCTCCGGGAATCGCCTCCACCTACGTGTTCTCCCGCAAGCCGGGTGACAAGGTGATGATTTCCGGCCCTTACGGCGAATTCCTTCTCCCGAAGGACGACCCCGACACCCAGGAATACATCTTCGTGGGCGGCGGCGCCGGTATGGCTCCCCTCCGTTCCCACATCATGCACCTGTTCAAGACCCTGAAGACCAAAAAGCCCGTGCGCTTCTTCTATGGCGCCCGTGCCCTGGTGGAAGCCTTCTATCTGGAAGACTTCGCGGAAATCGAGAAAGAATTCCCGAATTTCCACTTCACCCTGGCCCTGGACCGTCCGGATCCCGCTGCCGACGCCGCCGGTGTCAAGTACACGCCCGGATTCGTGCACAACGTGATGTACGAAACGTATCTGAAGAACCACGAAGCTCCCGAGGATATCAAGTACTTCATGTGCGGCCCGCCTATGATGGTCAAGTGCGTGAACGAACTGCTGGACTCTCTGGGCGTAGCTCCCGAGAGCATCCTCTACGACAACTTCGGCGGTTAACCGTCCCGGCTCATTTGAAAAATCCTGGCTTTCGGGCCAGGATTTTTTTATGGGAGGAGCCCGCTCTTGTCCACGCGCCATTCCTCATCCGGGAGCCCGTCTCCGCGCGGTTTTATCCGCACGCTGTACTGGGTATTCCGCGTGACATCGTAGTTCTCCCCTTCCTTCAGATAAAAGCGGTACACCAGGCGGGAAGAAGGGCTCGTGTGCCAGCAGGAGGAATGGTATTCGGCCCGGATTTCAATGAAAGAGCAGACTGTCGGGTGCAGCGTCTCTCCCTGGCAGTTTTCCAGCAGGAAGACACTTACGGTTCCGCTCAGGCCCAGGGAGACGTCCCGGTTCAGGGCTGCCACTTCCAGACCCGACTTGAAGAACCCGGTGCCGAACACCTGATCGGCCGTTTCAGCCTTGCTTACCCGGAAAAGCGTTGCCGACGACGGGCAGTTCCCTACCCGGACATCCGTCACTTCCAGGGACACGCCGCTGTCCAGGGCCGTCCGGTCCATCTGCAAGTCGACACGGGCCATCAGACGCTGCAGCGGAATCTCCAGTTCCCGCTCACTGCCGGGTGTGAATTCCTCCAGGCAGGCCGCCATGGGAAGTCCCCGGCTGTATTCGTCCGGATAGGCCAGGAAGAAACGGTAAGCCATGGCCTCCCCGAGTGTCATCACAGGAAGTTCATAACCCAGATTTGCCGCAGCGAGAATGGTGTAGGAGCCCTCTTTGAACAGGGTCGTTGAATGCCGCACCTTTCCGCCGACAAGGACAAGTTGCCTGCGTGGCACATACACCTTCTCCTCAAGAAGGCCGAAGGAATTGAATATAAGAAGGTTATAATCCGAAATTGTCTGCGCATCCGGGTCGCCTGCCCGGGTGGGAACGGAACCCGTGGCCATGACGAGAGTAATCTTTGATAATGTAGGTTCCTCTTTGTGACAGGCGACCAGGACGGCAGACAGCAGCAGAATCAGGAAACGTTTCATAAGGCGTCAGTACAGTTCATCATAAGCGGGCCACTTTTCCCAGGGCAGCGTACCCGCATCGGCATCAAAAACTCCGGGGTCGGCGGGCGTTTCCGGATCCGGAGTGCCCATCCGGTACAAGGTAATGTCCAGCGCATATTCCGTTCCGGGCTCGAGGCCACTCAGCGGAATGGGGTAATAACACCTCTCTCCCATAACCCGGCCCGACAGCACCAGCCGCAAATCCGGATGAGGATAACAGTACAGGCGGCACTCCGGATACCGCCTTCCAGGGCCGATATCCCCCACCCCTTCCTGTACCAGAAATTCCGGATGGGGGAAGCGGGCCACTGAAGCACTGTCCAGGGCGCCGGCATTGGCCCAGGACACCGGAAGTCTGTCTCCGCCTCCCACCGGGAAGCATTCGGTCCCGGCATAACTGAGATAGATTTGATCATTATGAAAGGCTTGGCCGGCATAGGAGCGGCCGGTGAAGTCGGCGCAGACAGACCGGATCCGGATACAGCTGAGCATAGGATGCAGGGTAAGGCTTACACGACGGGAAGCGCCGTCCGGGATATCCGTCTCACCGACAAGAAGCGGCGCGGCGGGTGAATCGTCCTCCAGGGAGAACGTGTATTTGGAAAGGCTTCCGTAATTGCGGATGTCATACCAGTCCCGACGGGTACCGGAGAGCCCGGAAAGAGCCACGAGACGCCTGGGGCCCGCTCCCGACAGCCCATAGACGGCCGATTCCCCCAGGGAGAGTTCCGCCTGCTGATAGGCATCCAGGTTCTGGGCTCCGTCCGGCTCAAAAAAGAACAAATCCACCGTGGCAGGTGTTGGATTTTTGGTAACTTGTAGGTATATTTGCGCCTCGACACGCGCAGGAACAACTGCTTTCCCCGGCTCTGTACACGAAGACAAGAAGGCCGGGCACTGCAGGAAGGCAGTGACTATTGCTGCAGAGTTGCAGCGTGCGGCATTGCGCAGAGAGAAACGGTGTATCATCCGGCCTGGTCTTGTGCTTCGTGTCATTTTTTTGGTCCCTTATGTTCGGAGCAAAACTATAGAAGGCGGACCGGGAAAACAACGAAACTGCAAAACATTTCCGTGTTTTAACGGATTGGACGCAAGATTTTTAAGTTTTAGCCGTTTATTCGGCTACAAAAAATACGTTTTGTATGATAAATTGGAGGCTGTTTCATCCCGTACGGGACCTGATGCCCATTTACGCCCGGCAGGCACAGTTGCTGGGGCAGGCCGCTCAGCTGCTGGGCAGCATGCTCGAAACCCAAGACCCCGCCGCCTGGAAAAATCTGTACAAGGAAATCCGCAACCTGGAACATCAGGGAGACGCCATCCTGGGAGAATTCCGCTCCCAGATCGCGCATTGTATCCTGGGCGCCGGTCCGCGCCGGGAACTGACCACCATCGCCATGTCCATGGACGACGCGCTGGACGTCGTGAAAGATTCTGCCAATGCCCTCCTCATCTACAAACCCGCCAAGATTGACGCCCAGCTCAGAGACCTCGGTTCCATTATCCATGTCCAGGCCCAGGCCCTCAAAGCCCTGCTCCCCTATATTGAGAATGTCCGCAAGAACAGCACCGCGCTCACCCTCCAGGCCGACCGGGTCACCGAACTGGAACACGACGCCGACGAAGCCTACGAAAGCTATGTAGGCTACATCTTCGAAGCGGAACCCGACATGCGGGAAATGACCAAATACAAGAACCTCGCAGAACTGTTCGAGAAAGCCACCGACTCCGAAAAGCACGTGGCCGACTGTGTCCGCATCCTGGCGCAGCGCTACACCCGCTAAGCCTTCATCAGCTGCTCAATACACTTTTCCAGGGAATCCGTCCAGTAAGGAATGGACAGGCCGAAGGTTTCCTTGATTTTGGTTTTGTCGAGGACCGAATAGGCCGGACGGCGGACCTTGGAAGGGAATTCCGAACTGTGACAAGGCCGGATTTCACAGGAGGTATGGCCCGAAAGCCGGGCAATGGCCTTGGCAAAGTCGTACCAGCTGCACACCCCTTCATTGCTGTAATGGAAAATGCCTTCCTGCGGCGCACGGAGGATATCCCGGATCGTCCGCGCCAGATCCCAGGCATAGGTGGGCGTTCCCACCTGGTCGAAGACAACCTGCACGGAAGGACGCTCGGAAGTGAGGCGCAGCATCGTTTTTACAAAGTTGTTCCCGAACTCACTGTACAGCCAGGCGGTGCGGAGAATGACGTGACGCACCCCGCTGCGCAGGATTGCCTGTTCGCCGTGCAGTTTGGTAAGGCCGTAAACGCCGGTGGGCGTGCCTTTCTGGTCTTCCCGGCAAGGAATGTTGTAAGGCTCCAGCCCAAAGACATAGTCCGTGGAAATCTGCATCAGGAGGCCGCCCACTTCTTTCATCGCGGCTGCAAGGTGGCCTACAGCCTGTGCGTTCAGCAGTTCGGCCAGGGCGGGGTGCTCCTCGGCACCTTCCACATTCGTATAGGCGGCACAGTTTACAATGACATCCACCCCATTGGCAGCCACAGTTTCCCGGACGGCCGACGCATCCGTAATGTCCAGCTTATACGTCTGGAGGCCGGACACTTCTACTACATCCGTAAAGAGGACATCCCCTTCCAGGACACTGCGGAGGCACATGCCCAGCTGGCCGTTGGCGCCGGTTACAAGGATCTTCATAGGGCGTAATAATCGATGGAATAGTCGAACAGGTCTGCGGCATCCTTCAGGAACGGATGATGCCTGTCCTTTTCGGAGAGGTGGACATCGGCCTCCGGGAGACCCCAGTCGATGGCGAGATCCGGGTCGTTCCAGGCGATGGCGCCTTCGGCCTCGGGGCAGTAGAAATTGTCACATTTGTACTGGAAGAGCGCCTCTTCGCTGAGCACGGAAAATCCATGCGCAAATCCGCGCGGGATGAACAGCTGCCGATGGTTGTCGCCGGAGAGTTCGCAGGTGACATGCTGCCCGAAGGTGGGAGACCCTTTCCGGATGTCCACCACCACGTCCAGGACCCGTCCGCTGATGACACGGACCAGCTTGCCCTGGGCGTACTTCCCTTTCTGGAAGTGCAAGCCGCGGAGGACGCCGTAAGAGCTCTTGCTTTCGTTGTCCTGGACAAACCGGACCGGCATGACAAGCGCGTCAAAGTCCCGCTGGTTCCAGACTTCGGCGAAATAGCCCCTGGAGTCGCCGATAAGGCGGGGCTGAAGGATCTCTACGCCCGGAAGGGCGGTATGGACAAGGTCAATCATAGTTTACCGGGCCGTTCTTTTCGTATTCGTCGGCCATTTTCAGCAGATACTGCCCGTAGGGGTTCTTGGCCATGGGGGCGGCCGTTTCCCGGACCTGGGCCGGCGTGATCCAGCCCTTCTGCAGGCCGATTCCTTCCAGGCAGGCCACTTTGAGACCCTGCCGCTTTTCGATGGTTTCGATGTAGATGGAGGCTTCGGCGAGGGAGTCGTGCGTGCCCGTGTCCAGCCAGGCAAAACCGCGGCCGAGCGTCTGGACCTTGAGTTCGCCGGCTTTCAGGAATTCCTGATTCACCGAGGTGATTTCCAGTTCTCCGCGGGCGGAAGGACGGATGGAAGCGGCGACATCCACCACCTTGTTGGGGTAGAAATACAGTCCTACTACGGCATAATTGCTCTTGGGGCAGGCAGGCTTTTCTTCGATGGAAAGGCAATTGCCCTGCCGGTCGAATTCCGCTACGCCATAACGTTCAGGGTCGCTGACCCAATAGCCGAAGACGGTGGCCTTGTTCTGGGTCCGGGCGGTTTCCACCGCGTCCTGAAGCAGTTTTCCGAAGCCGGCGCCATGAAAGATGTTGTCGCCAAGCACCAGGCAGGCACAGTCCTCACCGATGAATTCCCGGCCGATGATAAAGGCCTGGGCCAGGCCGTCGGGAGACGGCTGTTCGGCATAGGAGAACTGCACGCCGAAAGCGCTTCCGTCACCCAGGAGACGCCGGAAGCCGGGCAGGTCCTGCGGTGTGGAAATGATGAGGATTTCCCGGATCCCTGCCTGCATCAGTACAGAGATGGGATAATAGACCATGGGCTTGTCGTAGATGGGCAGCAACTGCTTGCTCACCCCCTTGGTGATGGGATACAGGCGTGTGCCGGACCCACCGGCCAGTACAATTCCTTTCATAGGGACAAAGATAGGCAATTTTTCCAAATAATATTTCTATCTTTGTGCTTATATATGGCAGCTACGCAAGAACTGATTGTCTCCTTTACCACCTGGCACGCCCGTTTCCAAAACATTCCGGCCGTCCTGGACACCATCTTTGCCCAGACGCTCCCGCCGGACCGGGTCGTCCTGAATCTTGCGGACGATGAACTCCTCCCTGCAGACCTGCAGGCCTATCTGGACAGCCACAACGTAGAGGTGAACCGGGTTCCCGACACCAAAGTGTACAAAAAGCTCATCCCGACGCTGAAAAAGTATCCGGAGGCCTGTATCGTCAATATCGACGACGACTGGCTGTACCCGCCCCGGATGCTGGAAGAATTCATGCGGATCCACCGTGAACATCCCGACTGTCCCATCAGCGGAAACCGGGAAAGGAACTTTCATCTGCAGTGTCACTGCGGCTGCGCCTCACTGACCCGGCGCGTTTTCTTCGGCCCGTATCTGGACTGGATTGACGACGAGCTTATGCGGAACTGTCCCAGCGACGACATTGTCTACACTTACCTGGCCCGGAGAAACGGTTACAAATACATCCGCACGGAGAACCTGTATTTCGACAACCTGACGCCATATAACCCGACGGCCCCCTACTCCGTCCCGGACGGAACACAGGTCCACGCCAGCTGGAAATATCTGACAGAGCGCTTCGGCCCGGCAGAAAAGACAAATCTCCGGACCCTGGCCACCGGTTTTTCCAACTGGCTGTTCGAACTGAACCGCGACCAATACTGCAAAAAATACCTGCGCCTTTTTGGCATAACCTTCTATCTGGAATAAAATGAAAGTATCTGTCATCGTTCCTGTCTATGGAGTAGAGGCCTGGATTGAACGCTGCGCCCATTCCCTTCTGTCTCAGACGTGGGAAGACCTGGAAGTGATCTTCGTCAACGACGGCACCACCGACCGTTCCATGGAGATCCTTTCAGAAGTCGTGAAACAGTATCCCTCCCGGGATGTACAGATCCTTCACCAGAGCAACGCCGGATTGCCGCAGGCCCGCCTCGCCGGTCTCAGAAAGGCCACCGGAGAGTATGTCCTCCACATGGATTCCGACGACTGGGCCGCGCCCGAAATGATTGAAGCCCTGGCGAAGGCCGCCGCGGAGACCGGTTCCGACATGGTTTACTGCGACGCCGTGGAAGACCGCCCCCAAGGCAGGATCCGTCCCATCCACAATCATACCTACGCAGATTGCCCTTCCTACGCCCGGGCCATGGTAGATTTCCGCGTAAACAGCTACCTGTGGAACAAACTGATCCGGCGCAGCCTCTATGCCGAAGGCCTCTTCTACCCCACCATCTCCATGCATGAAGACATGGTGCTGCTGAGTCAGATTCTTCCCCGGGGAGGCCGATGCACCCGCGTCCCCCGGGCCATGTACCATTACAACCGGACCAACGTCGGCTCGCTTTCCCTCCGCTCCAAGGCGGAACGGGATGTCCAGTCGGCCGGCAACTACCTCCAGCTGTGCACCTTCTGGAAGGGACGGGCCGACAGTCCCCTCCGTTCCCTGCAGCCTTCACTGCTCCTTCGGGCCGGCTGGATTGCTCTCCACAATGATCCTTCCCTCGCAGACCGGTATCCCATTCTCCGGGAGAGCATGTTGATTTTGAAACCTTCCGCCTTCCATACGCTCAAGCAGCAGTATCGTTTTCTGCGGATAAAATCCTGGCTCGGAAAGCGCCCCTTCCATTCCAAGCGCATCCTGTGCTGCATTTTCAATTACAACGAAAATGAAAAAGCCATTGCATGGAGCCGGCGGCTTTCACCCTATTTCGACACAGTGATCCTGGACAGCGGGAGCCAACCTCCCTGCGACGACCCCACCGCCGTCCATCTGGACAACATCTACTACAGCGGCCTCATGAACGAGGCCTACGCAAGGGCCTGCGAGGGACAGTATCCCTGGACCGTTGTCATCACGTCCGACCTGGAGATATCCGATAAATCGGCCAAGGCGCTTTGCTACAGGATGGAAAAGATTTCCTTCTCCTGCAATGTCGGACTTTACCAGCCCGCCAACAGCCTGTTCGGGAATTCGCACTCAAAGAGCAAGACCCATATTTTCGGAGGAATCCGCAAATCCAATTTCCAGGAAGGCTGGTTCCACATGGTCAGGACAGACCTGCTCGGGAAAATCTGCCCCGTAGACCTATCCGTGAACCGCCTGGGATGGGGCCTGGACATGGGCCTCTGCTTTTACGCCAACCGGGACGGACTGCTGATCCTCATCGACTCCAGCATCAACGTCAAGCATCCCGAAGGGACCGGCTACCGGCGCGACGAGGCCGACAGACAGATGGCCGCCTGGCAGAAAACCGTTCCCGGATTCCAGGATCCGTTCCACATGCCAAAAGCACCCGGATCCATCCAATACCCGGACACGCTATAGCAGGAAGAGTTTCAGGATCAGCTGCTGGATCAGAAGGACGCGGTGGAAAGGCATCAGGGGAAGCCGGCGGGCCGCTTCTTTCAGGTAGGGCCGCTCGGCAAACAGGTCGCGGTCCAAAGAATAGCCCACCCACGCCGCCCGCAGGAGCAGGTCATTCACGACCGGTGCAATGGGTTCCGGATTAGACCGGTAATACTCATACAGATCCAGGTAATTGCGGGCCATCTGCCCCCGCCGCTGCTTTTTCCCCACCCGCGTGGAGGCCGATGGATTGTCCCGGCGATAATGCACGAGCGGCTTGGAAAGCTGCGCGACGGAGCCGGCTTTGTAAAGAAGCTGCGTAGCCACCACGATATCCTCATGCATATTGTAACGGGGGAAGAAAAGGCCCTCGTAGAGACTTCTGCGGGCCATCTTGTTCCACAGATAGCCGTAAGCCCCGTCCCGGTACAGACGGCGCATGTAAACCTGCTTTGTCGCGGCCGTGTATGTACGCTCCGCGTCCAGCTTCCGGCGGGAACCGTATTCTTTCCAGAAATCGTAGTAGATCAGGTCGGCCCCGGATTCCAGGGCTTTCTGTGCCAGAGACTGAAGGGCATCCGGCTCCAACCAGTCGTCCGAATCCAGATGGACGATATAATCCCCCGTCGCTACGAGAAGACCGCTCAGACGGGCCTGCGGAAGGCCTCCGTTGGGTTTCCGGACGATGTGGACATTCCTGTCGGGATACTGGTCCAGGACCGCCTGCAGCACATCGACGGAGCGGTCCGGGGAGCCGTCGTCCACGAAAATGAACTCTGTGTCCGGCCAGGTTTGCGCCATCAGGCTCTCTGCGCAGCGGCCGATGTAAGCCTCAACGCCATAAACCGGAACAATGACAGAGATTCTCATTTTTTTTCTTTACTTTTGCAAAGATATGAAGAAAATCGAGAAGTTTCACCATTTCCTCGCAGTGGCCGGCGCCCGGGGCGACATGCTCCTCCAGGCCCATATCCTGAATCCGCTCTGGCTGTCGGAAGACGCCCGGCGGGAACGCCGCTGCGCTGCCATGGGCCGCATTCTCACGTCTTTCATGAAAAAACACTATCTGAAAGCGGCCGACGGCATTCCTGAAACCCAGCCCGTACAGCAGGAAAACGAGAAAATCTTCACCCTGTGGCTGCAGGGAGAGCAGCAGGCTCCGCCCATTGTCAAAGCCTGCTTCAAAAGCATCCGTCGGCACTGCACGCAGGAACTCGTGGTCCTGGACAGGGATACCGTCCTCCAGTACATTTCCCTGCCGGAAGTCATCCTGGAGAAATACCGCGCCGGAAAAATCAAGCCCGCCCATTTTGCCGACATCTGCCGCATCGAACTGCTGCACACCTACGGAGGTTACTGGCTGGACTCCACCTGCTACGTCACCGGCCCCATCCCGGAATTCATCCAGCAGGAGGATTTCTTCGTATTCATGGCAGGAAAACGCATCCACGGCAATTACAGCTATATCCAGAACTGCTTTATCCGCGCCCGGAAAGGAGCCTGGCTCCTGGAAGCATGGCGCGCCATGATCCTGGACTACTGGATGCACGAAGACAGGCGGGTAGACTACTTCCAGCACCAGGTCATGTTCCGCACGCTGGTGAACGAGAATCCCACCGCAGCCAGGTACTTCGCGGCATTCCCCCACCTGGACCAGTATCCCACTCACCTGTATCTATATGAATACAAAGACCGTCCGTGGGATCCGGAGGTCTTCCGCAAAGCGACGCAGGAGGGATTTTTCTATCAGAAAACCACGTACAGGGACCTGGACAAGGTCGTCCCCGGTTCTTTCGCCGACTTCCTGATCCAGGACGGCCTTACACCAGCGACTGAAACCGCTCCGGAATCCTGACCACCCATTTCAGCCCCAGCATGCCCGGTTTGTTCCAGGCATAAGGCGGGCGCAGAAGCGCCTGCAGACGGCGTGCGATCCGTGTCCACCTGTCAAAATCGCGCGCGGGCAGCGAGGACACCAGCCGGATGGTCCGGGAGCGTTTCCGCATGTGCTTTCCCCAGCCTTGGTCCAGCCGGTCCTTGTCCCGGAAGCGGTCTTCCAGGCGTTTGAGGTCGAAGTAGCCAAAGTGGAGAAGGTATAAGTACTTTGCAATATGGAAGTTATGTCCTTTGATCCGGTGGAATCCACTGCCCCAGCGCAGCGGCTGCGCCAGGATGGAAGGCTTGGTATAGCGGGTTCCGATCTGGGCATAGTGGCGCTGCTGAAGGAACGGACGGTCCTCGGTGATGTCGGCCTCTTCTCCCAGTTTCTGGCCAAAGTCCAGGCCCAGGGCCGACAGGGACCCTTTTACCTTCACCCGGCTCAGATACTCGGGCAGGCTCAGGCCCAGGGCCGGGTCCACGACGATGAACTCGTCGGCGTCCACTCCGATGACAAGGTCGTATCCGTCGGCCATCAGGCGGGCGGCCTTTTCCGACAGGAAGGACAGGCGTCCCTTTTCCGCCGCAACAACCTGGTTTCCAATCTTTTCCACAGCCTGCGCATGGGTTCCTTCGCAATAGTCCCCCACTGTCTGGTCCAGTCCGTCCAGGTAAATGTACAGATTCTCCCGGCCCAGCTGGCTGCCATAATAGGCAACCCATTTGCGCAGGTAGAAGTCGTCGTTTCTTGCCATCGTGATGGCGGCAATCTTTTTCATAGGCACATCAGTTCGCGGCGGGTTCAGCCGTCATTTCGTTGTGGATCATGCGGTAATTGTACTGCTGGATGACCGCCTTCAGGCGGGCTTCCATCGAAGCGGCAATCTCCGGATGGCTTTCCAGGAGATTCTCCTCCAGCAGATGGTCCTTCTCAAAAGCATACAGGCCGATGCTCTTTTCCCCGTCAAACTGCAGCTGCCATCCCTTCGTGTAGTAGCAGTATCGGGTCCCGTGGGCGTGGAACGCATAGGTTTCGTCTTCCGGCGTGGTGAGCAGGTCGCAGCCGAAACTCAGATAAGGCTTGTCGTATCCCAAATAGGAAAGGACCGTAGGTTTGACATCCATCTGCATGGCCAGTCCCTCCCGCACGCCTTTGGGAAGGGAACCGTCCGGGGTGAAAAACACAATGGGGACGGAGAAGAGTCCGCTCGCGGTCCGGTATTCCGGGACTGCACTGGCATTGGTATGGTCGCCGGTAAGGACAAACAGCGTATTGTTGTACCAGGGCTCCTTGGAGGCCGACTCGAAGAACCGGCGGAGGGCCAGGTCGGAATACGAGACAGCCCGGTGGATGGGCAGTTCCGTCTCCGGAAGCAGCGTCTCATACTTCTGCGGAATCCGGTACGGATGGTGGGAGGAAAGGGTGAACACCGTGGCCAGGAAAGGCTCCGGCATGGCGTCGATGCCGCGTTTGAAGTACTGGAGGAACGGTTCGTCCCAGATGCCCCAGGTGCCGTCAAAGTCCGACTCGTCGGCATAGGATTCCCGGCTGTATTCGGCCTGGAAGCCGCTCTGGTGGGCAAATCCGGCCAGCGCCAGGGACTGCCTCTGCGCACCATGGTAAAACGCCGTGGCATAGCCTTCACCCGCCAGTTCGGCGGCAAGACCGCGGACACGGTTACCGGAGTACGGCGACAGGACGAACGACTCCTGCATGGCCGGGATGCCGCAAAGGACGGACGGCTGGGCGTCAATGCTCATCCGCCCGCTGGAAAAACTGTAACGGAAAACCATCGACTCCTGCATCAAGGAGTCCAGGAAGGGCATATGCCCCGGCTGCGGCATCCCCTGAAGGGCCGACTGATACGCACTGTAAGACGTGGAGAAACTCTCCAGAATCAGGATTACCACGTTTTTCCGCGTCATGGAATCCCGCGGAGCGGGTACATGCACGGGATTGAACACCGCCTCCAGCGATTCCCGGTCGGGATACCAGTTCTTTTCGGTATAGGGCGCCGCATCGATCGTGCGGAGCATGCTGAAAGGCGTATTAAGCACAATCCCCGCCTCTTCCGGATGCTCGATATACAGGCTGGCGTCATTGATGCCGATCGGCCGCACGGTAACGCCGAAGCCGCCCCGAAGCCCGCCAACCAGCGGATACAGGACTGCCGCAAGGATGGCGGCATGAATCAGATAATCCGTCCACCTGTACGGGGCCGACATGGCCTTGGGCTCACGGTAGGCCTTGATCAGAAGGACAAGGATTCCCAGCCCCAACAGTACCAGGTACCAATGCACCAGAGCTTCGTGAAGGAAAATGCCCGCGAGGTTATTATCCCCCTCGAACTCCCGGAAGATATTCCAGGTCGTGCGGGCGCCCGTGAAGGGGAAGTAGACCGTGTCGCACAGATTGACCACGGCGGCCAGGAAATTGGGGATGACAAACAGCCACCGGGTCAGCTTCCTGTAAAACCGGTTTTCCCGAAGCCGGAGCGGAAGGAGCGTCAGGAGCAGGTACGGAAGATTCAGATACAGGACGGCCGACAGGTCAAAGCGGAGACCGCCCCTGAAAAGACGGAGCAGGCGGTCGGAGGGAAGTTCCGGATACAGGTCCCGGTTCACCAGGTAGAAGACCAGCCGGCACAGCGAAAACACCGCCATGGCCAGCAGAAGATTCCACAGGGCTGCGCCCAGATAGGCGCCCCGGCTGCGGGATATCGTATCGCTACTTCCCATTTCTCAAGTATTTAGCCGTAAATGTATCGCCCTTGGCGGCCAGGTCCTCCGGAGTGCCGGCAAAGACCACCTCGCCGCCTCTGTCTCCGGCGTCCGGGCCCAGGTCAATCACCCAGTCGGCGCTGCGAATGACATCCAGGTTGTGCTCCACAACGATGACGGTATGCCCCTTTGCAATCAGGACGTCAAAGGCTTTCAGAAGCTTCTCCACATCGTAGAAATGAAGGCCGGTGGTAGGCTCGTCAAAGAGGAAGAGGATTTTCTCCCTTCCGCCGCTCCCGAGGGACAGGAAATAAGCGAGTTTGATGCGCTGGCTCTCGCCGCCGGAAAGCGTGCTGGAAGGCTGTCCCAGCTTGATATACCCGAGGCCGACATCCACCAGGGGCTGCAATTTGGCGGCAATCCCCCGGGCGATGTCCTCTTTCTGGGCGCCGAAGAAAGCCATCGCCTCCTCCACGCTCATATTCAGGATATCGTCCACATTCTTTCCCTGATAGCGAACTTCCAGGATCTCCGGCTTGAAGCGCTTGCCGCCGCAGGATTCGCAGACCATGGTGACGTCGGCCATGAACTGCATGCCGATCTTTACGAATCCGTCTCCCTGGCATTCGGGGCACCGGCCGCCTTCCTGGTTGAACGAGAAGAACGACGGCGTGAACCCGTTGATGCGGGCGAACTGCTGGTCGCTCAGGAGTTTGCGGATATCGTCGTAAATTTTCAGATACGTGACGGCGTTGGAGCGGGAACTCTTGCCGATGGGGTTCTGGTCCACATATTCGACGCGCGTGATACGGGAAAGGTCCCCTCCCAGGCCTTTGAAGGTACCCGGCATGTCTCCCGTCTCATTGATACGCCGATGGAGGGCCGGATAGAGGATATCCCCGACCAGCGAGCTCTTTCCGCTGCCGGAGACGCCGCTCACCACCGTGAAGGCGTTCAGCGGGAAACGCACGTCGATGTCTTTCAGGTTGTTCTGCATGGCCCCCTCCACGGTAATGGAATAGTGCCAGGGATTCTTTTCCCGGACATAGGGCTTGCGGATGCCGGTGAGGTACTGCAGGGTCAGCGACGGCCGGTCGAATCCGGCCATGACGGCGTCATACCCGGCCTGACCGGGTTTCAGCTGCTCCAGGCTGCCCTGGAACACCACTTCTCCCCCGCCGACGCCGGCTTTCGGCCCCAGGTCCAGGAGGCAGTCGGCTGCCCGGATAATCTCGGGGTCATGCTCCACGACGACAACCGTATTGCCGATGTCCCTCAGGCGCTTGAGCACCGCAATCAGCCGGTCCGTATCCCGGGGATGCAGGCCGATGGAAGGCTCGTCCAGGATGTACATAGAACCGACCAGGGAACTGCCGAGGGCGGTGACCAGGTTCACCCGCTGGCTTTCGCCGCCGGAAAGCGTGTTCATGGTGCGGCTGAGCGTCAGATACCCGAGGCCCACATCCTGGATGCACTCCAGGCGGTAGATGATTTCTTCGATGGCTTTTCCGGCCACCCCGCGCTCATAGTCTGACAAGGTCACTTCCTTGAACCAGCCAAGCAGTTTCTCCACCGTCATGGACAGCAGGTCGTGGATGGTCTTGCCGCCCACTTTCACATACAGGGCTTCCGGACGCAGGCGGCTGCCGCCGCACGCGTGACAAGTCGTGCGGCCGCTGTAGCGGCTCAGCATGTACTTGTACTGGATCTTGTAGCGGTTGCTCTCCACCCACTCGAAGAATTCGTTGATGCCGCAGATGGTGGTTTCGTCCGGAAAGTTGCTCCGGGCCTCCCAGAGGGTCTTTTTCTGCTCCTCAGTCAGTTTGCAGTACGGCTCGAAGATGGGGATGCCGTATTTGTCGGCATTGTTGATGACGAGGTCTTTGAACCAGCTCATCTTCTCGCCCCGCCAGCAGGCGATGGCGCCGTCGTAGATGCTCTTGGTCTTGTCCGGGACCACCAGGTCCTCACTGATGCCCACGATCTTTCCCAGTCCGCCGCATACCGGGCACGCGCCCAGCGGACTGTTGAAGGAGAACAGGTATTCGTCCGGCTGACGGAAGGTTAGGCCGTCCTTTTCGAAGCGGGAACAGAAACGCACGGTCGCGCCAGTCTTCCCTTTGTCATCGCTCGCCGCAAGGTCATACAGGGCCATGTCGCCGCCGCCTTTGTCGAAGGCGGTCTGGACGGAGGCGTTCAGACGGGTGTGCATGTCCGCATCCAGGGTTCCGGAAGTCTTGACACGGTCGACAAGGAGCCAGAGTTTTCCCGGGTAGTTCCCGTCCATCCGGAGCACGTCCTCAATCTGGAGGATGGCACCGTCGGCCTCATTGAACAGGCGGCCGAATCCTTCTTCCTTGAGGCTCAGCATCAGTTCCACCCGGTCGGTGCGGGATTCCCAGTGAAGGTCGGAGAGAATGTACAGGGCATGGGGCTGCCCGTCGCCGATGAATGAGAGCACATCCTTCACCGTATGCGCCTTCACCTCCTCCCCGCTGACGGGCGAATAGGTCCGGCCGATCCGGGCGAACAGAATGCGGAGGTAGTCGTAGATCTCCGTCGTGGTGGCCACGGTGGAACGGGGATTCCGGATGTTCACCTTCTGCTCGATGGCGATGGCGGGGGGAATGCCCTCGATGATATCCACATCGGGTTTGGACATCCTGCCCAGGAACTGGCGGGCATAGGAGGACAGGCTCTCCGCGAACCGACGCTGCCCCTCCGCGAAGAGGGTGTCGAACGCCAGGGAACTTTTCCCGCTTCCGCTCACGCCCGTAATGACAACCAGCTTGTTACGGGGGATCTCCACCGTAATATCCTTGAGGTTGTTCACCCGGGCTTTCCTGATTATGATATTTCCTTCAGAGGGCATGTCCTATATTTTCTGCAGATTCTTCGGGTCGATGTAAGAAGTGGCCACCGCGATGATCCCTTCGATACACACCAGCAGCCTGCGGTCCCGCCGGATGCGCTTGATATAGCCTTCGGCCCCTTTCAGCGGGCCGTCCACCACGCGGACCCGGGTTCCTTTTGCAAAGCGGGCCAGGTCGTCGTCGGCAAAAAACTCCAGTCCGGAGGCGCCGGATTCAGTGACCAGCCGGAAAGCGGCCATCTGCGCATCGGGAATGACGGCAAAAGACGTCCTGTCGGCCGATTTATAGATGAATCCCTTCGGTTTCCCCATGGCCGATGCCTCCCAGAGCATCTTGTCAATATCGGCCACCATTTCGGGCGTCGTGCGGAAAAAGAGCAAAGAAGTGACCATGGGAACCACTTGATAGATGAAAGGGCCCTCCACGATGAAGCGATTGTCCGTCTTATGCTCCTCGTAAAGCATGGTGAGCCTTTTGCGGGCGGCCAGAAACGCCTCTCCCTTGAGCTGCACCTTGGAAGCCGCCAGATAAGTAGTGACATCCATGTTCTGCAAAAGGTCTTCCAACTCGAAGACCTTGTTGTAAAACACTTTCATTGCGTACCAATTGAGGGCCGGTTCTTCCATATCTGTATAAAGGGGTACAAAAATAACCTTTTTTGCCCGAATTCACAAGTTGCGCCCAAAAAGCGACATTTTGACATAGAAACACGCCATTTTGACATGTATCCCTGCCATTTTGTCTACCTAATGAGCATTTTCGAGCATTGGCCCCGGGTTTGCCATATACTCAGGCAACAGCGCCTGAGCAAGGCGCCCGGAACAAAAGAAGTTAAACAAATAAAAATAGGAGATTAAAACTATGTTACCCGCAAGAAGAAATTACAACCAGACTTGGATGCCCGACATCTTCAACGATTTCTTTGACAACACCTGGATGGAACGCCCGAAGGCCACCGCTCCCGCCATCAACGTTTTAGAAACTCCCGAGGCCTACACCCTGGAACTCGCCGCTCCCGGCATGACCAAAGCCGATTTTGACGTCCATCTGGACGAAGAAGGCGACCTGGTCATCAACATGGAGAAAAAGAACGACAAGAACCAGCACGAGAAAGGTCACTACGTCCGCCGCGAATTCTCCTACACCAAATTCCAGCAGACGATGCTCCTCCCCGAAGACACCGACCGCGAGGCAATCAACGCGAAGGTTGAAAACGGCGTCCTGACCGTCAATCTGCCCAAGATCAAGAAGGTAGAAGCGGAGAAGGCCAAGAAACAAATTACCGTCGAGTAATTTTTTTAAAAAATTTTCAGTGCACCCCTTGCAGATTCAAAAAAAGGTTGTACCTTTGCAATCCCGAAAGGGAAGTTCACTGAAAACTTGGTGCGGTAGTTCAGTCGGTTTAGAATACCGGCCTGTCACGCCGGGGGTC
>OCTW013372477.1_pt1 | contig 17953 bp, 15 predicted proteins | sample 1539671 | NCBI WGS metagenome assembly OCTW01 (sample SAMN02144230, study PRJEB22623) | gut metagenome | biome: sheep rumen | host: Ovis aries | place: New Zealand
ATCCACCATGTTGTCGTCGTTCGAGCAGGCAGTCATCACGAGGGCGGCCGTCAACGACAGCGCAGCCCAGATAATGTTCTTTGTCTTCATCATCTTTACAGTTTCTTTAAGGGTTCATTACTACAGGTTTTCGGGATAGCCCATGGGGCTGATGCCGCCTGATCCCGTACTTCCTGCGAGCAGCATCGTGCGCTGCTTCAACAACACTACCTTCATCGAAGGCTTCTCATATATTTTTTTCTTCATAATCACGAATGTTTTTAAGTTAAACAAAATATTTGCCTACAAAGGTACGGCGTTCGCCGTTAAAATCAAAAAAAAAAAAACGAAGAAAAGTTAAAGGCTTAACTTTTCTTCATTCTTTAACATTTCCGACCCCCGCCCGCGCCCGCCGCGCCCGCCTTTTACATATATAAAAGGGGGAAATGAGAGAAATAAATCGCGATTTGTTTTGCATTTCGCCCGATAATCAGTAACTTTGCAGGCAAATTCAGAATAATAATAATTAATAAGGTATGATACGCTTCTTTCAGACCCCACAGAAATCGGTGATTGCCACCGAGGTGAATCACGAACTTAATGAACAGGAAATCAAGGAACTCTGCTGGCTCTACGGCGAGGCCGCGCTGCTCGAGGCCGACCGCCTCGGGGGCTGGTACGTAGGCCCGCGCCGCGAGATGGTCACCCCGTGGTCGACCAACGCCGTGGAGATCACGCAGAACATGGGCCTCGGCGGCATCAGCCGCATCGAGGAGTACTGGCCCGTGGCCGACAAGGACGCCGAGCACGACGAGATGCTGCAGCGCATGTACGACGGCCTCGACCAGACCATCTTCACCATCAACATCAAGCCGGAGCCCATCAAGCACGTGGAGAACCTGGAGGAATACAACGAGCAGGAGGGACTGGCCCTCTCGCCCGAGGAGATCGAATACCTGCACGGACTGGAGAAGCAGAACGGCCGGCGGCTGACCGACTCGGAGATCTTCGGCTTCGCACAGATCAACTCCGAGCACTGCCGCCACAAGATCTTCGGCGGCACCTTCGTCATCGACGGCCAGGAGATGGAGTCGAGCCTCTTCCAGATGATCAAGAAGACGACGCAGGAGAACCCAAACAAGATTCTCTCCGCCTATAAGGACAACGTGGCCTTCGCACAGGGCCCGGTGGTGGAGCAGTTCGCCCCGAAGGACCAGTCGACGAGCGACTGGTTCGAGGTGAAGGACATCGAGAGCGTGATCTCGCTGAAGGCCGAGACCCACAACTTCCCCACCACGGTGGAGCCCTTCAACGGCGCCTCCACGGGAACGGGCGGAGAGATCCGCGACCGCATGGGCGGCGGCGTCGGCTCATGGCCCATCGCCGGAACGGCCGTCTACATGACCGCCTACCCGAGACTGAAGGAAGACCCCACTACTGAAAAGGCTGGGGAGTCATTGAGAGACTGGGAGGATATACTGCCCGTGCGCCAGTGGCTGTATCAGACGCCGGAGCAGATTCTGATCAAGGCATCCAACGGCGCCTCCGACTTCGGAAACAAGTTCGGCCAGCCGCTCATCTGCGGCTCCGTGCTCACCTTCGAGCACCAGGAGCCTACCGCCCCTAATTCACCTACCACACCCACCAAATACGCCTACGACAAGGTGATCATGCTCGCCGGCGGCGTGGGCTACGGCACGAAGCGCGACTGCCTGAAGAAAGAGCCCCAGAAGGGCAACAAGGTGGTCGTCGTCGGCGGCGACAACTACCGCATCGGCCTCGGTGGCGGCTCCGTGTCGAGCGTCGACACCGGCCGCTACAGCAACGGCATCGAACTGAACGCCGTGCAGCGCGCCAACCCCGAGATGCAGAAGCGCGCCTACAACCTGGTGCGCGCCCTCTGCGAGGAGGAGGTGAACCCCGTCGTCTCCATCCACGACCACGGATCGGCAGGCCACCTGAACTGCCTGTCGGAACTTGTCGAGGAGTGCGGCGGCGAGATCGACATGACCAAACTGCCCATCGGCGACAAGACCCTCTCGTCGAAGGAGATCATCGCCAACGAGAGTCAGGAGCGCATGGGCCTGCTCATCGACGAGAAGCACATCGACCACGTCCGCAAGATCGCCGAGCGCGAGCGCGCCCCGCTGTACGTCGTCGGCGAGACCACCGGCGACGCACACTTCTCGTTCAAGCAGGGCGACGGCGTGAAGCCCTTCGACCTCGACGTGGCACAGATGTTCGGCCACTCGCCCAAGACCGTCATGCGCGACAAGACCGTGGAGCGTCACTATGAGAACGTGACCTATACTCAGGATAAGATAGAAGAATACCTGGAGCGCGTGCTCCAGCTGGAGGCCGTGGCCTGCAAGGACTGGCTGACGAACAAGGTGGACCGCTCGGTGACGGGCAAGATCGCCCGCCAGCAGTGTCAGGGCGAGATACAGTTGCCGCTGAGCGACTGCGGCGTCGTGGCCCTCGACTATCGCGGCGAGAAGGGTATCGCCACCGCGCTGGGACATGCGCCCCAGGCCGGACTGGCCGACCCCGCCGCCGGAAGCGTGCTCTCCGTGGCCGAGGCCCTGACGAACATCGTCTGGGCACCCATGGCCGACGGCATGGACTCCATCTCGCTCTCGGCCAACTGGATGTGGCCCTGCCGCTCGCAGGAGGGCGAGGATGCCCGACTGTATGCCGGCGTGAAAGCCCTCTCCGACTTCTGCTGCGACCTGCACATCAACGTGCCGACGGGCAAGGACTCGCTCTCGCTCTCACAGCAGTATCCCAACGGCGAGAAGATCATCTCGCCGGGAACGGTCATCGTATCGGCCGGCGGTGAGGTGTCAGACATCAAGAAGGTGGTATCGCCCGTCGTCGTGAACGACAAGAGGGCCTCACTCTATCATATCGACTTCTCCTTCGACGAGCAGCGACTCGGCGGCTCGGCCTTCGCCCAGAGCCTGGGCAAGGTGGGCGACGACGTGCCGACCGTCAAGAACCCCGAATACTTCTGCGACGCCTTCAACGCCATCCAGGAACTCGTCAAGCGCGGCTGGATCATGGCGGGGCACGACATCTCCGCCGGCGGCCTCATCACCACCCTGCTCGAGATGTGCTTCGCCAACACCAAGGGCGGCCTGCATATCAACCTGCACGACATCTGCAGCGACGGCGACATCGTGAAGGCCCTCTTCGCCGAGAACCCCGGCGTGGTCATCGAGGTGAGCGACGAGCACAAGCAGGACTTCAAGGACTTCATGGAGGACATGGGCGTCGGCTTCGCCAAGATCGGCTACCCCGTCGAGAACACCCGCGAGATAGAAGTCGTCTGTCCCGTAAACGGCGGTAACTCCGCCGTCCACACCTTCGACATCGACGCCCTGCGCGACGTATGGTATAAGACCTCCTACCTCCTCGACCGCAAGCAGAGCTTCAACGGCAAGGCTGCAGAGCGCTTCGCCAACTACAAGCATCAGCCGCTGGAGATGAAGTTCCCCAAGGGCTTCACCGGCAAGCTCGCCCAATACGGCCTGAATCCCGACCGCCGGGAGAAGAGCGGCATCAAGGCTGCCATCATCCGTGAGAAGGGAACCAACGGCGAGCGCGAGATGGCCTACATGCTCTATCTGGCCGGCTTCGACGTGAAGGACGTGATGATGACCGACCTCATCACCGGCCGTGAGACACTCGAGGAGGTGAACCTCATCGTCTTCTGCGGCGGATTCTCCAACAGCGACGTGCTCGGCTCGGCAAAGGGATGGGCAGGCGCCTTCCTCTTCAACCCCAAGGCCAAGGAGGCACTGGATAAGTTCTATGCCCGTGAGGACACACTCTCACTCGGCATCTGCAACGGCTGCCAGTTGATGGTGGAACTGGGACTCACTGGCGCCAAGGGCGCAAAGATGCTGCACAACGACTCGCATAAGTTCGAGAGCGAGTTCATCTGTCTGAACATTCCTCAGAACAACAGTGTGATGTTCGGCTCGCTGAGCGGCTCGAAACTCGGCTTGTGGGTGGCCCACGGCGAAGGAAAGTTCCACCTGCCCGAGCCAGAGAGCAGTTACAACGTGATTGCCAAGTACAACTACGAAGGCTATCCTGCCAACCCCAATGGTTCTGACTACAACGTGGCAGGTATCTGCTCCGCCGACGGTCGTCACCTCTGCATGATGCCTCACCTGGAGCGTGCCTTCTTCCCCTGGCAGAACGCCTGGTATCCCGCCAACCGTCGTAACGACGAGGTGACACCATGGATAGAGGCCTTCGTCAACGCTCGCAAATGGGTGGAGGCTCAAAAGTAACTAATTCCTCCCCTAAGTTAGGGGTGGCCAGGAGGGGTCTGAACAGGCGCTTCTTCAGACCACCCCTACCCCTCCTAACTTAGGAGGGGAAATAAATACTCTATATGCAGAATAACTTATATTGGGAATCGTTTACGACCTTCTTCCGCATCGGGCTTTTCACCCTGGGCGGTGGATATGCCATGATTCCGCTGATAGAGGAAGAGGTGGTGAACAAGCACAAGTGGGTGGAAAAAGAGGAGATGCTCGACCTGATAGCCATCGCCCAGAGTTGCCCGGGCGTGTTTGCCATCAACATCGCCATCTTCATCGGCTACAAGTTGAGGAAGGTACGCGGAGCCATCGCCACCGCCCTCGGCACCGCCCTGCCCTCGTTCCTCATCATCCTCGCCATCGCCATCTTCTTCAAGCAGTTCGAGGATAACAAGGTGGTGGCCGCCATCTTCCGCGGCATCCGCCCGGCCGTCGTGGCACTCATCGCCGTGCCCACCTTCCGCTTAGGACAGCGGGCTAAACTCAACCGCTACACCATCTGGATACCGATAGTCTGCGCCCTAGCCATCTGGGGCCTCGGCGTATCACCTATTTATATAATAATAGCAGCAGGCGTCTGTGGCTACATCTACGGTAAATTCATGCACATAAAAGAAATATGATTTACTTCAGTCTCTTCCTTACCTTCTTCGAGATAGGCCTCTTCGGATTCGGAGGAGGCTACGGCATGCTGTCGCTGATACAGCACGAGACGGTGGAGCACCACCACTGGCTGTCGACGGCGGAGTTTACGGATATCGTAGCCATCTCGCAGATGACACCCGGACCCATCGGCATCAACTCCGCCACTTACTGTGGCTATACAGCCATCCACAATGCGGGCTATGGCCACATGATGGCCATCCTCGGCTCGGCCACGGCCACCTTCGCCCTGGTGCTGCCGTCGCTGATACTGATGATTATGATCAGTAGGATGTTCATGAAATACATGAACACCCCACTGGTACAATCAGTCTTCACAGGACTCCGCCCTGCCGTAGTCGGACTCCTCGCCGCCGCCACCCTGCTGCTCTGCAACAAGGAGAACTTCTCCACGCCGATGGAGAATCCCTGGCATTTCTGGATCAGTGTTGCCCTCTTCGCAGCCACCGCCTTCGGCACGGGCTACCTGAAGATCAACCCCATCCGCATGATCTGCTATGCAGGGGTCGCAGGATTGTTGCTACTCTACTGATATATAAGGCCGTGTTCATCCGTGCCAAAACCGGCTCTTACTTCGCCAAAGCCTCGAACAGCCTGTCGAGGGCTGCATCAGCATTGCCTTCAGCCTCATTCAGGAGCGTAACGAACTTCGATCCGATGATGGCGCCTGCAGCGTTGTCCTGAGCGGCCTTGAGCGTCTGGGCATTCGAGATGCCGAAGCCAATCATCCGGGGATTACGCAGGTTCATCGCGTTGATACGACGGAAATAGGCCTGCTTGGCATCGTCGAAACTCTTCTGAGTACCCGTGATGGCGGCAGAAGACACCATGTAGATAAAGCCGTCGGTGTGGTCGTCGATGAAACGGATACGCTCGTCGGAGGTCTCCGGGGTGATGAGCATGATAATACGCAGGTCGTACCTATCGGCCACGGGCTTGACGATATTCAGATAATCGTCGAAAGGCAGGTCGGGGATGATGGCACCGCTGACACCTGCCTCAACACACGACTGACAGAAAGCCTCGATACCATAATGAAGAATCGGATTAAGGTACCCCATCAGCACCAGGGGTATCTCCACCTGATCCTTGATGGCCTGCAACTGCGAGAAGAGCGTCCTTAGCGTCATACCGTTCTTCAAGGCCTGCGTTGCAGCACTCTGGATGACGGGACCGTCTGCAAGCGGATCGCTGAAGGGGATGCCGACCTCGATCATCGCGATGCCCCTACGCTGCAGAGTGAGTATCACGTCGGCAGTACCTTCCAATGTAGGACTGCCTGCGCAGAAATAGAGTGAAAGGAGTTTCTTGTCTGCGCTGTTGGCGAAAAGTTGATTGATCTTATTCATATCTTTAATCTTTGATTGCGTCTATTTGCCACGAATGGCACTAATGAATGTTCTGAGTTTGTCGACGTCCTTAAGACCCGGTGCAAGTTCAAAGCGGGAATTAAGGTCGACACCCATGCACCTCGGATGGCGGAAGGCTTTTATACGGTCGGCGTCATCAGGCCCGATACCCCCGCTGAGCAGGAAGGGTGTCGCACCGTGATAGGCGTCAAGGACGCCCCAGTCAAACTGCTCGCCATTGCCGCCCACAGACTTTCCCTTGGTGTCGAAAAGGAAACTATCGGCAAGTCCCTCATACGGCCGCGTCTGCAGAAGGTCCTCCTCCGTGGCGATGTTGAAGGCTTTGATGACGGAGAGGTGGGAGGCAAACGATAAGAGATGAGAGACTTGCTCCGGCGACTCGTGACCATGCAACTGAACCATGTCGAGCGCATAATCCTCTACACTGCGCATGATATCGTCGATGCAGGCATCCACAAACACGCCAACACGCTTGCACTTCGGCAAGTAAGCAGGTCGTTCGCTGACAAACCTACTCGATCGCGGCCAGAAAATGAATCCCATCATGTCGACGGCCGGCTCCTGTCCCGACGTGCCATCATCTACCAGCAGCCTTTCCACGTCGCGGATATTCTCCGCCTGGCGCATGCCACATACCTTAATCAATGCACGGCTCATGATTCACAACTGGTTGATAAAGTCAGCAAGGGCCAGACCAGGGTCGGCGGTCTTCATGAAATTCTCGCCAATGAGGAAACCACGGAAGCCGACGGAACGGAGGGCCTTGACGGTCATGGGGTCAGAGATGCCGCTCTCGCTGACCTTCACGGCATCCTTCGGCAACAGTTCCGCGAGACGGAAGGATGTCTCGACATCGGTAATAAACGAGCCGAGGTGGCGGTTGTTGATGCCACAGAGGTCGGGCTCCTGTTCGGCATACTCCAACTCAGCCTCTTCGTGCATCTCGAGCAGCACTTCGAGGCCGATGTCATGGGCCGTCTGCTGGAGCGATCTGGACTGCGACTTCGACAGGCAGGCGGCGATGAGGAGTACGGCAGAGGCGCCACAAAGCCGGGCCTGAAACAGTTGGTACTCGTCGATGACAAAGTTCTTGTAGAGTACAGGAATCCTAACCCCACTATGACGGGCGACACTGATGAAGTCGTCGCAACCGCCAAAGTACTGCTCATCTGTCAAGATAGAAAGGGCCGCAGCACCATGCTGCTGATAGTCCAGCGGGATCACTTCAGCCTTGCCCTCCTTCTTGATCCAACCCTTCGAGGGCGACTTGCGCTTGAACTCTGCGATGATGCCAGTGGACGATGCCTTGAGCGCCTCGGCCATCGAAGCGGTGCTGAAGTCAATGAGAGGCTCCACGCGCCGGTGCAACTCCGCAGGTGGCAGTATCTGCTTGCTCTGCTCCACCTCCACCCGCTTATGGGCGATGATCTCATCCAAAATATCCTTTCCCATAAAAATCTGTTCTTATGTCTAACGCTAACTATTCAGTTCTACAAACTTCTTAAAGGTTCTGAGGGCTGCCCCGCTGTCGATGCTCTCACGGGCAATCTCTATGCACTCCTCGATACTCTTCTGCCCCTTCTCCAGCACCTGGATGCCAAAGCCGGCATTGGCCAGTACGATGTTCTTCTGGGCAGGCAGGGCACGGTTTTCCAGTACGGCATCGAAGATCTGGGCCGCCTCTTCCTCCGTAGCACCGCCAACGAGTTCCTCGGGTTTGGCAATCGCGAAACCAAGGTCACTGGGTTTGAAGATGCGCTCATAGTTGTTGGTTGTGACCTTGAAGTCGCCCGTCAGCGAGATCTCGTCGTAGCCGTCGATACTGTTCACGATGCCATAGTCGATACCGATCTTCTGATACACACTGTTGTAGAGCCTCATCTGGTCGAGGTTTGCCACACCCAAGAGCTGACACTTGGGCTGACTGGGGTTGACAAGGGGTCCCAGCAAGTTAAAGATAGTGGGGAACTGCAGGGCCTTACGAATCGGGCCCACAAACTTCATCGCCTTGGCAAAGAGTTGGGCATGAAGGTACACGATGCCCGCCTCGTTGAGCGAACGGTTCAACTTGTCGATGTCATCTGTAAACTTGATGCCGTGATGCTGGATCACGTTCGAGGCGCCGCTGACAGAGGTAGCGGCATAGTTACCGTGCTTGGCTACCTTATATCCAGCTCCCGCAATCACAAAGCACGATGTGGTCGAGATATTAAAGGTGTTCTTACGGTCACCGCCCGTTCCCACGACGTCGATATAACGGTCTGCCTCGAGGATGGCAGGCACGCCTGTCTCCAGGATACCGTCTCTAAAACCAAGCAACTCGTCTACTGTCACGCCACGCATCTGTAGAGCCGTGAGCAGAGCAGTAATCTGTTCTGTCGGGTACTCGCTCTGCGTGATACCGATCAGAATATTCTTCATTTCCTCACGAGAGAGTTCCTCGTGGTTGAGCATCCTGTTGAGGATGTCTTTCATCGTCTGTTTAGCCATATCTGTAAACTATAAACTGTAAACTATTTACTACAAACTAAAGGAACATCCAGTTCTGTATCATCTTCTTGCCATCGGGGGTCAGCACACTCTCCGGATGGAACTGGATGCCGCGCACGTTGAGCGTCTTATGCCGCAAGGCCATCACCTGCCCTTCATCGCTGACAGCAGTGACTTCCAGACAGTCGGGGAAGTTCTCCTTCGCCACCACCCATGAGTGGTAACGGCCGATGGTGATATCCCGCTCTATGCCACTGAAAATGGGGTCGTCGCTAATGATATGACAGGGAGTGGCGACACCGTGGAAGACATCCGAGAGATTCTCCAACTTCCCACCAAACACCTCGCCAATGGCCTGATGACCCAGACAGACGCCTATGATCGGCTTCTTGTCGGCATAGGTGCGGATGACATCAAGCAACAGGCCTGCCTCTGAGGGGATGCCAGGACCTGGCGAGAGGATGATCTTGCTATACGGCTCCAGGTCTTTGAGTTCGAACTGGTCGTTGCGTACCACGGTGACCTCAGCCCCCAACTCCTTCACTAAGTGACTCAGGTTATAGGTAAACGAGTCGTAATTATCAATAATGACTATTTTCATAATTCGTTCATTTCGTGTGATTCGTGTTCGTTTAAAGTCTCTCTGCTTTTTCTATAGCCTTCCTTAGAGCCCCCAGTTTGTTGTTCACTTCCTGCAGTTCATACTCCACATCGCTCTTGGCCACGATGCCGCCACCGGCCTGGAACCACAGTTCACCATTGCGAGAGACAAAGGTACGGATAGTGATGGCCTGATTCAGCGAACCGTCGAGGCCGATGATGCCGATACAACCTCCATAGGCGCCACGGTTGTGGGGCTCGTAGTCAGAAATCAACTGCATAGCCCTCACCTTGGGTGCACCCGAGAGCGTTCCAGCAGGGAAGGTGTCGATGAAGGCCTTGATAGGGTCAGCCCCCTCGTCGAGTACACCACTGACACGCGAGACAAGGTGGATGACGTGGGAATAGTACTGCAGGTCCTTATAGAAGTCAACCTTCACATGATGGCAGTTACGGCTCAAGTCATTACGTGCCAGGTCTACCAGCATCACATGCTCGGCGTTCTCCTTGGGGTCGTTGCGCAGATACTCGGCACCCTGTCTGTCAGCCTCGGCATCGCCCGTCCTTTTTGTCGTGCCGGCAATCGGGTCGATGTAGGCAGTATATTTCGCCCCCTCGCTCCCCCGGGTGATCCTGCAATGGGTCTCTGGCGAGGAGCCGAAGATCCGGAAACCGCCAAAGTCGAAATAGAAGAGATAGGGCGATGGATTGATACTGCGCAGTGCACGATAGAGTTTGAAGTCATCACCCTCATATTTCTGGATGAAGCGACGGCTGAGCACGATCTGGAACACGTCGCCACGCAGACAGTGCTGGATGCCGCGACGGATATTCGCCCTGTGCTCATCGTCTGTCAGCGTACTCCTGACATCACCAACGGGACGGAAGTCGTATGCCTGCACGTTCGCCTTGTTCATCGCCCTGACAACCTCATCGATTAAACCTTTCTCTTCCTTCTTTTCACCTTCCTCCAGGCTCACCACCTTCAGCATGTTATTGTGATGATCAAACACAATCACCACCTTATATAATATATAGAGCACATCGGGGGCATCGTTCTTGACCTGCGTCTCGTCCTTTACAGGAATATTCTCGAAGTATCTCACGGCGTTGAACGAGGTATAGCCGAAGAGTCCGCATACGCCGGCATCCTCGCCACTGACCTCTATGTGGTCAATAAGTGCATGGATGGCCTTATCCGAACGATACTCCTTGTTCACCTCATGTTGTATCGCACTGCCGTCGGGATAACTGATGGTCGCGATGCCATGTCCGATGGCGACGCTGGCGATGGGATTCAGTCCGATAAACGAACGGCTGTTGTTCGCATCGTGGTAATCCGAACTCTCCATAAGCGCACTCTGCGGATAGAGGTCTCTCAGTCGCATATAGACCCCTACCGGAGTATACAAATCTCCCAGAATAGTCTTGCTGCTTGTTGTATACTTAAATGTATTCATCTCTAAACTATAACAATAAACTATAAACTAAAACTCTCCGTATTCTTTCGCCATAGCCTTGTTCTTCAGATAGGTCTCCACATCCTTGTCACCTCGCCCACTGACGGTGAGCACCACTACGTCGTCGGGCTTGAACGTCAGTTTCTTCAGGGCTGCGATGGCGTGCGCACTTTCGATGGCGGGAATGATGCCTTCCATACGAGTAAGTTCATAACCGCCGTAGATGGCCTCGTCGTCGTTGATGCTCAGCACCTGTGTCCGTCCCTGCGTAGCCATGTTGCAATGCATAGGCCCTACACCGGGATAGTCGAGACCTGCCGAGATAGTGAAAGCCTCCTGTATCTGTCCGTCGTCATCCTGCATCACCAGCATCTTCGCACCGTGCAGGATGCCCGTCGTACCACGATGAATGGTAGCAGCTGTATAATCGGTGTTCCATCCGTGCCCTCCAGCCTCAGCCAACACGATCTTCACCCGCTCGTCGTCCATATAGTGGTAGATGGTTCCGGCCGCGTTCGAGCCTCCGCCGATACAGGCGATGAGGTAGTCAGGATAGTCGCGCCCCACCTTTTCTTGCAGTTGCCATTTGATCTCCTCCGAGATGACGCTCTGCATACGGGCGACAAGATCCGGATAGGGATGGGGCCCCATCGTTGAGCCAACGATATAGAACGTGTCTGCAGGGTGACAACACCAGTCACGGATAGCCTCACTACAGGCGTCGCTGAGGGTCATGTTTCCTGTACGGACGGGATGCACCTCGGCACCAAGCATCTTCATCCGCTCCACGTTCGTGTGCTGGCGCTCCACATCCGTCGCTCCCATAAACACCTCGCACTTCATGTTCATCAGCGCACAGACCGTTGCCGTGGCCACACCATGCTGGCCGGCGCCTGTCTCGGCGATGATGCGAGTCTTGCCCATCTTCTTCGCCAGAAGAATCTGACCAATGGTGTTGTTGATCTTGTGGGCACCAGTGTGGTTCAGGTCCTCACGCTTCAGATACAACTGACAGCCGTAGCGCTCACTCATCCTACTGGCATAATAAAGGGGTGATGGCCGACCAACATAGTCTTTCAGCAAGGCATGATACTCGTCTTTGAAGTCCTGCGATTCAATAATCGGCAGGTAGGCTTCCTGCAAGTCATGCACGCACTTATAGAGGATCTCGGGCACATAAGCGCCGCCGAACGCTCCATAAAAGCCATCTTTGTCTACTTGATATTTTCCCATATATTTAATTGTTTTTGTGTAACTCAACTGATTCTCAACTTAAGAGGCCCGTCGCAAGAACGACAGGCCTCTCAGTATCTCTATAACAAACTCTGGTACGCGGCTATCTTCTCACGATCTTTCGAATCTTGAGCTGCGCCACCACCAATAGTTTGCTATTCTTGTCATGTCTCGTTTCGTTTTATAACTTTCTGGCGGCAAAATTACACAATTCCTTTCATTCTGCCAAATTTTATCACAACTTTTTTACTATTTACCACAATTTTCCTTACCTTTGCATCCAAAACGAATAAAAGATGGTATCCAGTCAAGCTATATTCCACAGGTCAGAACTGCTCCTTGGTCCCGAGACGATGGAGCGCATCGCCCGTAAAAGGGTCATCGTCTTAAGGCCTGTCAGACTGATGCTACCCTTTTCGCCTCGATGGGAGCAGCCCTGAAGATGGATCCCACCCGCATCCGGGTAACTGAGTTCTGGAAGGTGGAGGGCGACCCGCTGGCCCGTGCCCTCCGTAAGCGTTTCAAGCACAACGGCTGTTTCCCCGAGAAGAAGTTCCTTTGTGTCTACTCCGACGAGCTTCTTACGAACCACCCTATGGCAGACACCATAGCAGACGACCCCTCCCCATTCAACAAGCCCCAGACCAACGGAAGCCTCGTCCATATCACGGCCGTCTTTGGCTTCACGCTGGCAGGGCTGGTACTGCAAGACGCAAGATAAAGTTCTTACTTTATCAAGACCTTCTTGCCGTTTTGGATGTAGAGGCCCTTCTTAGGCACAGAGACCTTACGACCCTGCAGATCGAAAAGGTAGTCCTCACCATAGCTGTCGGCCTTGACGTTCATGATGCTTGTTCCGCTACCGTCCTCATACTTATATCCCCATGCGGTGACACCCGTGGTGGCAGCCAGCACCGTGAAGGCAGGCGCCTTCGTATCAGTGGGCTCAAGGGTCTGTTCCACCATCACCCCGTAGTAGTGCACATTACCAACCTTCAGGTGGATGTACGATGTACCCTCGGTGATGTTCCAGGATCCTGTCTGGTCACCGCTGATATTGCCGTCAGCTGCCAGTTCGATGTCAATAGGCTTGTTGGCAGCCTTCTTCGTGTGGTCGAGCTTATAGGTGTGCACGAGCAGCTTATACTTACCAGGTATCTGGTCTGTGGCAATCTGCTGTGTGGTGGCAATGTCGGCACTCGTCACCTGCTCACCCGTATATTCGAACGGCGCAGCCACGAGCCAGCCGTTCTTGTTCTGGAACACCTGGTGTACGCGCACCTGATGGCCCTCACCCCAGTTCTGGAAACGGGTGTGGTAGACCAGATAGGTACGACCGTCCTCAGCAGCGATGATCGAGTTATGTCCCTGCGAGCGCTCACCCAGATTGCCCTTGGCTTGGTTGCCCCAGTCAGTATAGGCTCCGAAGATGTTCTCACCGCGGTTTCCATCGTTGGCATTGGCACCGAAGTTCAGCTGATAGCCTGTGAAGATAGCATTGCTGTTCTTCGAGTCGACGTATGGCCCGTCGGGGTTCTCCGAGCGGAACACGCGCATCTGGTAGCCGCCATTGTTATAGTCATTGGCATTACCGCCAGCAGCCAGTCCGCCGTACGACATGAAGAGGTAGTAGTAGCCGCCGATATACTCGATATAGCTTGCCTCTCCACTGACATAATAGCCACCAGCGATTTTCTTGCCGAAGTAGGGATCTACGGTGATGCCGTTGCCTGAGCCCTTCAGCTCATACTCCACATCGTAGTCACGCAGACCTGACTCCTCGTCGAGGGCGAGCATGAAGATACCGCCGCTCCACGAGCCGTACGACATCCACAGGTTACCCTCCTCGTCGTAGAACACACAGGGGTCGATATTGTTGGGCCAGCGCTCACCCCACTTATTGCCTACGTTATAACGTTCTGGCAGCGATGCCTGCTCACCAATGACAATCTCCAGGTCGGTGTCCTTATACGAGTTACCATTCTTGAAACCACTGATCACGACAGGCGCCTGATAACGATAAGGTCCTGTGATCTTGTCGGCGGTCAGCAGCACGATGCTCGAGAACCAGGCATCGCCATTGACGCTCAGATACATACACCATTTCTTCATCGCCTTGTTGTAGATTACGTCTGGTGCCCACAGGTTGCCATCGATGTTATAGTTGTTGTTGCCGCGTTTCGACCACGCTTGTGCATCGAAACTGAAATCGTACTCCACGCCACCTTTCTTCACCTTCGTCACCTCGGGGGTGGTGAAGGCGACGTTGTTGGCGGCATTGGTGCTCGTAGCCGTCGCCCAGGGCACGGTAATCTTCGTCCAGTTCATCATGTCTGTCGTCTTGGCATGATCCCTGTGGGAGCCGAAGATGTAATAAGTCTTTGTTTCAGGATCCCAGACGACACTGGGGTCGTGGACAGAGACACGGTTCAGCGTATAGGCCGACACCGTGAGTGGCAGAAGTGCCAACAGGAAAAACAGATATTTTCTCATCGCTAATAGTGTTTTGATTTATTTTTTGGCAAAGTTACGACTTTATTTCCAATTATGCAAGTTTATTAGCGCTTTTTACTCCCAGCGGAAGACGGCACCATTGCGGCGGGCTGGGTCGGCACCAGGGAAGTCCATCGAATAGGGACTGCCCGTGGTGGGACTCTTTCCTATGTATTTATGTGTGCGCATGGACATCAGCATGAACTCATGGTTCAGGTAGTCTTGCCAGAGGAACACCTCCGCCTTCGACTCGTCCGTCGTCAAACGCACATCACCAGCAATGCCATAGCCTGCACAGAAGACGTAACGTCCATCCTCGCACTGTAGGATAACCTTACCCTGCCCCTTGTCTATGATACGGAAGCGGGTCAGTTTAGACTTGTCTGCCTTGTCTGTATCATAGAGAACTCCGTGCTCCAGGGCGATGGCGGGTTTGCCCGTTGCGAGGTTGATGATGCGGAATGTCTTGTTGTAGGGGATATTCTGGCTGCGGTCGGCCATCGGCTCCTCCACGGTGAAATTGTCAAACTCGGCATAGCCACCGTTCTTCCCGTTCTTATTGAAGGCGAAGAGGGCATGGCGAGAACCTTGGAAGGAGATCAACTGGTATGAGAGTTTCATCTCGTCGCCCACCTGCTGATAGGTCTTGCCGTCGAGCGAGAACTCATAGTAGGCACGGTCGTGATCATAGTCGCCCACCATGCGAAGGTAGAGTTTACCATCAGTGATGGCGACAGGCACGTCGATGGTATCGTTATCCGCCTGCTCGAAGCGGCGCAATGTCAGCTGCTTGCCTTCCTTCACGATGCCAATCCACGAACAGGGCACGTTGATATTACCCAGTCCTGCCACGTCGCCGTCCTTCATGCCTTTGGTATAGAGTTCGACGGTGGCGATGCTCTGGGGGCCGATGACACGCTGGGTGAGCGTATTGCGGGCCCACATCAACTGTTCGGCAGGCATCGACTGCAGGCGCAGGCGACCTTTCTTCAGGCTCCATTTCGTGTCGTCGGGATTGTGGTTCCACTGCCAGACACGGCCCAGCGCCTTGCCGTTGAAGTTCTCAGAACGCACATAAGGAGCGTGTGGAGTAATCTCACTCCTCACTTCGCTCTCCTCACTCCTCGAAACATTCGGTTTGAACCACGTACGAGGTGCACGCCCCAGGTTTCCTTCCAGTCCCAGCATGGGCCAGCCGTCCTTCCATGTGATGGGAGCGAGGGTGACGGTGCGTCCGATGGAGTGGAAGTCCATCATCAGCAGTGCCCACCACTGTCCGCTCTGGTCTTCCACGATGCCTCCCTGGTGGATGTTCGTGCAGGCGGTGGCGTCCTTGTCAACCTCGGGGATGCCAAACTTCGTGCCGTCGTGCCCGATACGGTACTGTTCGCCCTCGGGCACCTGTGTCAGCGAGGCAGCATGGTAGCCGAAGGTCTCGTCGGCAGTGATGGTGATGGTCTCGTAAGGTCCCCAGATGCTCTTTGAGCGCGAGCAGAGTGTGCGGCCGTTGGGTTTGTAGTCGGTAGAGATGAGATAGTACATCCCGTTAATCTTATACATGTGATGACCCTCGCCCACGGCGTTGCCCTCGGGGATAATGGTGCGCTCCGTCTCCTCGATGGGTCCGCTCATGTCGGCCTTCAGTTCCGTACACTTCACCTCGCCATAACCATGAATGGCATAGATCTTGCCATCGTCGTCGAAGAGCACGGAGAGGTCGTAGATGCGCCCCTGCATGTTATGGTGTTCCCACGGGCCGCGGATGTCCTTCGAGGTATAGCACTGCAGACCCTTGCCATTGATGTTGGTAAACACATAGAACTGACCGTTGGCATAGCGGATGGCAGGTGCCCACACTCCCTGACCATAGATTTCCTTATGGTTCTTCAGCGAGAAGGCATCGTCGTCAAAGTCAAAGCGGTCGAAACAGTAACTGATGTTTTCCCAGTTCACGAGGTCCTTGGAGTGCAGGATCACCAGTCCTGGCACGGTGTGCATCGTCGTGCCAGCGAGGTAGTAGTCGTCGCCCACCCGCAGGATGTCAGGGTCGGAGAACTCATCGTAAAAAAGCGGATTGGTATAAGTACCATTCCCGTTGTCTGCCGTCCACGATTGCGCAAAGGTGGTCGCCTGTGAAGAGCAAAGCACGAAAAGAGCGATTAAAATTCGTCCCATATCCATCATATCATTCTATAAACTATAAACTGCCAACTATATCTCCGGCCATCCGTCAGCCGTCCAGTGGATAGGCCGCTGGATGAGTATCGAGGCCCCCTGGTGGGCGATGCTGTACCCATGACAGATGAAGATATCCTCACCATTTAAAGTGTAGGCCGCACAGTGCCCGGCAGCCTCGAAGGCCTTCTTGTCGCCCTTAAGGAACACCTTGCCGCCGCCATAGCGCATGTCGATGCCAGCAGGGTCGAGATAGGGACCGTCTACCGTCTTGCTGCGCCCCACGGCCACCTGGTAGGTACTCTTGGAGCCCTGACAGCAATAGTCCCAACTGACGAAGAGATAGTACCATCCACTGTGTTTAAAGATAAACGGAGCCTCGATGGCGTTAGGTCCAGCATAGTCTGAGGTAGGATTCTTTGGTGGGTTTGGGTTGACGGGCAGCGCAGCCTTCGCGTCGGGGTCGCTGAGGTTATAGCGGCGCGCGATGGTACGTGGTTTCTCGCCCTTGGCGATATGCATGGTCGTATCGAGGCGCACTAGCTGGATGCCGTCCCAGAAGGAGCCCCACACGAGCCAGGGCTGATCCTGGTCGTCGACAACGAAGTTCGGGTCGATGGCGTTCCAGTTGTCACGCTGCTCTTGTGAGGCAACGATACATCCCTCGTCCTCCCACACGGGGAAGTTGAGCGAGCGCTTCGAGAGCAGTCCGATGGCCGACCCGTTTTTGCCAAAGGTAGAGCAACTGTATGCCAGCCACCACTTGCCGTGGTATTTGATCACGTCAGGAGCCCACACATGGAGGCGGAAGCCAGGCACGGAGTCCATCGTCCACTTGGGGATGACGTTCATCACGGGCTCTGCCTTCACCGTCCAAGTCTTGCGGTCCTTGGAGGTCATGTGCTGTATGCCCATGCCTGTGGCAAAGATATGATAGGTGCTGTCCTCGTAGGCCATCACGGGATCGTGCACCATGGGTGTGTCCGTCTCGAAGTCAGCGAGTCGCATGTGGCGCTGACCTATCACTGGCATAGAGACAAAGAGGGCTGCCAGCGACAACAATATCGTTTTCGCTTTCATTGGATTGTCAATTAAAAAAAGTAAAAGAAAAGGGGGCGGGCTTCACGAAGTCCGCCCCCAGGTTGATTAACTAATC
>OCTW011390564.1_pt1 | contig 17950 bp, 16 predicted proteins | sample 1539671 | NCBI WGS metagenome assembly OCTW01 (sample SAMN02144230, study PRJEB22623) | gut metagenome | biome: sheep rumen | host: Ovis aries | place: New Zealand
TTTAAGAATTCGATCCATTGTATCAACAGTAAACTCATGGCCGCCATTTTCTGGCCAGGTCTGCGGATTATGACAGCCTGGACAATGTATTGGACAGCCTTGAGTATAAAATGATAAACACAATCCAGGAGCCGCCGCAGTATCATCATAGATTATTCCTGCATAGCGCATTACAAATCCATCCTCCCTGTGTGTTTTACTCGCTCCTCTGTTTCCTTTTGCTTACCCCAATTAAATGCTGTCTTATAGTTTCCGGTAAGATATCCAGTAACTCTACGCAACTGTTGGATATGTTGACTATGACAAACAGGACAGCGATCATTAAACTCGCCAGTGAACCCACAATCAAGGCAGGTATCATTAGGCACATTGATGGCAAAGTAAGGAATATCGTGGTCCATGGCATAGTTAACAATCTGTTCCATAGCTTCGAGATTATTGACGATACCAGTTTCCAACTCGACATAAGTAATACAGCCAGCATTACTGTAGCCAGTGAGCTGAGACTCAATATCAATTTTTTCCAGTACTCCAACTTTTTCCCAAACTGGGACGTGAATACTGTTAGTGAAGTATTCATGGTCTGAGACATTTTTAATAACTCCGTAACGCTTTTTGAATTTTTTCATTGCTGTATAGCAAAGATTCTCGGCAGGAGTGTAATATACACCAAAATTCAAATGATACTCTTGCTTAAATTCAGCGCAACGCTTTTTGAATAATTCCTCGATTTTCTTTGCGGCTTCCATACCTTCTTTATGACACTGATTTGTGCCCAAAAGGATTTCAAGTGTTTCAGCCAAGCCAAGCTGACCAATAGTTAATGTGCCATGCCTGAGCGCAGATTTAATACCTTCTTCTGGCTTATAACCAAGCATTAAATTATTTTCATACATAAACTGTGCAGAACGTGGGTCTTGCTTGCAAATATATTCATAGCGTTCAAGTAGCTGATCTTTTGCTTCAAAAATCTTCTGGTCAAGAATTGCCATAAAAATTTCCCAGAGTGATTTTGAATCAGCGTCTACGTCTCCGCGCGTACCAGCCTCAACGGCCTCCTTAGCCATCATTGCGATTGTGGGGAGAATGATGGTAACCGGGCAGAGATTACCCCGTCCATCTTTACGTTGTGGATTGGTTCCAGGTTCAGCGTTAATATCTGCTCCGTTGGCAGTTCTGCATCCCATAGTACTAAAATAGGTACAAGGATCTTGTCTATCGAAACCAGCATTGCCTGACCAGTCACAATTCGCATAGTTTGGATAAAGTCGGCGTGCTGTGGATTCAAGCGCAAGACGATAGAGGTCATAGTTGGTGTCTCCTGGTTCACGATTGACTCCTTTCATCATTTGGAAAATACCGCATGGGAAAATAGGTGTACGATGAAGTTTACCTACACCATTAATAGAGCCCAAAAGCAAAGCTCTAATTACCATACGACCTTCACTAAGAGTGCAAGTGCCATAATTAATTGAAGTAAATGGTAATTGATTACCACTACGAGACTGTAATGTATTAAGATTGTGATATAACCCTTCAACAGCTTGAGTTAATTCACGTTCAGTCATATCATCTGCATACTTTGCTGCGCGAGCATTTGAATACATTTCAGTATCATCAATACTTACTATTTTTGCATCTGGAAATTCAATTTCATCTGCAATCATTTCATCTGTATAATCGCAGATATACTTTAATCCATCTTTATAATGTTTATAATAAGATAAACGCACATATGGAACCATTGTCCAGTCTAAATGCCCAGCACTTACGCCACCAAATTGCTGTAAAGACTGAAGTTGGAAAATAACAGCAATAAGCTGCATTGCTGTATTAATACTGCGCGCGGGGCGAACATCTGTTTGCCGCACATTAAATCCTTTTGCAAGAAGATCATCAAAAGGAATAGTTAAACAATTATGCATACCAACTGCATATGCATCAAGATCATGAGTGTAAATTGTATTGTTTTCATGATTTTCACGAGCCATGTCACTCATACAATAAGTGAGTGCATACTCTTTCATAACTGCCGCATCAGCTTCACCTTTACGGCCGCCAAATGAATATTCATCCACATTGGCATTTTGATTTTGTACGTCTGTTGCCTCGATTTTACTCTTGAGCTTCATAAAGAAATCATCTTTTTGCTCACGAATAACTTCTTTCTTATAGCGATAGCGCACATAGCGACGAGCAGTTTTTGGATCGTATTTCATTAAAAACTCTTCAACCATATCTTGAATTTCTTCAACTGAAATATCGTAAGCCTCATTCTCTTCTGAGATGTATTGAACAATATCTTCCACATATGGCGGATATGGCTTTTCAGGTGCATAATCTGGATCCCAGTATGCTTTAGCAATCGCAATGCGGATTTTGTCCCCATCGAATTCAACTTTACGTCCATCACGTTTTGTAATCAAGGTATACAATCCCCCTTTATAGGTGTATATTATATATGAAGATTAAAGTGGATTGCTTAACCATCGTAGACCTGATAAGCCGCATCTTTAATGGTAATATAATTTTTCTGCATATCTTCCCATGTATCATTCCAAAGAATTGGGATATCATCATCTTCTAACCACTGAAAATCTTCTTCATCAGTGCCAAAACGCCTTACAATCTCATGTACATCTGGATGTGCTTCACGATTAAGTTGCCGCAATAACCTAGTTTTATCATCGCATTGTAGCCAATAGGCAAGCAACTTAATATCTTTATCAAATTTTACTGTTTCGCGCAAACAGTCATAGCCTTCAGGATTCCAAACTCCAACATTAATACCATCTTGTAAAGTTGATTTTAAAGTACCATAATGCCAAGTATTAAAATAGGTAGCTTCAAGCAAATCTCCATTTAATACCTTCCGCGCGAATTCTTCATCTGAAACGAAGAAATAATCTTTGCCTTCAACTTCATATTCTCTTTTGGGTCTAGTGGTACAAGAAACAACATTATGCCACTCTGGGCATTTGGCTAGTTTTTGCGCCAATGTGTCTTTACCAGACCCGCTCTTGCCAACAAGACAAACTATTACTTTCATATCTCTTCATATTCCTTAGCTTTATATAATGGACAAAATGGTCGCAAACAATTAATGATACATTTATCTTTTGCATCACACAACCACAAAGTTCTTAATTCTACACCAACTAATTTAGTATAACTATGCTGGCACAGATCGCAGCGACGATGAAGCCGCGAATTGCGCCAACGCATAATTTTATCCTTCATCGTCACTGCCTTCACCTGTTGCCCTTTCCGCTCTCAGTGTTAAGTTGCCGTTAGCAAATATCTCATCAATCTTGTACATCTGATGTCCAGGAGTAGCTGAATACTTTTTCGCGACAAATTCATCACCACGCCGTATTCCGGTAATAATCAACATACTTCCACGATTGAACCAAGACTTTTCAACAACATGCTTTACACCATCAGCACCACGCTGACTAATCTGACGATCAAACAATGCAAAATATTCTTTTGTAAACTTAACAGTTACAACGCCTTCAACAGTCAACAAACTAATTTGTGACTTCATTTTATTCTTTGCAACGACTGTGCCGCAAATTCTTGACAGTCTATAAATCGGAATACGTCCTCTCCACAAACTTTCAACAATCGGCTCTTCTGGCAATTGAAAATAATTACTGATTCCGTATTTCACTCGATTTGCTTTTGCAAGCTCATGCTCATGATCATAGAAACACATTACTTCCATTTCCCAAGATGAATAGTTACCTTTTGCATATTTATTCCAATCATCTGAGAAAATTTCTTTATTCAGTTGATAAAGAGCTTCTTCCTGATTATTTTTCATCCAAGAGCGAATAACATCCATTTCAGCTTGATAAATTTTATCCCAGAGCTTTACATTTAACATATATTGCCAATTTGCATTCGGTCCAAGATAATCAAGCTTAATATCAGGATAATTCGCATTTAAGAACATCATTGCTCTATCATCTAAGAAATAATAATCACCATGACTACATTTATCTTTCAAATACCGATTGAATTCAAATACTTTTCTTTGTTTACTTAATTCACTCGGCAACATATTTCTTTTGATTAACCCAGTTAAATTCTGTAATGTAATTTTCTTTTTCTTGTCACAGGTCATCCACAGATATTGAGCCATAATTTTTTTACGCTCTTTAAACTGATCAAATGCCCCAGACTTAATCAAAGAAATCATTGGCTGACGAGTTAATCTAACTTTCTTACAAAAGTCTTCAAAACTACTATATGGACGATGTTCAATGATTGATGCAATTACATCCTCACCAACATTCAACAAACCTTTCATACCAAACATAATTGAATTTGTTGCTGCATCCGGTGTAAATCCATATTCAGATATATTAATATTAATTGGCGCAACTTTAATTCCACGACACTTAATATCATTTACTGCTTTTGCAATCTTGCCATAATCTGTTTGACCTTTTTCATCTGGATCAACAGCGCCGCAGTTAACAATCAAACATGCCGAATTCCAATATACCGGATTAAATCTTGTTGCCAAAATAATTGTTTGAATACCAACGAAGCTATAAGGCAAACTATGATTCAAACTAAACGCATATCCCAACTGTGGACGAACCGCAACTTCCCAAATATAATCAGCAATATCTCCATTGTTTGCGTAAATTCTACCGATTGAATCATAAACCTTTTGTCTTAACTCAGGAATACGTTTCATTTGTTTCTTTGCAACAATTTTACGAGCATCATTCGCATCCTTTAATGCAAATCCTGCAATGTTAGGATCCATCAAAATCTGCATCATCTGCTCTTGAATCGCACAACAACCATAATAAGTATCACAGTATTTGTGCATTGCCGCGATCATTTTCTCTGGCAATTTTGCTCTGTGCATTTCTGCATCGAAGAGCTTTAAACCACCATCACGAATACGAATATATCTATCTTGCTGACTTTCAACTCCAGGTTCTGACATCAAACGAACCATTGCATTCGCCGCAGTCATTTCCAGAGGATTCGTCGCTTTAATGGCTTTTGCCATTGCAAGACCAACACCACTATTGAACTGGAATACATCCAACACATCACCTGCTGCAAGATGATCCCAAATTCTCTTATCTGTTGTATCAATATGCTCAGGATGAAGATATTCATCATAAAATTCTTTTAAACTTATATCTTCAATCTCATGTGCATTTTTCAACAACTTATAACATTGAATTACTTTATCACAAACTTCTGTTAACAGAAAGTCATACTTTGTATCACCAGCGGCTTCACACATATGAAGATCATAACAAGTTGTTAAATCTCCTTCTTTACTACGCATAATCGCCGCAGTTTCATTTAATGTTGCAGGATCATACAAAATCGTACCAGATGCATGAATACCTCTTGATTTTACAATTCCTTCGATATTCAAGATAATATCCATTAAGCCTGGATACTTATTCAATTCAGCTATCATCGGCTGAACAGGACGTTTACCAGTTTCTTCATCACCATGAATACAATCGTTAAAACTATAAATAATACCACGAGGTTGAGGAATCAAAGATGTAATATAGTTCGCTACATCAGTATCAATTCCATCTGGATATTCTTCACTTCTATATCCACGACATGCAGTCTGAATCGCACTACGAGTTGCTTCTGTACCAAATGTTACAACCTGAACAACTCCAAGTTCACCACGCTCTTCGCGCATCTTTTCAAAAATCTCAGGTCTAACACTTGGCGCCAAGTCAATATCAATATCAGGCAATTCAGCTCTTTCTTTATTCAAGAATCTCCACCAAGGAAGATTCCATTTCATTGGATCGAGCTGGGTAATGCCCAAAAGATAATTGCTGAGAAAGCCAGTAGCACTGCCACGCCCGGGACCGACAATGGAACCACAATCCCAGAATAAATCAATATAATGCTTAAAAGTATTAAAGTAAGCGAACAAACAAGTACCAAGTCTCTCACCAATAAATTTAATGACTTCAGCTTCAGTTTGAATTCTTGCCACATAATCTTCATGATCGCTCCATTTACCGATCTTTTGATTTAATGCATTCCAAACGTCACTAATCCATTGACGTTCTTGCGGCTCAGATGACATAAACAACTCACCAAGAAGTTCATAACATCCATCTTTATTAAATGCTTTATTATCTCCCCACCAATTATATGCTTCTGGCGGATTGATATCAACAGTAGGAATTTGCTGAGGACGTTCAAGTGAATAATCTTCAATACTATTCTGCATAATCTGAGTATTTTCAAACATCCAGGTTATTATTTCATCTGAGAAACCACTCACTCTCAAATGTTCACGGCACTCTTCTTCATCCATAAGATATGAATATTCATAGAAACTATCTACTTCACGTTCACCATCTTTTGAATTAAGATATGCTTTATGCGCAAAACGCAAATCTTTACTCAGATAATGACTATCTGTTCCAGGAATCATCAACACATTATACTTTTTCGCAAGATCATATAATTTTTTATTTACATAAATCTGCTCAGCACTTTCACCTGGCGCGCACTCAATATAGAAATCTTCTCCAAAAGTATCAATACAGAATCGCATATAACAATCAATATTGTTTTCTTCTACTTCTGTTGACAAATTTGCTTTTTCCGCCAAACGAATGTCCAAAAGATTCTGACCAAGTTCTCCACCAATACATGCAGAAGTTGCAATTACATGTCCTTTATATTCTTTCATAACTTCTGCCAATTCGCTTTTCAAAGTTGGAACGCGTTCCATGTTATCATAGTACATATTATACCATGCTTTAGAACTTAAAATGCGCAAAGCCTTATGGCCCAATGCATCTTTTGCGATCAGAATAAAATGATAATAATTTTGTTTAGAATCTCTTGTTTCTGTCAGGTAAATTTCATTACCTAATGCAATCTTAAAATCAGGATACTGCTCTTTAATTTTCTTTGCATACTGATTTACTTCAATATGACAGCATAGCGCTTCATGATCTGTAATTGCCAAGCCAGAAAGACCGAGTTTAATTGCTCGGTCGATTAAATCTTTCGGTTTATTAATACAATCAATCAGTCTAAGATTGCTATACATGGTGTGGTTGTGATCATTAAAAAACGCCATACTAACAATCCTCTTTCTTCATTCTTTTTTATATTATATCATTTATTTATAATCTTTTCAAGTAAAAATTTCAATGATTCAAATAAATGTCTATAATCTGGTGGAATCCATTGTGATGAACAACATAGAAATACTTTATCAAAATGTAAAGCGCTTAATTCATAAATATCTGTTGTTGAATGATAAATACTAAATTTGCTAGTTACATTATTTAAAAACGTCATATCTGAATTCGCATTAGCTAACCAAACATATGACATAAAGTTTTCACCATATTGACGTTTTAATACACTAACCCAATTGCCGCATCCTGGATTGTTAGTGATAGAATCCCATTCACAATCTCTATCATTATTATAGCCTGTGTCATGGTGATGATCAATATTACAAATATTAAATGTAGTACCTTCTGGTATCCATTCTTTAACTTTTGTTACCATCTCGCTATGACTATCACATGCATAAAAATCATCAGGGGTTAAATGGTCTACATTGTCTCCAAGATATGTGCACAATAAAGAATATTTTTGTAAATCTGGTAAAAATATACATCCCGGTGAATTTTGTTTAAACATATGCCAAATATCAATACCATTTTCTGATACTAGATTATTATACATATTAATACTTGGTCCCATAATCCAGTCAAAATCTACACTTAATATATTTAAATGTGAAAGTTTTTGACTATGATTAATTTCTGTGCAGCACGTGTTGCCGCCGTATACAGCCATTTAATATGATCCTCCCTGGATTCACTTTTGAGGAATTCTTCTAATACAATTACTTTATCAAATTCAGAACCCTGTGATTTATGGCAAGTAATTGCATATCCATAATCAAATTCATGAGGATGATAAGGCTTTGGAATCTTTTTCCAATTGCTATTGTAACCACGAGTTATTGTTGTGGTTCCTTCAGCAAAAATTTTATAATCCGTTTCAACACCCAAAAAAGGTGCTGCACCTTCAAAATCTGGCTGGAAATCAATAATTGGAGTCTTTTCCATAAATGGATTTACTTCAGCAGGATCATTAGCATAACGAATATATTTTAAATGCCCGGTTAGACCATTTACCATTGCATCGCCTGAAGCACTATATCTATCCCAATCATTTTTTAAACAAATTAACTTATCTCCAACAATAGGTTCAAATGAATACTGTTCTTTCCAAATACTTTCACGCATTTGACGGTTTATGCAACGTCTAGTATCATTCTTGCCGCAAATAATTTGATCGCCCCAAAATAGAAATCCTGGTTTAAGAAGTTCATTTCTATCAACCACACGAACTTCATTACCCATCTGATATTGTAATGTTTTACCTTCACGAATATCCATTGTAAGTCGAATAATTTCACTTTCTGCAGCTTGGCGCATAACTTCATCAAGAAAAATGTGCGGATGTTCTAATACGCCATTGTCTTCAGCAGTTACAGGTGGCAATTGTCCAGGATCACCAAGAGCGATTATATGAACGCCATAATATATAAGCTGATCCCACATTTTTTTAGGAAGCATAGAAACTTCATCAACAATAATAAGTTTATATGGCGCGAGACTTTGAACAGGAATATGAATAAATGTACCATCATCTCTTGGATGAGAATGATAAAGGAGTCTATGCGCAGTCATTGCATTCGGGCATCCTTTATTTCTCAATACTTGCGCAGCCTTACCAGTATAAGCTATATAAGTTACAAAATGCGGATCTATATCTAATGCAGCGATAATAAATCTAATTAAAGTACTCTTACCAACACCGGTTTAGGCGTATCCAGCTATCACAGTATATGGTTCATGATTCTGATATCTGGATACAGCAATTTTCAATCCTTCTTCTTGCTTTTTTGTTAAAATCAAGGATCTACTTCCTCCTTTTCTTTTATATTCAATATCCTGTTTTCATTAATATTATATAATAATTTTAATAAATTATCAAAAATCCCATGCAGAGACTGTCTCAAAAAAATAATCAATAACTTGAATTTGAGGAGTATTTAATCCATTCCAATCATTAATTTGACATGTACCAATAACTGTAATTGTTTTATCAAGTAATTCTTGATATTCTTCTATGTTACTACCAAATTTAATTAATGATGTTTGGTGTGGTTTTAAATCAATTCTTAATGTTCCTTTACTTAAAAGATTTATTTGAACAGGATCTTTAATTTTAATATGCTCTAAAGCTACGATAGGTTCTGGAACACCTTGGCCCCAAATCTCTTTATAGCGGCCAATATCTACTATCGCTTGATCAAAATTGTCAGCCATGGTCCAAACAAAATCTACTTCATAGGTTTTTTCAAATTTAGTTGTTCCAAAATCTTTTCTTACTTTCTGTTTAAACCGTTCAAGACCTGGTTCATCAAAACATACTCCGAAAGCCATAGCATGACCTTGAGCAAAAATAGCACATCCTGAATTAGCAATATAATCACGCCAACTATCAATGCCAGCAGTGGAAAAACCACGTCCACTACCGCTCCAAGTAATTTCGCCTGTCTCTTGGTCAATATGTTCATTAAGAATGAGGGTAGGTTTATTATAAGTCGCCATAATGCTATTTGCGACTAAGCCAGTAATCCCCCTAATTGGATCATCATCTTCAATTCCCTTGTTTTGGATGATAATTAATGGTTCGTCGGCAAGATGATAATACATAATTTTATCATTCATTTGCTCTAATAGTTTTTTCTTTTCATCATCTTGGTGACGCTTAATATTAGAGGCATGCCGCACAGCCTGTACTACTCGAAGCTCTTCTTCTCCGTTTGCTCCACGTTTATCACTTGGAATTAATTGACCAGCTTTCCAAGTCAACATAGATTCAAATACAAGCATTTTATCTTCATCGGAACCAACACGCGTAACAGCATTGATAAATGGGACAATAAACCATGCAACAGAATGAGGGTTATATTGACTTTTCATAGAATATTCGTTTTTATCTGCTAGATATACGAAAAATGGATTATTAACATGTTTTAAACCTTCATGTATATAATAATTAGTTTCAGGGTCTCGCATATCCATCATGTCGCCGATAAGCCCTAAGGCGACCAAATCGAGATAATTGGTGACTGCCATCCCGCCGACCAAACGATTCGCGCATTGTAACGTTTTATAAACAATTCCCACGCCTGACAAGGACTTATTTGCATAATTGCAGAGTTGATTGTTAACAATAATTGCCGAATCTCCGGTGGTGTCGGTGTCTGCTTCATGGTGGTCAAGCACGATAACGCTAATTCCATTACTTGCTAAAAAAGTATGCTTATCTTTTTCATTGCTGGATGAATCAGGCGCCAATACGAGGCTTGTCCCGGCTGGTATGTTATCAAGATCGATTCCATGCAACTTTGCTTTATGTAATCCATATACCCAATTCCTTTCAACAGTGCTTGGCGCAATATCATGCATATAATTTAAAAGCAACGCCGCAGACGTATAACCATCACAATCGCTATCAACTTGAATATAAACTTTTTCTTGACGTACTATTGCTTTCAATAAACGTCTTGCCGCGGTTTCAATATTATCTAATGTTTTATAATCATTTTCATATATTGGATCAGGATATAAAAATGATTCATCTGTGCCTCTAAGATACAGAATGCGTTCAATTGTATCCATCTCCTCTCCGCCACGTCTTAATTTAATTTCCATTAAAGTACCACTCTATTCTTAAACAGTGTCATAAAGATCTCTGGCCCTTTATCTATTGGACTATCTTTATAATCTGTTATCATATTTTTATCAAAAATAAAAGAAATATTTACATAATTACCATACTTGCGATGTATAGCTTTTAAATTTTTTACCAAATGTTTAAATTCATCATCATTGCGCTCTTTAAATTGTCTATCAAATGCAATAATAATTTCAGTCGCGCCGCATTCTTGTAATAGATTCATTTGATATGAACTTACAGCACTGCCGCAACAAGCAACAGATATATCATTTTTAAACCCGAAATAAGATTGGTAAAGCAAGCAAGACTTTTCCATATTTATCCATTATTTCTAATGGTACTGACTATATCTTCCAGTTATTAACTGCTACCGTTTCAAGCTATGTATCAATAATAGCTTTACTCTCTTTAACGAGATAGTCGATACAGGTTCCTGTTTTACAGGTTTCCCACGGGATTACCATGCTTTTCAGTTTAGGCTTCCCCGTTAGCCACAATAAGTGACCCCGCTGATTAGCGGTAAAGTAGACTAGGGCGAGACTGTCTCTTACCCTCAAATACAATAGCCTTCTTAACTTTGCTTATCTGTTGCTTACTATTGTTAAGGTTATAAAGATTAAATCCAAGAGGATGATTATACATTTTACCATTTAAAAACATTGGTCTATATTTACCATATAATTCAGCTTGTTCTTTACCAAGATATCTACCGCGCAATCCAATAAAACGACCATCTATATCATAATGAGGAATTGTAATTTGATCTGTTGAAGGACAAAAGCCAATACGATTTTTAGTTAATACTGTTTGTGTCATTCCTTCATCCAACCAGTCACCAATTCTAGGATAACACAATCTATCCAATATTGTTGGATCATATTCTTTTAATTGTAACCGCTTTTGGTCTTCTAAACTTACTTTTACTTTATCATATTTCTCAAAAACTGTTAAATCTGGGATTCCTCCGAATTGTTCTTCATCTTCACCAATTGATCCCATAATTCCCAGTTTATTTGCGACGTATTTAACTCCATAGAACATTCCCGGCTGTTCGGTATCTGGATGGGCCACATGGTAACATTTACATATGAGTTCAAATATGTCGAAGGTTGAGTCGCATCCTGTGTAGCATCTGAACAATTTTGTGTTTTCATAATAATAGAGTTTATGGCTCCCTTCTCCAGGATGATTATGACAAATAGTGCCCGCAATAAAACCAAAATTAGTTCTATGCGGGTCACCGCCGAAATCTCGAACAATTTCTTCAACCATCTCAGGAGTTAGCTGTTCCTTGATTTCGTCCTTGTCAAATTTCATTTTATCCCTCGATTACAATTTCAGTAACAGTGCCCAATAGACCATAAGTCTGATTTATATATTCAAGTACTGCATCTGGAGTCTTAAAATCCTCAAGAAATCCCTTATATGCATCTTCAGTCATTGAATAAGCAATTGCCTTTCCAATGATCTCAGGGGTTTTCTGTGCATTTACAGCAGTCTTTTTCTTAGCCATTATTCTTCCTCCTCGAATGCGCTAAAATCATTTACAATTACTCTAAAATCTTCAATACCAATCCATTCATACTGAAAATCTGTCATAAACATTGGTTTAATGCGGCAAGTGCCTAAATCGGCATCACACCACAATATAACACTTTTATATCTACCACGTCTATTTTTATATATAGATAATTTTATCTTTGGTACAGGAAACTGTGGATTCTTCTGTAAAATCGTTTCCAAGCTACCAAGATCTTGTTCTTTTACAGGAAGTAAAATAGAACCATAGTCAATCTTATCAGCTATTGCTTTTGCACCACGCAGTAAATTCTGGTCAGGAGTTTTTGAATCTTGATAATCTCCATTTAACTGTGTAGCGCTCATAATAAACACGTTTTCTTTTACGCAAATATCCTTAATTTTTGCACTCAAAAGAAACAAAATATTATCTTCACGAAGAGTTACTTTACCTGCGCGACGACTAATCTCTTCAAGGATTTTAATTGAAGTATGAATATAATCATGAAATACATATTGAATATTGCGTTCACGCAAATTTCTTCTAATTGTATTTTCAACATCCTGAAGATTAAATTCAGGCAATACTTCAATATATAATGGACTTCCCTTGATTACTTTTGCCGCGCGCTTTACACGCTCTTCCTCATCATTTTCATATTTACCTGTTAATATATGCTCTTCATTTACATTAGACAAGAATGCTAACATCATTGTCTGAATTTCTGCTTTATCTTGTTCTGTACCAATGAACAATGTTGGAAATGTTAATCCATTCTTTCTCCAACCAAATTGTTCATCATAGAACCAGTCACAACTAATATAACAAGCATCGGCAATCATTGATCTTGTTTTACCAACACCTGTTGGTGCAGAACGCAAATAAAATTTACCAAGTCTTGCACCTCTTGTGATAGTATTAATATAACTGCCATATAATGCAACACCAACATCAGGAGTCGTCTTAAATGATTCAATTAGTTCTTCAATACCATCACCTGCGGCAAATGAACCAGCTCCATCATCATTTTCTACATATTTTGATCTAATAATATTAATCTTTTCATCAATCTTATCAGCAATTTCAGCAGGAGTTACGTTATCAAACCATTCTTCTTGTGCTTCTTTCTTCTTTGAATCGAGCACATTATCAGGGTCATATAACCAAGATACATCCATACCCAGATTATCATACATACGAAGTAAAGTCATCTTTCGCATTCTTTTGTAATAATAATCAAAAGTAGAACGCATTGCTACTTCACTAATCTTAGTTAAATATTCATTACCACGATTTACATCAAATACTGCTTTATATTTTGGATGATTTTCAAGATAATCATTAATCGTCTCAAGAGTAAAATGAGTTAATCCGCTTTCATGGAGTTTAAATAATGCACCCATTATAATTTTATGAAACGATTCTGGAAAATCATCCTCGCTAATAGAGTACGCATCTTGAGCGTCCAATATTGACGGATCATTATAAATACATCCAAGTACTTGTACAATGGATGTTGTATCAACATATTTAGACGCCATTACTTACTCTCCTCGTCTTCATCTAGAAATGCAAACTTATTACTTTTCATTGGTTTGCGCACAGGCGGTGGTATATGAATTTCTACAACATTTGGTTGCCATTGCTCAATTGGTTTTGCTTTATTCTGCTGTTGAGCTGCCCACATTGCTGTATAATAATTCCGCGCATCTTCATATACATAAGGGATAATACCAATGCCGCCATTTGCTTTCTCTACTGGATTTTTCTTAATTTCATAGAACCAAACCAGACTTTTGTACATTCCGCTATAAGTGTATGATTTGTTATCATGATAATCTTTTATTTGCCGCTTAATTTTTTCTGACAGAGATTCAATTTGAAATAACTTCTTAATAAAATTAGTTAAAATATTTAAATCTCTTTCCTCTTGAGTCAGTTCAGCATTATGTCGATCATAGCAAGCTTTGTGAGCATAGCGAGTCTTATTAATCTGAACAAACTCTTCCATGTCACGATAAAAGTATTTACCACAATATGGACATTTCACCTGCGGTAAACGCTTCTTAGTTGCCATTATAACATCGCCACCAAATCAAATATATTTTTAATCGTCAACAGGATCCAATATCCAATTATCCATGGCCAAGCATGTTTTGGCTTTTGTTTGATTTGAAATATAGATACAACTGCCGCGACAATAATCAATCCAATTACACAGATTTGTGAAGGTGTAAAGAACATCTTTATAAATCCTTTCAAATTTAATTCTATATAAATTATATCATAAAAAAAGAAAAAAGTCAAGCGAGTGCTTCTTGCACTCGCTTGATGTATTATTTATTGAGCACACGAAGTTCCTGAACAATCAGCCAAACTTTCTCAGCATCCATTTCGGTTGTATCCTGAAATTTCTTACCGGTTCCAAGATATTCTGCAATAATCTTAGAGATCTTTAATCTATTACCAGCATCTTTCTGGATCAACTCACCAAACAGCTGTTCAGCTTCATTACGCATATCAGCAAACTTCGGCATATCAACTTCATGCTCTTTATATTCATTCTTGCGCTCATTGGTAACGAACTTGCCACCATTCTCAGCAGCTTCTTTATCAATTGCATCACCAATTGCGTTTACAAGATTATCATATGTAAATACAATACTATCAGGGATATATTTAAAGCGACTACCAGCCACAAAACGAGGTGTTTCACGAAGGAATAGTCTTGTTTCAAGCTGGCCAGTTTCTTTACTGGTTACTGCACGAGACAGACCAATAATGTCGCAAGTACGTTCGCAGATTTTACGACCACGCTTGTCCAAAGTAGGTTCAATCTTGCTATACTCATTACCCTGCTCATCTTTTTCGGTACGTTCAGTACTATGAGAAATCAGTACAAGACCATAATCAAGCTGAATAATTTTGCGCAAGCAAGAGTCAAATTCCTTTTCTACCAGAGCGTAACCCTTACCGTAAGCAAGATCTGCAATATTGTCTACATTATTGTCATCGCAAACATACTGATTACAATAATCATATGCAATATCAGCGGTATCAATAACAACTGTCTGGAACATCTTCTTGGTTTCCTCGTCTTTCAATTCAACCAAAAGTCTACGGAATTCGTTCCAGCTATTGATAGGTTGCGCCATAACCCCAGGAATGGCGCTATAACCCTTTTCAAATGCGAAGATAATCGCACCGGGGAACTTAGAAGCAATTGTTGTCTTACCTGACTTTGGCCGCTTCAGGCGAGCGATGGACTATATCTTCCGTACATGCGGCGTGGCACTTGGATTAAGCGCTTATCTCCTAATCTACTGGGCTACACTCATCACCCATAGTCTCTTGACCTTCCTTATAATTAAGGCTTGGCACAGGATTGCCATTGAGAGTTTTCCCTGTTAGCACCGACACTTCACCATCATTTCCTATGGCTATTTGGATATCTCCTGAATGTATCATACGATGACAATTAGCACAAACTAAAATACATTTTGCAGCTTCTTTTAAACATACGTCCAATTTTACAGTAGATTCTTTATTACCTAAATTAAAATCTTTTTGATTTGGATCAGTATGATGTAAATCATAAACTGCATTAGGATAATATTGTTTACAACATGCACATTGTCCGCCTTTTAAACGAACAATTTTATCTTTAACTAATCGTCTAATTAGAGCAGCATCATTATTTTTCCCTTCTGGGATACAATTATAACATGCTTTTCTAATTGAACTAGTTTCACGATAATAATCAAATTCTTTATCGCAATATTGACAAACAACTTTTATCCAACCAGGATTAGCGATTTTCCCTTTTGGCATAATTTTAACCTTCTTTCTTTCCTCTCTATTCTTTATGAAATTTCGAAGGTTGAAATTATGAAAAATCGTCCAAATGTGCGGTACACCTGCGAGCGCAGTTCACCACGTTAGGAACCCCAATTTTATCTCAATGATTAAGTTCCATAAAAGAGGACACTATATCCTCTAAGATCCCTTGATACAACATGGGGTTTAAGACTTGTTAGAATGCCCATATGTCGTGTCCTCCTTTATTAGAAATTATATCCAGCAGTTTCAGTAGAGACAGCTGCAGCAGAGCCAGAACCCTTGCTAGCCTGATACTCTTCCTGACGCTTCTTCATACTTGCCAGAGCAAGCTCACGATCACTCATTGCCTGAGAAAGCTCAGCCGCAGTGATATAATCCTCATCGTCCCAAACATAAGGATTCTTACTAGCACCAGTGATAACAAACTCACGAGTTGTAGACTGACGCTCACGAACCTCATCCTCGCCGAATGCAGATTCAGTTACAGTACGAGTTACTACAACCTGAGACTGCTGACGACCCCACACACAGGTGAATACAGGATGCTTTGCACTCACATCGAGATTCTGGAAATACTGCATAGCACCCTTGCTACGAGCTACAAACTCCACAGGAAGCAGAGCCTTACGGAAGTCAAAGATTGCACCACGAACACGAACACAAGGCTCAGTGCCCTTCTCAGGATCGCCTTCAACATCTTTAACGCTAGTAATTACAATATCGGTCTTAAAAGTATTGCGCTGCTTCTCATCTTCATTGAGACTATTGACAATATGTACAAATCCACCTTCATTACGAGCAACAGATACAGGCTTCTCGTCGGTCAACTCACGGAACCACTCATTCAGAGCAATAGCCGCATCACAACGAACCTTAGCAGCCTTATCAGCACCAACATTTAGAACAGTAGGATTGTCGTTAATAATCTTTTCCAAGGCAGAAAAAGTCGCATTCGCGCTACCCTTAGAAGTAGTAGCAGTCACATAAGTATAATGCATTGTAACAACATTCTGCATCTTCTCGTCAGTCGCGACGCTAATTGTGCCAGAAATGAATTCAGTACCAGGAGCCTTAGACTGCGGACCAGTAATCTTCTTCTCCAGCTTGTGGTCGTAAAGATAACCTTCAACGTGTGTTTCATTAATCAAAGTCTTTTTCATTATTCATTTTCTCCTTCAAATTCTACGTTTTTACCTTTTTCTGTAATCATGTAAACTACTGGATCTTTACCAACCTTTTCCACATAACCATCGGTTACAAGTTTACGCATAGCTCCAGAAACTGCTTTTGAACTAATTCCCATTCCATCAGCAATATCTCTTGCTTTATACATTTGAGGCGTTTGAGTCTGCAAATACTTTAAAATCAAACTACCATTTTCAGTAAAAGCTGGTTTTTCAATACTATCTACATTACGAAGTGCATCAATATATGCCTGAACATTCTCCGGCACTTCAACGGGTCCTGCCAGTTCTTTTGTGAGATAATCCCAGAAATCCAAAAATTCCTGTTGTTTTGTCATGGAATAAGTTCCCTTTCTTCATTTTGTAAGTATATTATATCATTTTTTTTTATAATTGTCAATTTCATTTTCTGTAGGTACCAAACAGGGAACAAATTATATAAATTACTGTGAAATATTGATTTTATAAGGATCAATAGTATTATCACATGATAAAGTTATATTTGAAGAATCACATGTAATGTTCCATGGTGTATTAACTGGTGTAGTTGGAGTAGTGTAAGTATAATACCAATTACTCTTATTATTTGCGGCACGGT
>OCTW011608267.1_pt1 | contig 17946 bp, 11 predicted proteins | sample 1539671 | NCBI WGS metagenome assembly OCTW01 (sample SAMN02144230, study PRJEB22623) | gut metagenome | biome: sheep rumen | host: Ovis aries | place: New Zealand
CTGACTTGACTCTCCCTCTAAGATAGAGGGAGTACCCCGAAGGGGGGAGGGCGTATGATACTAACTTTCCCCGGACACCAATAATTAATAACCGTTAATTGTTGCTCCTTTGTTGCTGCCTTGCTCCTGCTGAAGGGAGTCTTTGAGGTTGAGGGGAATGTCAAGGCAGAAGCGAGCCCCCTGGGTGTAAGATTCATCATACCAAGCATGGCCGTTCATCTTCTGGGCAATTGTGGCGCAGAGATGTAGGGCTATGTCATGCTGATTATCTTTAGTATCAAAGAGATGGCGTATTTTTTCGGGGTCGGTTATTCGGTTAGGGCTGCTGACGGAGAATGTCAGGTGATTGGGCCGCCCGTCAAGGCTGGCGCGCAGGGTGATGGTGCTGTTGGCGTTGCTCTTGGCGGCATGGCTTATGTAGGTCATCAGCACCTGCTGTGTGCGGCGAGGGTCGATGACACACTGATAGTCCTCGGGCAGGTCTATCTGTTGCACAAAATTGATGGTGGGCGGCAAGAAATTGGAGACATTGGCCGCAGTGGAGTTGCAGATGGCGGCTATGTTGTTGGTGGTGGGTGTTATGTTGAAGTTTCCCGACTGTATGTCGCTCACGTTGAGGATGTCGTCAATGGATGTGATGAGCATGTTGATATTTTTCATTATCTCCTCACCATATTCGGCTTGTTCCTCCTCTGTAGTCTCGATGGCAGGGTCGCAGAGCACCTGAGCCATGCCCAGAACGCTCTGTAGTGGTGTGCGTATGTCGAGGCTCATATTGCGGATAAAAGAATCTTTTATTTTGTCGGTCTCTATGGCTTCAGCCTTTTTTGCCTCAAGTTCGGCATGGAGACGCATGACCTTCTTGTAGTTCTTGCGTTGGCGACGCGAGCGGCCTATTATAAAGATGACGATGGCGGCCATGAACAGTGTGGCAAGTCCTATGCTGGTGGTGAGCACACTGCGGCGGTGGGCTATTCGCTGTTCATGAGTGATGCGAGCTTCGGTGTTGGCTTTCTGACGCAGGATGTTGGCCCGCTCTGCATCCTGTTCTTCCTGTTCTGCCTCCATTCGCAGAGCCTTGGCGCGAGCCTCGTTGCGGGCATGTTCGGCAGCCAGCAGCAGTTGTTGGCTTTCGGCTTCCTGACGAGCTGCAAGAGCTTGCCGTTGAGCGGCCTCAGCCTGCTGGCGCTCCGACTTGGTGTGCATGATGGCTAGTTTGTTTTCCTCCACCTCGCGCTGCAATCTGTTATAGTTGGACGTCTCGGCATATTTGGCCATTGCTTTTTTGACGGCGATTTCTTCTTCAGCGCGAGTCTGGCGCTGATGGAGTATGAGGCTGTCATATTGAGCTTTCCAATATGTTTGGATAGAGTCTTGGCTCTTTGCAGGTAATATGAAGGCAAAGAGTGCAAGCAAAGCTGTAAGGAGTAGTCCTGCAGACCTTCCCCCGTGCTCCTCCCTTGCAGGGAGCGGTGAGGGAGATTCGGCAGGGGCTTCGGGGCTTGGCGTTAGGTTGGTGGGAACTTCAAAGAAGAACCGTGCTCCGTCGGTATATGATGTGTCGAGCCATACGCGGCCGTGTAGCATAAGGGCAATAGTGTAGCAGATATTAAGACCGAGACCGGTGCCCTGCACAAAGTCATTGAGTTTGGTAAAGCGCTCGAAGATGTTGTGTGCTTGGTCGGCAGGCACTCCTTCGCCAGTGTCGGTTACGGAGAAAGTGACATATCCGGGGTGGTCTTTGAGGGTGGAGCGCACTACTATGGAGCCCTCGCGTGTGTGCTTGCAGGCATTGGTCAGATAGTTGACGATGACCTGCTGGGCACGCTTGGGGTCGATAACGCATTGATAGCCTTCGGGCAAATCATTGTCATAGCGTAGCTCCACTCCGCCAGGCACACGGTATTGGGCGAGGGACATGGCATCATGGCAGATAGTGGCAATATCGCAGCGATGCAGCGAGATGGAGTAGGTGCCCTTTTCTATGTCGCTGATGTTGATGATGTCGTCAATGAGCATCTGGAGCATCTTGACATTATTGTTGATGTCGTGGCCATACTCCAGTTTCTCTTCGTCAGAGACAGGTACCCCGCAAGTGAGAATTTGCGACAGACCCATCACGGCATTGAGTGGCGTGCGTAGCTCATGGCTCATGTTTTGGAGAAAGAGGTCTTTCTTGCGGCTGGCATCGTGTGCAGCCTCAATGGCGGCGGCCAATTGCTTGTTGAGGTGCAACATGTGGCGCGTGTGGCGGCGGCGGGCTATGGTTATGTATCCAGCTATGAACAGGGCTAACAGGGTCAGCAGGCCGATAATGCTTGCAATTATGATGCGTGAGCGTGAGCGCTCGGCATTTCTTAGATTTTCCTCCAGCTCGGTATCAAGATTGGCTTGGCGCAGTGCAGCCTGTGCCTTGTCGGCAAGGTTAGCCTTGCGCTGGCGCTCCAGTTGCAGCACCAGATTGTTGGCACTGTCGCGCTCAAGGATGGCTTGCTGCTGATGCTGCATACTAAGGGCAGCCTTCGCCTTGGATGCGGCTTCGGCACGATGGGCTTCGGCCTTGGCAAGGTCGAGGTTCTCCTGTGCTTTCTGCAGGTCTTGTTGTAGTTTGGTGCGGGTGAGGTCAGAATGGCGGTTGTTGAGGTCAAACTGTTCAAGCACTGTCCAGAGGCTTACGAAATTGTTGCCCTCCTTCATGGAGTCGAGCTTTGTGTGGATGTGGTATGCCTCCTTATATAGCCCGGCATTCTTGTAAGCTACTTCCATGTTACGCAGAAACTCTGTTTCTGACATGATAGGCTTGTTCTCAATAAGCAGATGGATAAGTTCTCTATACTTTTTTTTGCGCAAGAGTTGGTTCATCTCTACAACTAAACTGTTTCTGGTGCCAAGTATCTTTTTTCCTTTTGGAGATGAAAGCATATTGTAGAGAGAGTCGTATTCCGTATCCTTTTTATAGGAATAGTATAGATTGTAGAGTGTCTTGTAGGCAATGGCGGAGTCTGATACGTAGGGTGCTTCTTCTAGTGCTTTTTTTGCATAGGCAATTCGCTGGTCGCCATCTTCAGCATTGGCGGAGAGGGTGATATAGTTGGAGAAGGTGTAGAGGTGAGGTTTGATATCGTGACTTATGTCTAAGGCTTTTTGAGAGTATTCCATGGCGAGTTTCTTCGCCCCCATTTTGGCGTAGATGTTGGCATAGGCAGAGTAGCTGCGCCAAAGTCCGAATTTGCTGCCGCTGCGGATGGCTTCTTTATGGAGGTCTTCCAGAATATCCAGTGCCTCCTTGTATTTAAACTCTGACCAGCGGTCATTGGCCTCACTTACAAATGATTGGAAATAGTCTCGCTCGTCATTTAACTCCTTAGCCATCTTGCGGACCTTCATCAGTTGTGTCTGACGGCGCTCCTTATTCTTGTGGTAGCCCCAGTAGTCGGCACGTAGCACTTCTGCCAGTACAATGGAGCGTTTTTCGCCTATTTTCAGTGCGCGTGATTCAAGGGAATCGGCATAGGCTATGCCAGTGTCGAAATGCTGGCCTCCTGTCATGAATAGTCGAAAGCACTCATCGTCAATCCCGAGGTAATTGTCGGAATTGACGGCTTGCGGCAGGGCTACGAACAAGGCGATGAACAAAAGGGCTATGCGCGCGTACATTAATATTATATATGGGTTATCCCTTCTTATTTGCAGCAATAATTTCTATTTGCTCGTTTACTGTTTCAAGCAGACGTGGCAGGAGTATGGGCTTAGTTACGTATCCGTTAGCACCGAGGTTGAGGCACTTAACTTTATCTTCTTCCCTGGACAGAGCAGATAGGATGACAATGCGCATGTTTGGATTGCCGCACTCACCGGTACGAATCTTGCGGATTACCTCAAAGCCATCAATGCCTGGCATCATAAGGTCCAGCAGGAGCAGGTCGGGTTGTTCCTCGACTATGGCTTGCAGGGTCTGCTGACCATTGCTGGCAGTGCGTATCTGATAAGGACGGCTGCTGAGAACTTTCTTGACAAGAACGATGTTGAGCATCACATCGTCGGCAATAAGTATTTTTATCTTGGAATAATCTATTTCGGCCATATTTCCCTTTTTTGATTGTTAATCTTTAAATTTCTCTTGCAGATGTTTCTCTATCACGTTGTTGAGGCGTTGCATTATTACGGGTTTGGTAATGAAGTCATTGGCCCCGAGATTCATGCCTCGGATAATGTCTTTCTCCGAATTGAGTGCGGAGAGGATGATTACCACGACGTTAGGGTCGCCAGCTTCTCCTGCACGGATGCGCTGCAGTGTCTCAAATCCGTCCATGATGGGCATCATAAGATCGAGCAGTATTAAGTCCGGCTGTTCTTCGGCAATGGCTTTTAGTGCCTGTTCTCCATTGCTGGCAGTGCGTACTTGAAATTTGAAGGGGCTGATCATTTTTTCAACCACCTTGATGTTGAGAGCGACGTCATCTACCAGCAGGGTCTTAATTTTGGTGTAATCTATGTTTGCCATATTATGCAATACTATATATGATATGTTTTAAGCGAAAAGAATAAGGCGCAATAGCAAAAAAACTTGTTATTTTTTCGGAGCGTTATGCAGGAAATATCTGTCATATTTTCTATCGCTGCCGCCTTCGTCGGTGAAATAGCCTTTCTGGCCTTGACCTCCCTCAATCATGCCTTTGATGGCGATTTCACGAGCATTGCGCTCATAGTAGTTTTCTTCATAGTCAACGGATGAATTGGTGGGCGGTACCACGTTGCAGTCGAAGGTCATCTGTGCCACTCCGTTGGGGGCTATGTTGCCATATATTCGTATGGTGTGATGTACGTAACCTACGTTTTTGTTGGTATCGAAGGTGAAGGACAGCTTGCCCTCATCGCCTGGGGGGATGATACCCTCGATATTGCCGTCGGCAACGGTGCATCCGCACGATGGTTGTATGTCGGTTATCACCAGCGGTTCCTTGCCGATATTAGCCACGCGGTAAATCATGCTTATCTCCTCACCCATTACAATGGGGTAGTAGTGGCGCACAGAGTCAAGGATGTAAATGGCAGTAGTGCCTACTTCCTTGCGGCATGAACTGAGTCCCAAGCCAGAGGTAATAGCCGTAGCAGCTATTATAAATATGTAGAGTAGTCGTTTCAATTTATATATTTAATTTATTCAATTAATATACAATTATTTCATCGCAGGCGATGGTGGCACGCTCCATTGTTACCGGCTCCATCTTTATGATAATAGGCAGGGTCTTGTCTGCTGCGCTGATGTTTATCTTTACGAAGGAGCGTAAGAGGGTGCTCTTATCTGTGGGCGTGGAGGGTGTGGTCCATGTGGCAATTACCTTGTTGTTTTGCAGTATCTCTATCTGCTGTGGTTGCCATATGTGCCATGCCGGTGCCACGAGCAGCGAAAGGCTCAGTATGCTGCCGTTGGATATGGGGGGCAGAGTAAGCTGCCACGGCTGGCGGCTCAGCACCCAGCAGGTGTGGTAGTCTGAATAGAAACCGAGGCGGCCGTCGGTGAGTTTCCCGCACTGGGCATTCTGTTCTTTGTCTTGAGCCTGGATAGTGGTGCCCAGCAATGGGTTGGGGATGGCGTTCTGGGTGTCGTCTTTCCATTGTTCAATATAGGTCTCCAGACTGCCGAGTGCCTCTTTGCTCTCCTGCATATCGGCAAAGCTTTCATAGCCACTAAGAATTTCCAACTGCTCGGCAGCTTTTTCCAGACTTACGGGGTTGTCTTTCAGGCGCATTACCTCAAGGGATGTGAAGCTGAGGGCGGTTAGCATTTTGTTAAGTCGTGTGCGTTCGTCGCCAGTGGTCTGCTTTGCCTGGCTGTCGAGGGTGGTGCGGAAAGTCTCGAAGTCGCTGATGTCTATGTAGGTAAGTTCGTCCTCTATGCCGCCATAGTAGGGCAGGACGATATTCTGCTCTTTTACCTTGTCTTCCAGCTGCGAATAGTAGTCGCCTATAATGTCTGCAGTCTTGGGATAGAAGCGGTGAAGGTAGGTACGGGTATATTTGTCGATGTCCAGTTCTGGATTAGTGAGCAGGGCCTGGATGGTGGCTGTCTGCATGTCGTCGAGGGTGGAGTATTTCTCTTCGCTGCCATTGATGAGGATGCCCTTCACTCCGAGTTGTTGGTAATAGAGTATGCGCTGCTGCAGGATGTTGAGGCAGGGGTAGGGTGTAAGGTAGTCGTCGAAGTTGCGAGCGTAGTCCCATATGTAAATGGTAGAGGTCAGCTGCTGCCATGCCTTGATGCTGGAATCAAAGTCGCTGAACTCGGGCGAGGACTTGAAGTCGTAGGTCATGGGCAGGTCCATAGCGCTAATTATCACGCCGACGTTATCAGGCAGCTTCTGGGCGGGACGCTTGCGGGTGGTGATGTAGGCAGTAGTGAAGAACATCTGCTTGGGGAAGCGGTTGGCCAGGCGTACAACCATATCGGTTACGGTAGGCGTGGCGTTGTCAGCTGTGTTGCCTGCCGCTGTGCATAGCGAGCAGGTGCATGCGTGCCTGTTGTCCATCGGCATGATGGTGAAGCGCTCGGGTGCGTTGGCATCGCCTTCACCCCATTGGTCGGCAATGTAGTCCTCTATTATGCTGTAGAGAGTTTTGCTGCTGAAGCACAGCTGGGTGGTGTCTCGCTGACCATTGATCTCGGCATATATGTCCTTACCTGCCTTTATATTGCTTTGCTTGATCACCTTACGGAGATTATGTCCCCATAGGGCCCAGTGATAGTCCACGCTGTGGGATGCGGCAACACCGAAGAGGTCTTCGTTGTTGTTGCTGGGTGAAGAGATTCCGCGAAACTCAAATGTCATCTCCCCACTGGTGTTGTCCATCTCTATTGCAGCCGGGGGCAGGTCGGTGGCATTGAAGCGTCTGTCGCTTTCAGCCACCTTGGAGATAAACTGATAGCATAGCCATAGCATCACATCTTTGTTGCCTGCGGAGAGGGTGAGCTGACTGGAGCTGAAGTCCACCCTGTAGCTGCGACCCATGTCGGGGTCGAAGTTGATTCTGACCACTAGTGTGTTGGCGCCCGGTGCGTTGCGTTCGGTAAGTAGCTCGGGCAGCTGGCAACGGTGGCGGAGATGGGTGTAGAGATAGTGTGCCCAGTGCTCGTTGGTTGGGGTTTCGGTGTCCTGAATGATGCAGAACTTGTCGTACTGCTCAAAGCTCTTGGCCATGGAACACGACGCCAGCGGCGTGGTGAAGGTGAAGAGCAGGACGAGCAGTGTGAGGAGTGCTGCTATGTCAGAACGATATGATGGCCTGTATGTGGACATAGAAATAGTTTTTGTAGCTGGAGGTGACGGTAGGTGAGGTCTCGTAGAGTCCTGTGTAGACGCCCTCGGTCTTATCGTAGAGGGTGTACCACTCGCCGATGAGTCCGAAGGTGAGGTGCTGGTTGTATACGTAGAGTCCACCCAGGGCCACATTGGTATTGATGTGGTCGAAGCCAGCGGGCAGTGAGCGGTCAATTAGGGTGGTGGCAGGTGCGTTACCTATGCCAAATGCGGCGAAGAGATTGCTGCGGTTGCCGATGGTGGGGAAGAAGGCACCCTTTATCTGGCTGTTAAAATAGAAGTTTTTCTGATCGAGCAGGAAAGCATCGAGTCCTCCCGTCAGGGTGAAGTGATCGAATGCCTTGCTGGCGTTGGCGCCAAGGTCAAAGAGGTTTAGATATTTTTCTTTCCATCCCAGTCGCTGATACTCGCTGATTGTGCCTCCCTGTCCGTTGTCGGTGGTTTTCCATCCATAGACTCCGTGGTAGCTCTGCACTCGGCGGTAGCTTAGGGCCAGGCCTGCTGTCCAGTCATTGCGCAGATCCTTTTGCGCGCTCACCTTGGCATAGATTTGCGGGAAATACTTGTTGGCTAAGCCTAGCTCTGCCTTGCCGGTAAGACCTGGTTTAAACAGGTGCTGCCATGCTGCTATGAGCTGAAAACCTACGCCGCCCCTGGTGAGGTCGGTGGCATCGTCATCATCAGCGGTACCGTCTCGACCGGCATAGTTGATGGTGCCAGTGTATTGGTTGATGGGATACTTGCGTGTGTAGCTGAGCGAGGCATTGCCGGTGATGATATCTTCTGCTCCAGGTCTGGCTTGCTGGTATTCTAAGAAGACTTCCTGATTAAAGGTCTTGTTGAGTAGTTCGTTGAGCTTGCGTTGGTTCTCCTGATAGTCTTTCAGTGTTGCATCGTAATATTGCTGGTAGACGTAGGCTGAGTCATATTCCTTGAGGTCTTCATAGATGAGTCCCTTGGTGTAGAGTAGCGAGTGGTTGGTTCGGTCGAAGGCAAGGGCTGTGTCCACAACGGCCATGGCCTGTTCGTGTTTCTTTTCCTTGCGCAGGGCGAGGGCACGGAGTTCGCTGTTTTCGGAGAAGGCACCGATGAGGGTGCTGTCACCTTGATATATATCGAGTTGTGGGCGCAGAATGCTGAGAGCCTTGTCATATTCTTTACTCATGCTGTAGATGGCGGCCTCCTTGGCTATGAACTCGGGGTCTTCGGGGAAGTTTGCTCGAGCCTTGGCTACATAGTTGATAAAGGTCATGCGCTTGTCAAGCAGGCTGGAGGTGGTGATGGCCATGCGCAGCAAGTCGGCAGAGCGGGGGCATATTTCTACGGCTTGTATGGCAGCGTCATTGGCTTGTTGTATAGCACCTATTTCTATGAGTTTTTTGATATAGGGTGTGGCCATTTCCTCATAGGCGGTGGCTATGTTGTCGCGCGTCTGAGGGTCGGTGGCGGCATAGTAGCTTTTGCTTAAGAGGTTTAGGGCATCTTTGGTCTTGCCCTGCAGACTTGTGAGGATGGCCTTTTGGGTGACGTATGCCTTGTAGTTGTTGTCGCTGTTAAGTTGCTCAAGGGTGGCAGCGGCATTTTTATAGTCGCGGGTAATAAGGTAGCAGTTGTAGAGTCGGGTGAGGGCAGCGCGCTTTACCTCCTTGTCGGGAGAGTTTTGATAGGCGAAGGTGAGGTTGCCAATGGCATCGGCATACTGCCCCTGGTCCATCATGGCAGCAGCCCAGTCGAGGCGTATGCGGGTGTAGAGGTCGGCCACGTCGGTGTTGCGCGGGTTTTTATAATAGAGTTTTTCCAGCAGGTTGTTCGCAGCGGTTTTGTTGCCCAGTCGCTGGTTGACTATATACTCCTTGTAAAGAATATCCTCTGTCTCTCCTCTGCTTTTGCGGGCATCGCGCAGGTAGGCTAGGGCGTCCTCGTAATAGCCGCGGGCTATGGCGGTGTTGATAAGGAAGTCCAATGATTCGGCCGACGGGTTGGTGGCATAAACCTTGGCGTAGAGCGAGTAGGCATCGTTCTGTTGGGCGGCCCGTGCAGCCTCCAGCTGTATTTCCTTGTAATATCCGGCCAGCCATGCAGAGCGGTAAATCTGCTGACAGCTCCTGATATAGCTTAGAGCCTCGGTGTAGCGGCCGGCGTCGGTTAGTATGGAGGTTTTCTTCTTGACCAGTGTCACATTGCCGTGCAGGGCGGCGGCTCCCTGGCCAGCTACCTCGGCAGCCTCCTCGGTGTGGCCTGTCTGCAGAAGCAGATTGCTGAGCACCAGATAGAACTCCTCCTCCTTGGGCTGCAGCTTGATGAGCTCGCGCAGGTGGCGTATTTGTTCCGGCACGTTGCCGGCCTTGCGTGCTGCGCGGTATTTGGTTTCCAATTGGTAGGCTACGTCTATCATTACTTGCTGTTCGTTAGGGTAGATGAGCCTGAGGCGTGCCAGTAGGCGGTCGGCCTCGTCATTGTTGCCCTGCAGACGATAGAGTTTTATCTTGCGGCGCCACCAGATGAGGGCGTAAGGCTCATCCTCCAGTAACTCGTTGAGGTAACAGATGGCACTGGAGTAGTTTTTTGTCTCCTCTTCCACATAAACCAGTAATTCGCGGGCATGGGTGTTCTTCTTGTCGTGGCGCAATGCACGGGTGAGGTAGAAGCGTGCCTGATCGTATTTCTTCTTGTGGTAGTAATACCAGCCGTTGAGCTCATTGAGGTTGGAGAAGAAGCTATAGGTCTTCATACCCTCGTTGAGCAGAGCCTTACCTTTTTCCCAGTTGCCCTGTTTGAAGAGCGTACGCACGTTTTGGTCATAGTATTCGGGCGTATGTTTGATTTCGGCCAATGCGGGCAGGTGCAGCATGCAGGCCAGCAGCAGTAGGGAGATGTAATATTTCATATGTAACATTCTGTGTGTGTTGTGTGCGGTCAGACTTGTCATATAGGTTGGAAACATCAGTGGTTAGCTGTTTTTGTTTATGGGATCAGATATTCATTCTGTCACCCCATCCGCCTTTGATTTCGTGTGTGTCGCCATGTTCCTCTATCTTGTCTTTGATGATGTCGGTGTGGCTCTGGTCTTCTAACTCGTCAGCTTTCTTTTTTACGCCGGTGCGGGTCATCTCGCCCCATACAGCGGTGGTGCCTATCAGATAGTTGAAATAGCCCCTGATGGCGCAGAGGGTTACCAGCGGGTGATAGAACACGGGCTCAAGCATTCCTGCCAGGACGAGACGGTTGTAGTTCTGAGCGTGGGAGTAACTGCCGCCCAGAGCATAGTCGTAGAAGACGATGAATATGGAGATTACGATGGTGAAGGTGTAGATTGATAGCAGTACCACCCAGAAGGTGTCCCAGTTGATGCCGCCTATAAACATAAGGTAGAGCAGTGTCAGCAGTCCCACAAATTCGATGATGGGAGCCAGGAACTCAAAGATGAAGCAGTAAGGGAATGTGATCATGCCCAGTCTGCGGTAGTGGGGGTTGAGCAGCATGCGCCGGTGTCGCATCACGTGCTGTATCAGTCCGCGTCCCCAGCGCACACGCTGGCGGAAGAGCACCTTCAGGGTTGAGGGACCTTCTGTCCAGCAGCAGGTGTGAGGAACCTGCACTACGCGGTAGCTGCGGTTGAAGTCGCAGCAGTAGCCAATCATACGCCACAGCATATCCATATCCTCGGCAAAGGAGTCGGAGCCGTAGCCGCCGGCGGCAATAGCCACATGGGTATCAAACAGTCCGTAGCCGCCCGACACGTTGGGCAGCGCGTTGATATAGCTCCACCCCATCTTGCCCACCAGGAATGAGCGCTTGTACTCCAGATCCTGGAATAGCGGCAGCGGCTTGCTAGGCGGTCTGAAGTCTACGATTTCGCCATTCTCTATGCGGCATCCGTTGCTCATGCTCATGGTGCCGCTCACGGCTATCACCTTGCTGTCGAGCAGCACGGGGAAGATACAGTGGTAGATGGCGTCGCGAGCCAGGATGCAGTCTACGTCGGTGTTGATGAAGTAGGGATACTGCGCCACGTTGAGACCGCCGTTTACGGCATCGGCTTTGGTACCTCCGTTCTCCTTGTCAACCACCACCAGTCGCTCATACTTCACGTTGGTGGACTTAAAGAGGCGCTTGAAAGGCCTGCAGTTCACCTTATATTCATATTCGTAGGGAACCTCTACCAATTCAAAGTTTTCTATCAGTTTTTCCAGTGTCTTGTCCTTGGAGCCATCATTTACAATTATCACCTCAAAGGTGGGGTAGTCCTGTTGCAGCAGTGAGTGCACGTTGTCCACCACGGTAATTTCCTCATTGTAGGCCGGGGCTACTATCGACACACCTGGGGTGTAGGGGCTGAAGTCCACCACTCGCTTCATATAGTCATCGCTCCAGTGGTGGTACCCAGTGGTGTATTTATAGGCCATCATCAGCAGCACTACGTAGGACAGGATCAGTCCAAGGCTGTAGAAGAAGATGAGGTAGCCGTAAAAGGTTAATATTGTATTTATATCCATGAGGGGTGTAAATGTCGCTTTAGTGTGAAATGTCCACCGGACTTGGTATTATGTCTTTTTCTCAATATTCAAGCCAATCCTGGTTGTAGCTTCTGATTAGTTGTAGCTCCTGATTTGGTTGAGCAGGTTGAAGGAGTCAATCTGGTCTATCAGTGTGCGGTCTCTCTCGTTGTTCTCAAACCGCAGGTGCTCAAACAGCCGTCGGCTCTCCTCGCTATAGTTGTAGAGGCAGGTCAAGGCTATCTCGCGTGTCTCCTTGGAGGCTGTGGTGTGGTACACTTTGCCGAAGAAGTCCACTTGCTTGCCTGACTTGATGGCATACACGGCTCTCAGTATTTCGCGCCTCAGTGGCTCGGGTTGCATGGGGAATGTGTTCACCATCTCTTGTTCCTGATTGCTGTCGCGCAGCATGGCTACGGCCTTGAAGGCTGCCGAACGGCATTCGTAGCGCTCATCGGTGAAGAAAGTGTCGAGTTTGGATTTCTCGTCTTCGCTGCCCCAGTATGCCATCTCTTCTATCACGAAGGCAGCCGTCTTGCCGTTTTCTATGCGCGGCACCAGGGTGATGAAGTTGGGCATGCGTTTATCGCAGGCTTGCAGCCATCCCATCAGCTGGTGGAGAGTCATGGTGCGCCATGCGGCGATGGGCTCATTAAGGTCCTCCACCAGGTAGCGGTAGGGCTCCATGTCAGAACACATCATGTAGCTCATGCGCGCCATGTGGCGTATATTCATGTTGCGGTGGTTGACATAGTTAGCCAGACAGCCCTCCGACACCCTGATGTTGAGCATCGTCAGATACTGCATCATCTCAAACACCTTGCGGTTTTTGTTGAGGTTGATTTCCAGGTAGGCCTTTACTCCGCACACCATGGCCAGCACCTGCATGTTAGGTATGTAGACCACCTCCTGCAGCTCCTGGCGCAGCTTGATGAGCAGCTTGATGAAATGCATTGGGTTGTACTTGGCAAACTGGGTGGAGTGGAAGTCGCACCTCTTCTCTACCTCCGAAGGCATCAGCGGCTCAAACTCCATCATCACCTCCCGAAACGGCTCGGCAAACCGCTCGTCCAGCTCACGTGTCTTGGTGGTTTGAAACCTCTTTACCTGCACCCTGATGCTAAACATAATGAACAGGAAGAACATAAATATCAGGCAGAATACTACCAGGGCATAGCTGGTGCGTATCTGCCAGGAGTAGGCATCGTAGAAGTTCTTAAAAAAGCGGTAATAGTAGTCGACAACATCCCAACCGTAGAAGACAACTTTGTCATCACCGTATTCCGACGACAATAGTGTCAGCAGCGGAGTGCAAGTCAGCAGCTTGCCAATGGCTAAATGAAAGAGTGCTGTCAGCAAGGTGTTGTTTTTTTTTCTAATTTGCAAAGTTAATTACTTTTTTCCTTTTTAAAAAGAAAAATGCCCATAAAGATTGCTTTTTGATGTTTTTTTTGATTATAAACCTAATTTTCCTTCAGATTAAGCACTAATCCTTCACATTTTTAACCTTCACGACAAAAAGAAAAGGAATAATAACCTGTTGTCGCCAGTCCAGCAGCAGGCATGCCTACAGGAAGCCATAACATAAACCATAAAAACACCTCGAGGTGGACATTGACGAACACGGATGTTTATCATTTGAAAATTGGTACTTGTAATTTTAATGCCGTAGGCATCGCGAAGACTCTGTCAGTGATCGCGCCATCGGCGCGGTCTGACAAAAGGGAGTCTGAGAGCGAAACGGCAATGCCGTAGGCATCGCGAAGACTCTGTCAGTGATCGCGCCCCGGCGCGGTCTGACAAAAGGGAGTCTGAGAGCGAAACGGCGATGCCTTTGGCATTTAATTTTCTAACTTCACTTTTCAAATATTATTCACTCTTTTTGTATGTATATGCAACGAAAATATGGCAAAACAATATTATTTGTGTGCAAAATTCGGTCAAGTATATTTTTTTTGTTATCTTCGCCCCGAAAATGGGTTTAAGGCGCAGGGATACGCAATACGGACTTATCTGTTTTCGCCCCTGCGCCTCCTTGTTTAAAATCATAGCCTTCGCGGCTTTCAGCCCTTTCCTTTCAGATTTAGCAATAAATTTCCAATTTTCAAATAACCCCTTAAAACATTATCTCAAGCAATGAAAAAGATTTTTGCTTTAGCACTGAGCCTTGTGCTCACGCTTGGAGTGATGGCCGATGACATCACAGCATTCAACGGCCTTGTGGGCCGACTGTTGCCTAACTTGTCCCAACAGATTGAGGGCAAGAAACTGCCTGCCAAGAAGACTGGCGATTATTTCCAGCTCTCCACTCAGGATGGCAAGCTCATCGTGGGCGGTAACAACGCCAACTCCATGGCCGTAGGCCTCAACTATTATCTTAAGTACTACTGCAACACTGTAGTCAGCTGGTTTGTTGACGAGAAGTTCGATGCCCCCAAGGCTATCGTGCCTCTGCAGGAGACCGTCACCATTAATGCCCGGGTAAAGGAGCGCTTTTTCCTCAACTACTGCACCTTCGGCTATACCATGCCGTGGTGGAACTGGAAGGATTGGGAGCACTTCATTGACTGGATGGCCCTCAATGGCATCAATCTCCCGTTGGCTATTACCGGTCAGGAGAGCATCTGGCGCAAGGTGTGGATGAAGATGGGTCTCTCCGACGAGGAGGTGCGTGCCTACTTCACCGGTCCTGCCCACCTGCCCTGGCACCGTATGATGAACATCGACTACTGGCCCGGCCAAGAGGGTGCCATCAAGGCAGTGCCCATGTCATGGCTTAACGACCAGGAGGAGCTCCAGAAGAAGATCGTTGCCCGTGAGCGTGAGTTCAACATGCGCCCCGTGCTGCCCGCTTTCGCCGGCCACGTGCCCGCCGAACTGGCTAAATACTATCCCAATGCCAAGATCACCAAGATAGGTGCTTGGTCTGGCTACTCCGACCAGTATGCCTGCTCCTACCTTGATCCTGAAGACAAGCTCTATCCGCAGATTCAGAAGCTCTTCCTCGACGAGGAAATCAAGACCTACGGCACCGACCACGTCTATGGCCTCGACCTCTTCAATGAGCTTGAGCCTCCCTCATACAAGTCTGACTACCTCGCCCGCCAGGGCAAGCAGACCTTCGAGAACCTCAAGAAGGCTGACCCCAAGGCCATCTGGCTCCAGATGACATGGCTCTTCTACAATGAGTGGCGCGACTGGGGCGTACGCGAGAACAAGGACGGCGACGTGGCCAAGTATGGTGAGCCCGGCGACTCCTGCGCACGTATCCGCAAGTATATCACCTCCTATCCCAAGGAGCGCTCCATTCTGCTCGACTACTACTGCGAGAATACCGAGATTTGGCAGAAGACCGACAAGTACTACGGCGTGCCCTATGTATGGTGCTACCTCGGCAACTTTGGCGGCAACACCAGCCTCTCTGGCAATATCCAGACCGTCAACGACCGCATAGAGAATACCTATAAGAACGGCGGCTCCAACTTCGTAGGCGTAGGCTCCACCCTCGAGGGCTTCGACTGCAACACCTTTATGTATGAGTACATCTTTGAGAAGGCTTGGGAAATTGAGCAGACCAAGGATGTAGCCAAGTGGATAGAGCATGTGGCCGACGAGCGTTCCAACAGTCAGGATCCCAACATCCGCGCCGCATGGAAGCTGCTGAGCGAGACAGTCTATACGGAGGCTGACCATCCGGGCCAGTGCCCCCAGATTAACGTCCGTCCCTTCATGGCTGACAAGTGGGGCGAGAGCAACAACAAGTATCGCACCTACTATCGCAACACCACCATCAAGTACGACAATAAGGACCTCCTCGACGCCGTAGAGCTCATGCTCAAGGGCAAGAGCACCGCTCAGAACTATCAACTTGATGTAGTTAACTTCACTCGCCAGCTTCTGGGCAACTACTCCCTGCCCGTGTTTGCAGCCTACAAGGCAGCCTACAAGAAGGGTGACTTCCAGGAGATGCAGGTGCTTGAGCGCCGCATGCTCAACCTCATGGAAGACGTTGACCGCCTCTGCGCAACCCAGCGCACCTTCCTCATGGGTAAGTGGATAGAAGAGGCACGTGCCAAGGGCGGCACCGACTCCACCGAGATTAAGTATTACGAGCAGAACGCCCGTAACCTCCTCACCACATGGGGCGAGAAGGCAGCCCTTCTCAACGACTATGCTTCCCGTCAGTGGAACGGCCTTGTAGGCTCCTTCTATGCGCAGCGCTATAAGATATTCTTTGCAGCCGTCAACAAGGCTATGATAGAGGGCAAGGAGTTTGGCGAGAAGGAAGAGAAGGAAGCACAGAAGACCATCACCGACTTCGAGGAGAAGTGGTGGAAGGACTGCATCGGTGAATTCCCCTCAGAGCCTGAAGGTGACGGAGTGGCCATTGCGCGTGAGCTCGTGGCAAAGTGGAAGCCCTTCATCCTTAAGCAGGCCGACACCAAGTTCCGTAAGAACAAGTAAGCATACACCATAATTTATATTATAGGGTGGCGCACCTCCTAAGGCGAGTGGGCCACCCTATGCTTTTTTTTCTGAGCCTTCCTCTGTCTCTCACCCTGAGGGGGAGTTAGAGCGGGCTCCGTCAACTTGTTAACTAGTCAACTAAATATTAAAATAACCATGCTCTTTTCCGCCGACCGAATCTTGGCTCTCGACGTGATGCGCGGAATCACCATAGTAGGAATGATAGTGTTCAACACCTGCTCCGGTTATCACTATGCCCAGCTTTACCATGCCCCTTGGATAGGCTTCACCCTTGCCGACACAGCCTTTCCCTTCTTCGTCTTCATCATGGGCATGACCACCTGGCTCTCGCTGCGCAAGTATGATTTTCGTCCCACGGGGCGTGCGCTGCGCAGGATAGCTGTCCGCGCCGTAGGCCTCATCCTGGTGTGTTGGGCGTTCGACCTGCTGGGCAGCCTGCTCTTCACCCTTGATAGCGGCGGCGATATTTTGTCCATCTTTTCCGAGATGCGCTTCACCGGAGTCCTCGTGCGCCTTGGTGTGTGCTACTGTGTCTGCGCCCTTGCAGCGCTGTATATCAACCACAAGCGATTTCCCTATGTCATTGTCGCGCTGCTCGTAGGCTATTTCATCCTCTTGCTTTGCGGTCACGGCTTCGACCGCACGCCCGACAATATTCTTGGCATCGTCGACCGCGCCCTCCTCGGCGAGTCCCACATGTGCAACGATATGGGTATCGACCCCGAAGGCATCCTCAGCACCATTCCCGCCATCGCCCACACCATGCTTGGCTTCTGGATGGCGGCAATGTGCTTACCCCGTCAGGATAATAAGGCATCTCTTTCTCCCCTCCTTTCGGGAGGGGCCGGGGGTAGGCTCTTTTTCTATGGTTCCCTGTTGCTCCTCTCCGGCTTCCTGCTCAGCGGAGTGTGTCCTATCAGCAAGAAGATATGGTCGCCCACGTTTGTAATGATAACCTGCGGAGCAGCGTCGCTGATGCTGGGAGTGTTGATAGAGATTCTTGATGTTAGGCAGCGCGGCGTGCGTGTCGGCAAGTTCTTTAGCGTTTTCGGTGTCAACCCCCTGTTTCTCTACCTCCTGAGTGAGGGCATCCTCTGGCCCTTGGAGTTGATAAAAGTCAATGTTCAATCCTCAATCCTCAATGCTCAAAGCTTAACGGTCAATGATGTCTCTCTATGGGACTGGCTATTTAACGGCATCTTTGCTCCTATCTTTGGCGAGCAGGGTGGCGACCTCGCTTTTGCATTCGTCAACGTCCTCTTCTGTTGGCTCGTAGGCTTCATCCTCTATCGCCGCAAGATCTTCATCCGGCTGTAGTAATGGGCGTTTTAGAGTAAGTGTTGATAATACTTTATAAGGACTTCTCTCGGAAGAAACGGAAATAGTCCTGTTGCTGTGGTTTTATAGCAAAGGGCAGTATATATTCGTTGGAACTCTGACCCATGAGCCCGTTCCCTACAAGAACGGCGTATTTCTGTTTCATGTATGTGGTGTGCATACTCATGAATGGCGATTTCTTCCAAAGGAAAAGGAGCCCATCCGGAATTAATAAGGGTAATGATATAGATGTTGGCACAGATTACTCATAATGCAGCCAATTCTGACTGCGTTAGTTGTATGTTTATTGCATAACTGCGTTGATT
>OCTW011462889.1_pt1 | contig 17939 bp, 16 predicted proteins | sample 1539671 | NCBI WGS metagenome assembly OCTW01 (sample SAMN02144230, study PRJEB22623) | gut metagenome | biome: sheep rumen | host: Ovis aries | place: New Zealand
TGTGCTGAATCAGGCGGCTTGGGGCAGTGTGCCGAGAAGTATTGAAATGCCGCTGTTCTACTGTGCTAACAACATCCAGGGCACATTGAACATGCTCGAAGCGGCACGTCAAGATGGCGTAAAGAAGTTTGTCTATGCTTCATCATCCTCGGTGTACGGCGACGAACCGAATCTTCCAAAAAAAGAGGGCAGAGAGGGCAATCTCCTTTCACCTTATGCAGTAAGTAAACGTGCAGACGAAGAATGGGCAAAGCAGTACACACGTCACTACGGACTCGATACCTACGGTTTGCGTTACTTCAACGTTTTCGGTCGCAGACAAGACCCGAACGGCGCGTATGCTGCGGTTATCCCGAAATTCATCAAGCAATTACTCAACGGCGAAACACCGACCATCAACGGCGACGGCAAACAGAGCCGTGACTTTACATATATTGAAAACGTTATCGAAGCCAACTTGAAGGCTTGCCTTGCTCCGCATGAAGCCGCAGGCGAAGCGTTCAATGTCGCCTACGGTGGCAGAGAATATCTGCTCGATATCTACTACGGCTTGACCGAAGCGCTCGGTATTGATAAAGAGCCGAACTTCGGCCCCGACCGTGCCGGTGACATCAAGCACAGCAACGCCGACATCAGCAAGGCAAAAGAGCTCCTCGGCTATAACCCTGACTGGAGCTTTGACCGCGGCATCCAAGCCGCGATTGAGTGGTATAAAACAAATCTATGAGTAAGGAGGGAAGCCAATGAAAATCCTTTGGACAGTCAATCTTGTTCCAAAAGACGCCGCGCAAGGATTAGGAATCAATTCCGATGTCCTCGGCGGTTGGGTAGAATCCATGGCTTCCCGGTTAAAGAAGATAGACGGAGTTCAACTCGCGGTTGCCTGCAAAACCGAAAAGCAGAACAGCTTTGATGAAATCATCGACGGTGTTCGCTATTTCAGTCTTGGCTACGACGGCAAAACTTCTTTGCAGGAGTTGGAGAGGGCTTGCAAAAACATAATAGACAAGTTTAGCCCTGACATTATTCAAGTCGAGGGTACCGAGTTTTTGCACGCAAAAGCGATGATCAACGTCGGCAACAGCAAGAATATTCCGACGGTTGTATCCTTGCAGGGGATCCTCAACGGTCAATATCAGTACCAATGCGGACAACTGCAAATTGACGATATGATGTTCTCGCGTTCTATCAAGAACATCTTTACTGCGTGGATTTTGCACCTTCGCAAAACTCGTTGGTTCCAGCCGCGTATGGCGACAGAGCGCGAAACAATTGCAAAAGCCAAGTATCTCATTGGCAGAACGACTTGGGACAGAGCACACGCCTACAAGCTGAATCCCGGAGCAAAGTATTTCACCTGTCACCGTATATTGCGCGAGCCGTTCTACACCAAAGAATGGGACATACATAAGATTGAAAAACATTCCATCTACGTCGGCAACGGTTACTATGCGCTCAAGGGTGTGCAGTATGTGATTGAAGCGCTGCCGCAGCTTATCCGGGAATATCCCGATACAAAGGTGTATGTTGCAGGCGTGAAGCCGTTTGAAGAAAACGACAAGCGCCCGTTCTATAAAAAGGGCTACGGTCTGTACTTGGAAAAGCGCATTAAGGAGTTAGGTGTAGGCGACTACATCGTTTTTACAGGTCCTTTGCAGGCGGAAGATGTAGCGGATAGGCTCTCTAAAGTTCACGCGTATGTCCTCTGTTCGGCGATTGAAAACAGCCCGAACACACTCGGCGAAGCAATGTGCATCGGAACGCCCTGCGTGGCGGCATATGTCGGCGGCGTGCCTGATATGGCAACCGACGGCGAGAACGCGCTGTTCTACCGCAACGACGATCCTGCGCTTTTGGCGTGGAACATCAAGCGGATTTTCGACGACGATGACCTCGCGTTAAAGCTCTCTGCCAATGGCAGAAAGCAGGCAAGAATCACCCACGACGCCGAAAAAAACGCGCAGACATTATATAACATTTACGACGAGATTTTGAAATAAAGATGTGAGAATATGGACTACGCTCCGATTGTGATGTTTGTCTACAACAGGGCAGACCACTTTACACAGACCTACGAGGCACTTGCAAAGTGCCCCGAGGCGAAAAATTCCATATTATATGTTTTCTCCGACGGAGCGAAGAACGACAACGCTAAACCGCAGGTTGAACAGGTACGGCAGACCGCGAAGAAGTTTGCCGGACGGCATGATTTTCAAGATGTGATTCTCACCGTGAGTCCTGAAAACAAGGGACTTGCAAGGTCGATTATTGATGGAGTCACCAAGGTGTTGGATGAATATGGAAAAGCAATTATTATCGAAGATGATAATCTATCCTCTCCATATTTATTAAACTATTTAAATCGGGCTTTAGATTTTTATGCTGATGATAAATCAGTAGGTGCTTTGTCCGGCTACACACCGCAGATTCAGTTTCCTGACGATTACCATCATGACGTTTTTACTTCTTATCGTTCTTGCAGTTGCTGTTGGGCTACATGGAGAGACAGATGGCAAAATATCGATTGGAATTTAGAGCATTTTTCTGAATTTGTTTCAAATAAACAAGCGGTAAGACGGTTATCTTTAACAGGAAATGACAGGCTCATCCGTCTCTATCGACAAACAAAGGGCAATGGTTCTTCATGGTCGGTACGATTTGGCGCACATTTAGTTACTAATAATATGCTGACGGTTTATCCGAGATATTCATATGTTCAGAATATCGGATGTGATGAGACAGGAACGCATAGCCAAGAGAAGGATGCGGATTCAATGGCAGTGGATTTATCCAAAGCTATTCCAAATCCCAAAATTGAAAACGTACCGTTCGATTTAGAAATTCAAAAGAGTTTAAAACAGCATTATTCCGGCGGCAAGCTATCCGATATCAAAAGATACTTTGCCACAAAATATATCGTATTTAAAGAAAAACGAAAGAAAAGTGTGTGATTCAGTGGAAGATTACGGGCTGATCAGCGTCATTATTCCGGTTTACAATGCGGAAAAATATTTATCCAAAAGCGTTAACAGTGTTTTGAGCCAGACTTATCAGCATTTTGAAATACTGTTAATTGATGACGGTTCAACCGATCAATCTCCGCGGATGTGTGATGAATACGCAGCACAGTATGATAATGTTCATGCTTTTCACAAGCAAAACGGCGGTGCTTCAACAGCGCGTAACGTTGGATTGGAAAACGCAAAGGGCGAATACATATTTTTTCTTGACAGTGATGACTGGCTTGAGCTAAACACGCTTGAAACGATGATTACAATCGCAAAAAGAGAAAATGCTGATTTGGTTTTCTGCGAAGCGCAGGCGATAGATGATGAAGGCAAGACTGAACTTAACGGTCACTATACCTACAAGGAGCAGTACCAAACGGGTAACGCCTATCAGATAATGCTGCAAATGATGGAGCGCAAGGAGTTCCACGTTGCCATTTGGATGCTTTTGCTTGACAGGAGAATTATCACGGATAATCAACTCCGTTTCAAGGAAGGCATTATCTATGAGGACATGATCATTTCCTATCAGTTTTACTGTTTGGCAAACCGGGCGGCGCATGTAAAGCAAAAGCTGTATAACAGACGTTACCGTCCGAATTCCGTTATGACCTCTGCAAAGACAGAGAAGAATTACGTCAGTGCAGCGACTGTTTACCGTGAGGTAAGCGCTTTTATAAAAACGCTTACCGGCGACAAAAAATCACCCAAACATGTTATTCGCTGTGCGTATAATGTGTTGAATATCTACCGTCAAATGCCGGCGGATGTCCAGAAAAAGCATAAAGATGATTACAAGGATATCATTCAAGATATTTTAGATAAGGATGCTTTTGGAGATAAGGGTTTGAAACTTGACTGTAAAAGCCATTTTCTCTGGGGTGTATATAAGCTTAAGCAAAAAATCTTAAAGTAACAAAAGGGGTGCGGGCATGAATAAGAAAAAAGTCGTAATGGTCATGCCGCACATGGTTGGCGGCGGTGCAGAGCGTGTTGCCGCGCAAATAATGAATAAGCTCAATGAGCGAGGATATGATACAAGGTTTATCCTGACCTCTGCCAAGAAAAATGAAGTTGTCCGTTCCGATCTTAACGAGAAAACAGAGTTAATTCTTTTAACCGAAGAAATGAAAGCGGAAACAGCAGGGCAAAAACTTGCACATTTACCCGCAAGAGCGTATTCGACCATCTTCGGAAAGCTTTACGAAAAGCAAGGTAAATATGTTCCTGCTTCAATCGGGAAAGCAACAATCGAGTGGCAGTATCACCGTGAAATTGCGTGGTTAAGAAGTTACTTAAAGCAGAATCCCGATATGACCGTTATTGTATTTCTGCAGCCGTCTATTCCGATGGTGTTGCTTGCGGCGCTAGGTTTACCTAACAAAGTGATTATCTCCGAACGTGCCGACCCGAACCGCTTGATGAAAAAGCGCTATGGCAAGCCGTTCATTGAAAAATATTACACACGCGCGGATGCGGCGGTGTTCCAGACGGAGGATGCCAAATCGGTATATCCTGAAGCAGTTTCCAAAAAGGGAACCGTTATTTTCAATCCCCTGAAAGACAATTTACCGCAGCCGTATCACGGCGAACGCAACAAGAACATTACGACTTTCTGCCGTATTTCCAATCAGAAGAATCTGCCTCTGTTGGTAGAAGCGTTTAGCCAAGTGCATAGCAAACATCCTGATTATACACTTCGAATCATTGGTGACGCGCCGAATGAAGAAGGCAGAGAGGTCTTGCAAGCGATTGATCAGGAACTTGACAAACTAAATCTAAAAGAATCAGTCAAGCTTGAACCGTTTATGAAAAATGTGCATGAGGCAATTTTTAAGGACGCGATGTACGTCAATTCCTCTGATTATGAAGGGATTTCTAACGCTATGCTTGAAGCAATGGCAATCGGTATGCCGGTTGTTTGCACAGACTGCCCAATAGGCGGTGCGAAGGCTACTATAACAGACGGCGAAAACGGTTTGCTTGTCCCGATTCAAAACGCAGAAGCGCTGGCAAGTGCGATGAATCGTGTGATTGAGAAAGAAGGCTTGGCAGATAAGCTGTCACAAAACGCAAGTAAGCTGCGAGATGAGATTTCTCTCGACAGCATTACAGATAAATGGATAAGCCTTTTGGGTGACTGAAATGACGAAACAGGAGTTAAACCAACTGCTTGACGAAGAAATGCAAGTCTACGGCATCACAAAAAAGAATATCCGGGAAAAGCGTTTCAGGCATCAAAAAAGCTACATGATTTGGCAGGCTGTAAAACGCTTGAGAATTTATGAATACTGCTGTTCACGGCGTGATGAAAGCAAGAATCCGATAATCGCTCATATAAGAGCATTTCGCGTAAAAATCGCCGACAGAAAACTAAACAAAGCCTGCGAAAAAGTAGATATTGAACTGACGCCGAATATGATTGGCAAGAATATCCGCATTTGTCATGACAATGTGGTGCTGTTCGGCAAGGTCGGCGAAAACTGCACTTTTCACGGCAACAATGTTGTCGGCAATAAGCGAACCAGTGCTTCTACAGAGATTCCGATACTTGGAAATAATGTGGATGTCGGTTTCGGCGCAATGATAATCGGCAATGTCGAAATTGCGGATAACTGCGTTATCGGTGCCGGTGCTGTGGTAACAAAGTCATTTTCAAAGCCCGGCAGTGTTTTGGTAGGTGTTCCGGCGAGAGATATTTCAAAAGGATAGAGAAAAGTGAAACGTAAGGTTTTATTTGTGGTACATCAACTGAATTTAGGCGGCGTACAGAAGGCGTTGATTTCTGCGTTAAACGCATTGGATTATTCCGAGAACGAAGTCACGCTGTATGTCAGGAAAAACCGTACAGAATTGTTGCCGCAGTTAAACCGTAATGTTTCCAAAATTATCATTAACCAAGATACAACCAAGTATTACAGAATGCCATATGCCATTTGGCTTCAGCTTTTATTAAAGATAAATAACAGTCAAAAAACAAAGCAAAAACTCAATGATTACATTATTTCATCGCAAATGAAATACGAGAAAGAGCGCTATTTTTCAGACGACGTAGAATATGACCTTGCTGTTTCCTACATACAAAGCTACACGGCAAAATTTGTTGACGAAAACGTAAAGGCAAAGCGCAAGGTGATGTTCTATCATGGCAGTACTGATGAATTTCACGATGTGAATGAAAAAGTAATGCAGCACTTTGAGCGCATCTATTGTGTCAGCAAAGGTGCGCAAAAAGCCGTGCAAGGCTTCTATCCGCAGTATGCTGATAAGATTGATTGTCTTGAAAACTATGTTGACGCTGAAAGTGTTCGGCAGAAAGCAAATGATTTTGTTCCTGATTATCCAAATGACAAATTGATTCTTTGTTCATGCGGACGAATTACATCGGTAAAGGGCTATGATTTGGCAGTTGGAGCAGCAGAGATATTAAAGAAAAGCGGATTGGATTTTAAGTGGTATTTTGTCGGCGACGGTGTTGACCGTCCAAAGATAGAAGCACTAATATCTGAAAAAAGACTAGATGATTATATTGAAATAACCGGCTTGCAGGATAACCCTTATCCGTATATCAAGAATTGCGATATATATGTGCAGCCGTCTTACGAGGAAGCGCATCCGTTATCCATCATTGAAGCACAGGTTTTAGATAAGCCGATTGTTTCAACAGCTACTGTTGGCGGACAATCCATCATTAATGATGGTGAAAATGGCTTAATCGCTGAAATACACGCAGAATCCATTGCTCAAAAAATCAATTTGGTATATCAAGATAAGGCTTTGCAAAAAGCATTTCAAAATAATCTTGCAAAAATAGATTACACAAAAGATTATCAAAGATTTAGAAATGACTGGAAAAAACTATTGGAGGGATAAGAGTGAAATTCAGCGTTTTGATACCTGTTTATAACACTGAAAAGTATCTTGAAGAATGTCTCCAATCGGTTTTGAATCAAACTTATCAGGATTTTGAGATTGTGATTGTGGATGATGGGTCGACTGATAAAAGTGGTTTGATTTGTGATAGGTATCAAGAACAATATCCCAATCAAGTAAAGGTAATCCACCAAGAAAATCAAGGACAGTTGGTGTCACGATGCAACGCTATTCAAGCTGCACAGGGCGAATATATTGCTTTTGCAGATGCTGATGATTTGTTAGTTGAAAATGCACTTGAGATAGTCAATGAACAGCTCACTGCTTATCATAATCCTGACATGCTTGTTTATTCCTTCTATTACGAAAGTGATAAGGGCTCAAAAAGAAAAGCAAAGCAATTATTTGAAGAAGGATTAGTGGATTTGCCGGAAGTAAAAAAGCTGTTTTTTACCGGAACAGGAATGAATAATGTATGGACAAAGGCTGTTAAGCGTGAGGCAGCGTTATGTAATAGCTTTGATTTCACGCCTTATTATTCGCTTCGATGTGCGGAAGATAAATTGCATTCAATGGTTATGGTGGATGGTTGTAAGACGTTTGCTTATGTATATGAGCAATTATACCGCTACAGATTGTTTGATGGAAGCGTTACGCGTAATTATTCAATAGAGTCAATAGAAAAGTTTAATTCAGTTGCTTTGTATGATATAGAAAAAGAGTTTTTAGATAAATGGCAATTACCACATCCGGAGTTTCAACAACGTTTTGATGCATTATGTGCAAGAGAAGCTCTTTATGTGTTTGATTTGTTCTATAAGAAGACAAGGGGCAAGATACGCAATGATGTTCTACAATATGATTGGACTCTTTTTTTGAGCAAAGAGACGCTTGCCGGGTTGCAGAACAACCCAATGTTAAGTGAAATACATAAGCAGCTGTGGAAGTGGATTTGCGAGAAAAAATACTTGTCTTTGAAGACCTACTTTTTAAAAAAGAAAATTAGAAAGCAACTCAAAAAGCTAAAAGCATGAGGATTTATGAAGAAAAAAGTTTTGTTTGTCAATCCGTCTCTTTGTCAGGGTGGACGTGAACGAATGCTGATTCAAACTCTTGAATTGTTAGATCCACAATTGTATGATGTAACTGTTTTTTTGTTTGAAAAAAACAATGTATTAATTGATTATATTCCGGCTCATATTAATGTTGTGGTAAAAGATATAAATAAACATTTTTATAGAAGCCCTAAAGCGATTGTATATAACTCAAAAAAGAGAATATATACAGGGCTTAAAAATGAAAGAAAAGCCAAGTTTTATAGTGAAAAGCTGGTTGACTATATTCACGATTGTAAAATGGAATATCCTGCAAAGCATATTTTCAAGGATGCTAATTTTGATATTGTAATTTCATATGCAGAAGGAAAAAGTTCTGAAATTGTTTCAAGATTTGACGCTAAACGCATTCTTTTCTTTCACAATAGTAAGGATTCTCATCACACCTTAAATCTGCAACTGTTTCCCAAATATCATCAGATAATTGCTGTTAATGATGGTGTGAAAGAAATGCTTGCTGAATGTTATAGTGAGTTTAGTGATAAAGTATCTGTTATATATAATTACATTGATGCGAGCAGAATCATTGCAAAATCAAAAGATAAACCGGATAACACTAAAACAAAGAAAAACGGGTTAAGCATTTGTACCTGTGGTCGAATCAGCCATGAAAAAGGATTCAATTTAGCAGTTGAAGCTGCTGATTATTTAAAAAAGCAGGGCATAAATTTTTTATGGCTTTTTATTGGCGATGGAGCTGATAGACCGAAGATCGAAAGAGACATAAAAGAAAAAGAACTAGAACAATATATTGAGATAACAGGATATAAAGATAATCCTTATCCTTATATGGCAGCGACAGATATTTATGTTCAACCATCATATGAAGAGGCGTTTGGATTAACGATAAAGGAAGCTGAAATACTTGGAAAGCCGGTAGTTAGTACCAGGACTGTGGGGGGAACAGCTCTGCTTGAAAGTGGAGAAAAGGGTGTACTTACTGATTTTAGTGGTCAAGCGATAGCGAAAGGAATCCTTTCGTTAATCAATAATCCTGATAAGCGCCATTCTTTTGAAAATCTATATACTTTGGAAGATAACGAAAAAGAAAAGCAGATTTATATAGAGAAAATGAATCAGTTATTATTGCATTGAGGAAAATAAATGCCAAAAGTATCTTTTTTGATGAGCAATTACAATACATCGCCTGAATACTTAAAAAAAGCACTCGACAGCGTTTTGTCACAAACATTTGATGATTTTGAAGTCGTTATTATCAACGATGGTTCTGTGGATGATTCAAAAATGGTTCTGTATGATTATGCAAAAAGAGATAAGCGAATTAGAATTATTGAGAATGAACAGAATCTTGGTCTGCCTCGTTCTTTGAATAAAGGTATAGAATACTGCAACGGCGAATACATTGCCAGAATGGATACAGATGATATTTGTTACCCAGATAGGCTGGAAAAGCAAGTTGCATATATGGATGCGCATCCCAAATGCATCGTGTCCGGTGCGTGGGCAGATGTTTTTTTCGAAGATGAGAATAACATTGTAAAAACATGGACTCCTAAAATATGTAGCCAGGACGAGTATAGAATTCGCTTGATGTTTAGCAGTGCGCCTTTGATTATTCACCCGACGGCAATTTTCAGAAGAGAACTCTTAAATAAAAACCACCTGCGCTACCCTGAAGACATAAAGTATAAATATGCTGAAGATTATAAAATGTGGACGTTATGTAGTGCTTGCGGTGAAGTTGGAATTTTGGAAGAAACTGTAATTAAGTACAGAGACGAGAATTCCGATAATCGCATTACTGTCAGGCATGAAAAAGAGATGGCACAGTGCGGCTTTGAGATTCAGTGTGATCAATTAAAAAAGTTAGATATTGAACTAACTCAAGAGATGTACAGGTACAACCATCAATTACTAATGGGCAGAAAGCCATATGATATTAACTACAAGCGTTGGATGGGTTTAATTATAAAGCAAAATGCGAAGCATAATGTGTACTCTCAGCCTGTGTTGAAGAAACTGCTCCGAGAGCGTTGGTACAACATTGTGTATTATGGAATTGCGTATGAAAAATCGTTTTCAAAAAGAATAAAATATTTTAATTCTTTTTACTTTGGACAAAGAACGAAGTTTATTATATCAAGAATATCAAAGAGAAAACCTGTAAAGTTTTAATATTCATCGGAGGAGTATATGGACATCAGTCAGAATTATCAAAAGTACCATACACATATATCGTCAAAGCATAAGTGGTTTGACCTAAAGCTGAAAGAAGTTTGGCAATATAGAGATTTGATATGGCTGAATACAAAACGCTCTTTTACAGTTCAGTACAAGCAAACTATTTTAGGCCCGGCGTGGTTGTTTTTGAATCCTATTCTGACAAGCTTTATTTATGCTTTTGTTTTTGGCGGCATTGCCGGAATGAGTACAGATGGCTTACCTCAGATTCTATTCTATCTTCCGGGTACTGCGATGTGGTCGTTTTTTTCGGGATGCCTGACAAAAAATGCAAATACTTTTACTGCGAATGCAGGCGTGTTTGGCAAGGTGTATTTTCCTCGACTGACGACACCGATTTCTAATATGTTAGCCTCTGCCATCCAGTATGGAATACAGTTTATCATGATAATGCTTGTCCTAGTTATTTACACGTTTTTAGGACAGGTATCACCAAACTGGCATTTGTTTTGGGTTATTCCGCTTGTTATGATTCACCTTGGTGTTATGGGCATGGGACTTGGTATTATTATTTCCAGTATGACGACAAAGTACCGTGACTTAACAGTGTTGGTTGGATTTGCAGTGCAATTGTTTATGTATGCAACGCCGGTTGTATATCCGCTTTCGCAGTTAAAAGAGGGCTGGATGAAAACAATTATTATGATTAATCCTGTAACTATGCCGATAGAGTTGTATCGTTACGCGTTGCTTGGAGTCGGTACAATCAACTGGTTATACTATGTGATTTCTATTGTTTTTACGTTGATAGTAATTGTGTTTGGCATTATGGTGTTTAACAAGGTAGAGCGTACCTTTATGGATACAGTCTGATGGAGGAATTTATGTCAGAAATGGAAAACAGACCGGTTGCCATTCAGGTTTCCGGTGTTAAAAAGATGTATAAGCTCGGTCAGATTGGCGGCGGTACATTACAAAAGGATTTGCAAAGCTGGTGGGCAAGAAAGCGCGGAAAAGAAGATCCAAACTCTAAAATAGGCGAGGGCGAGCGCAGCCATGGAGATACCTTTATGGCTCTCAACGGCATAGATTTGACGATTTATCAGGGAGAGGCTGTCGGAATTATCGGCAGTAACGGAGCAGGAAAAAGTACACTGCTTAAACTTTTGTCACGGGTAACGGCACCTACCGAAGGAGAGATTGACATTTACGGTCGTATCGCCTCTATGCTCGAGGTTGGTACAGGCTTCAACGGAGAACTTACCGGTAGAGAGAATGTCTATATGAACGGTGCAATTCTCGGTATGACAAAGGCTGAAATCGACGCCAAAATGGAAGAAATCATTGAGTTTTCCGAAGTTAGAGAGTTTATTGATACGCCTGTTAAACGTTATTCAAGCGGTATGTTTGTTAAGCTCGCGTTCTCTGTAGCTGCACACTTAGACGCAGAAATCATGATTATGGATGAGGTTTTAGCAGTAGGCGATATGGCGTTTCAGAAGAAGTGCCTTACTAAAATGAGGGAAGCTGCAAAACAAGATGGTCGAACAGTATTATATGTATCTCATAATATGAATACAATCAGACAACTTTGTGATAGGTGTATTGTTTTATCAAAAGGCAAGGTGGTTTTTGAAGGCGATGTTGAAGAAGCCATAAATATCTATATGGACCGAGAAAAAAGAACCGATGTATCCTTAGATTGTTCGAATGTGGAAAGACCGGATTGGATAGGAAAACAGTTAATTAATCTAAACACTGTTGAATATCTCAATAAAGACAATATCATTTTTGGCAATGATGAAGTAATGCAACTGCATTTTATTTGGGACAATTTAGAGGATATAGAAGATTTAGGATTACTGATAGAAGTTTGTTCATTAGATGATGTTGCACACGGAACGTTTGAATTGTATGATTTTTATTCAGGTAAAGCCGGAGCAAATGTTGATATGGTACTAAATTGCGATATTTCCGGCTTTGTCCCTGCGGAGTATAAACTGCGCTTTACGTTTTTCTATAAAAATGAATACGGTGTTGGTAACACCGTTGATTGGGTACAGGGATTGTGTTTTGAAAAAGAAAAATATGATCGCGGCAATAAGTTGTTGTGGGTGGCTAAGTCTTGGGGATACAGATACTTACCTACCCCGACAGTGGAATTAGTAAAAGAGAAATAAATGAATTAGGGGGAGAACAGTTGAACGTAATATCAGTAAGTAGGATAGACAAACTAATAACTCGTGTGAATAGTTTTTCTGTTTCAAAAAGAATAATAGGTGCGTTATTTATTTTGGGTTTTATTGTTTCTTTGATACCGATTATTGCTACGATGTTTTTCTCTGTGCCGGTTTTGGACGATTATAATTTTGGCGCAAGAGCTCACATTAGTTATATAAATGGAAATGGATTTTGGAATGGAGTTTTTGACAATTGTACTTGGTTTTTTTATAATTGGCAGGGCTTTTTTACAGCTAATTTTATTGCATCGTCACAGCCTTATGTTATTAACGAAAGTCTATATTTTATTTCTATATTAGTATTCTTTATAACGTTTGTCTTTTCTTTATTTTATTTTTTTAAAACGATTTTAATAGATATTTTGAAAGTATCAGTTTTGACTTATATTATAGTATCTATTCCTATCATTGAATTCATTATTCAGTTTTTACCCAGTGCCGCTGAAGGTATTTATTGGATGGATGGAAGTCTGTCGATGTTTATCACCGGATTAGTTTTGATATTGATTTCATTAATATTTGGTTATGAAAATGCAAGTCATAGAAAATTGATTTTTATCACTACTTGTTTTTTATCTGCAGTTCTTTCCGGAGCAATAAATATTGACTATATAACTTTGTTGTTATTGTTTATTTTTGCAGTGATTTTTTATAGAAAAAAGAAGAGAGTTTTATCACTGGTATGTGTTAATTTCATAATCCTGACATTTGGAGTTGTTATTTCAATATTAGCACCCGGAAACGCGGTAAGAAAATCAGCACTATCCGGTTTCCCCATTTACAAATCAATTCTTCTGGCTATTCGGTCTTCGTTAGAATTATTTGGTACTTGGTCTAGTATTTGTTTTATCATTTCATTAATCTTTATTTCTGTTATTTTGTGGAATCAATTAAAAAAATCATCGTTTAATTTTAAATACCCATTGCTTGTGTTTTTGGCGATGTATATACTCTATTCATCCAGGATGTCTTTGCAATATTATTCAAATGGATACTTGGGTTCTCCTCGACATATGAATCAATATTTCATTGGATTTGTATTATGTATGACAATTTCTTCGATATATTTTACAGGATGGCTTAGCAAAAGGACAAAAATGGCCAGAATTAATTCTGAGAGAATAAGTCTTGCTTTATGCCTGTTTATTTGTTTTGTTTATTTTTCTGGATGTTTAAGTTACGGAATTAAAGATTTGAATTCAGTTTCTACTTCAATCTCTTTTATAAAAGCGGAGACTCAGAAATATAATAAAGAAATGAAAGAGAGAATAAAATTATATAATGATAAAGAAATAAACCAAGTGAAAGTAAAACCGCTTTCTTGTCATCCAAAGTTTTTTATGGATGATTCAATAGTATCAGATCCCAATTTTTGGACTAACGATGCTGTTGCGAAGTATTATGAGAAAGACAGTATTATTCTTGAAGAAATGATTAATAAATAAAAAACATATTCTAACATTTACTTTATGAGGAAAAAAATGGAAGAAAAATATGCTCGCATTGCTTCTAACAAAGTTACAATTGTTGTTAATTCTTGTGATGGTTATGAAGACTTATGGTATCCGTTTTTCACTTTGTTAAAAAAGTATTGGAAGCCTCTCAACGAACGAATAGTATTAAATACTGAATCAAAGAATTATCAATTTGATGGACTAAATATAGAGTGCTTTCATCCATCAAGCAAAAATTCACCCTATGGAAAAAGAATGCTTGAAGTGCTGGAAAAGATTAGTACTCCATATGTTTTGATGCTCTTGGATGACTTTTTTCTAAGAAAGCCTGTAGATATAAACCAAATTTATTCAATAATCAATTGGATGGACAAGGATGAAAATATAGCTTACTTTAATTGTGATAACACACCGGTTTATTATGAGGAATGGGAAAAGGATAAATATCCGGGATATCATAGAATACCGTATGGTAACATATACACTTTAAATATGCAGGCGGCGATTTGGAGAACAAGTAAATTAAAAAAATATTGGAGCGTTAATAGTGAAGGAGACATATCTCCGTGGGAATGGGAAATGTATACGAATGCTATAATCTCTAAATGTAAAAAAGATAAGTTTTATTGCAAATACAACCAAGAAAGTCCTGCTTTTTGTGAATATGGTCATTCTGTTTATGGTGATATTTGGGGAGTAGTAAGAGGTAAATGGGTAGAAAGCGATATAGTTTCTTTGTTTAATAAAGAGCATATTGAAATAGATTTAAAAAGAAGAGGGTTTTTTCAACAAGAAAAAGGCTTATCAGAAGATTGTATAAGTGAAATTAGAAATAATGAAATGCCCAAAACAATACGTTTTAATTATTCGTTCATTGAAAGGGTTCTGGGAAAATCCTATGTAAAAAAGTATAAAAGATTCATAAATAATAATGATATAATACATCTTTTTAGAATCAGTCCTGAAACAGTTTTTGCAGAGTACTGCTTGTATCTGGACAGATGTAGATTTAAGAAAAAACTAAAAAGAGAAGAGCGAATAAAAGTATTAAAGAGCGAAAAGAAAACTAAGATAATTAAAAAGATAATTCATAAGTTGTTTAAAAAGAATAAGTAGTTCATGAGGGTCAAATGCCAAAAATAAGTGTCATTGTTCCTGTTTATAATGCAAGTAAATATTTATCAAGATGTATTGAGAGTGTGCTATGTCAATCTTTTTGTGATTTTGAGTTAATACTTATTAATGATGGCTCAACTGACCAGTCAGAAAAAATATGTATGGAGTATTCACAAAAAGATTTAAGAATCAAATACATTAAGCAAAGGAACCAAGGCGTTTCGCATGCAAGAAACACCGGGATTCGTATTTCGAAAAGCACCTACATTACGTTTCTTGATAGCGATGATTATTTATTGCCGGAGGCATTAAGTGTGTTTTATTCATATGCAATAAAGTATAATGCAGATATATGCATAGCGACTGCTGTATTTGCATCAAGTAATAAAGTAGCTAATGATTCTTTCAATATAATTGAGCATGATGGACGTTCCGCAGTTGAGCATTATGGTCAGCTGAATAATTATCAATTTAGGGCACCATGGGCAAAACTATTCAAACGTGGTTTATTTGCAAATATGATGTTCCCGGAGAGTCTTTCAAACGGTGAAGATTTCTACTTGATTCATAAACTTATGTATATTGCAAATCGAATAATTAATATCAATGAACCTGTTTATTGGTATAATGATACTAATACATCGAGTGTTACAAATCGCACTTTCAATGAGAAAAAAATGGATGATCTCTATGCATATGAGAGCTTGTTAGACTTTTTAAAAGAAAAAAATTTTATGAATTTACACAAGAAGTTTTTTGAAGAGTATTTGCTTAAAATCGCTTTTTATTGTGAAAATATAAAAAAACAGAATGTTGATTATTCTGCCTCAAAAAGGATAAGAAAAAAGTTTAGAAATGCAATTAAAAAATATGGTAAATACTATGATTTTGAAAAATACTCGCAAAATAAATTTGTATTAAGAATGGCATATCCTCGAAAGAGCAAGGTAAAAAAAAGAATCAAAAAATATAAAAATAGTATTTTACATAGAGGTTAACATATGCCTAAAGTTAGTATAATTGTCCCTGTATATAAGGTTGAGCCATATTTAAGAAGATGTGTGGATAGTATTCTAAATCAAACATATCAAGATTATGAGATAATACTTGTCGATGACGGCTCCCCCGATAATTGCGGCATAATTTGTGATGAGTATGCCAAGAACTACGATTGCATTTCTGTAATCCATAAAGAAAACGGTGGATTGTCTGATGCAAGAAATGCGGGTGTAAAAGTTGCAAATGGTGACTGGGGTTTGTTTATTGATAGTGATGATTTAATCCATCCTCAAACCTTAGAGTTTTTAGTTAAAACAGCAGACGAAACAGATTCAAACATTGTTTATTGCGGACGACTGAAAGCAGAAAATGTATCAAAAGATTTTTGGCGTAACAGAGAGCTTTCCTATAATGTTTTTGAGATAAATGAGAATCAAATGATTAAACTTTATCAAACCGAGGAAGAAATTGTTTCTGATGTCTACTGGGTAGTAGTTCCTAAACTAATAAGAATTAGTATTTTAAGAAAATTTCCATTTACTAAAGGAAGAATATATGAGGATAATGCTGTAGCTTTTCGGCAACTTATTGAGGCAAAAAAAGTTGCTGTAGTTAATGAAAAAATGTACTTCTATATGATAAACCAGTTCGGTATTATGCATAGCCAATTTAGCCGCAAAAAATTGGATTTTCTATGGGCTTTGGAGCAACAGATTGAGTGCTATCAGAAGATTGGTTATAAAAGAATACAAAAAATAGTTATAGAAGATTATTTTCGCAATGTAGTTTATTTCGGAAAACGTATGATTAATGAATCAAACGATGCAGCCATGTGTAGTCAGCTTATGAGAGAAGCCGAAAAGAAAGAAAAACTTTTTTTGAAATATTGCAGTTTTGATTTGGATAAAAGTACAAGAAACTTTATTATAAAATATTCTCATCCTAATATTTTTAGAATAAAAAAGAAAATACAACACATTAAATCATTTGTTAAAACACGAGGGTAATATATGATACCAAAAATAATACACTATTGCTGGATTGGCGGGGATCCATTGCCAAAATCAGCAAAAAAATGCATAGCGAGTTGGAAAAAATACTGCCCGGATTATGAGATAATCGAGTGGAATGAAAATAATTATGATTTCACAAAAAATCAGTATATGAAGGAAGCCCTTGAAGCAAAAAAGTGGGGCTTTGTTCCGGATTACGCAAGGCTTGATATTATCTATCAGCACGGCGGCATTTATTTGGATACAGATGTTGAAATAATAAAATCGTTTGATCCTCTTTTGAGCAATAAAGGCTTTGCAGGTTTTGAATCTGAAGAGAATGTTAATTTTGGACAAGGCTTTGGCGCAGAACCCGGCAATGAGGTTATTAAAGAGTTGATGGATAGCTACGAAAATTTAAGGTTCAAAAATGATGACGGTTCCTTAAATATGATTGCTTCGCCCAAATTAAATACCGATGCATTAGTAGAATTGGGTTTAAAGCAGGATAATTCAAAGCAGGAACTATTGGATTGCTTTTCGATTTATCCTATTGAATATTTTTGCCCGAAGTCAATAAATGATGGAATTATCCGAAAAACAAAAAATACATACTCTATCCATCATTTTGACGCTTCATGGTTTGATGAAGACAAACAGAAAGAAAAAAAAGATCGCTGGAAAAGAAAACAAAAACGCGCAAAGCAAAAAGCCCGAAGAGCAAAAGCAAAATCTGCCTTTGTAAAGGTTTTGGGTGAGAATACTTATAAAAAAATCAGAGGAATAGAGAAAGAGGAGAGCTAAAATGTCATCGTTCAGCGGAGCAACATTAATGATAACAGGTGGTACAGGCTCATTTGGCAACACTGTACTGAAGCATTTTTTAACAAGCGATATCGGCGAGATTCGTATTTTTTCGCGTGATGAGAAGAAACAGGATGATATGCGCCATGATTTACAGGCGCGTTTTCCTGAATACGCAAATAAGGTGAAGTTTCAT
>OCTW011536787.1_pt1 | contig 17939 bp, 11 predicted proteins | sample 1539671 | NCBI WGS metagenome assembly OCTW01 (sample SAMN02144230, study PRJEB22623) | gut metagenome | biome: sheep rumen | host: Ovis aries | place: New Zealand
CGAATAGTAGAGACGTCACACCGGGGCGTCTCCCAGATCCCCCCACGCCGAATAGTAGAGACGTCACACCGGGGCGTCTCCCAGATCCCCTCACACCGAATAGTAGAGACGTCACATTGGGGCGTCTCCCAGATTCACCCCCCTTGAGATAAATCAAGAAACCCGCACGAAATTGCAAAAATCGGGCCTAATCCTTTGCTGTGTGCGCAAACAGCCGTAACTTTGCATCGTCAAAAGAATAAAAGATCACAGAAAAGATCAGCATGAAGATCAGCCAAGGTGTTGGTTTGGTAAAAAGATGTATCAAGGATAACGTTAATATTAGAGTGTAAAAGATTGTATTAGAATTCAGGTAACCGCTTATGCCGTGAGGCACCGCGAATTGTTTCATTTAAAGTAAAGAAAGGGTAAAAAGATGATTACAACAATTGTATTGGCATTTGCCGCATTAATCGTTTCAGGATTCCTGTTCGAGAACTCGATTGAGAAGAAATAAAACCTCGGACAGTCAAGTAGAAAGCAATAGAAATAGATAGTACGCGGGTGGAGCTGGAAGTGACCAGTCTCCACCCGTTTTTACTATCTTGACTCTTGGAACCTTGTCAGGTCATTGGTCTTCGATGATTCAAGAATGATGCAAATCGGTGCCTGTCTTTGTGGAGCAGACTATTTCAATGTCACATTCTCGATGATGGCTTTCACCTCAGGGTCGTCGGTGAGGATGCCATAGACGGAGATGAGCAGGAGTCCCTTCTCGGTCAGTTTGGTGTATAGGTTGGTTGTCGGTGCCGACTCTTTGCAAGCCACATTATAGACCGTCTTGCCGAAAGTCATATCGCCCTTGTCGGTGTAACCGGCCCTCACGTTTCCTGAGTTAGCATCAGCGGGTTCGCTGCTTCTGTCAGGGTAAGCATAGAAAGTCATGGTAGCCCAAGTGCCGTTGTCCAGTTTTTTCTCGATTCTGAAGTTCTCGTCGGTGTTGTGCTTGGCGAGTTCCCATGCCTGCGGCACGATGAGGGAGTAGTACTTGGTTTCGGCGGGCTCTCCTTCGAGTTTGGTGATGCCACTACCACATGCTGTCAATACGGCTACAACCATCGCGATGAATGCGATATGAATTATATTTTTCATGTGTTTTTTATTTTTGGAGAATAAAAGGGATTGGGTTTATTTGAAATACTTTTTGGCAATGGCGGCAGGTATCTCGATGGGTGTCTCGAGGCCAGGGTTGTAGTTGGCTATGGGTTTGCTGCTCATGCCTGGGTCATCAGATTTGTAACCCTGGCGGAAACCACCTTTCACATAATAATATTTGCCACCTTTCATGTAGTAGGTCTTCAGTGGCTTCTCTTGCACGGAAGCCCATGCCTCACCATACTCGGGCATTTGCTTGCATGGCATGCCTCTCCAGAAATTAGATACCAGATAGGTGGCGAGGATACGGTCGGGTTTGAGCTGGGATTTTACCTGGGCTTCAAACTGCTGTTTCAGTTTCGGATTTGAACCGTTGTCTTTCAGTTCATTAAGTCCGTATTTGAACTCAGCACGTCCGGCCGTGCGTTCTGCCAAAAACGCCGACATGTCCTTGCCCACGAGTTTGGGCTCGTTGGGGAAGTATTTGTCGTGGAAACGTGCTTTCACGCGCTGCAGCTCTGCGTCGAAATAGTCGGCCACTTCTGCGGGCTCCTGGTTGTAGGAGGCGGCACGGTTGATTTTGTCCGACAGTTCCTTGTCGAGCTGTTTGATCCAGCCCTCTGGCGACATGCCTCCGAGCGACCCTTCTACCTCGTGCAGGTCCCACTCCAGGCGTACCAGGTCTTGGGCCACACTCTCGTAGTCTGATTTGGCGGGTGAGTTGACGGTCTCCGAACTTGGGATGTCGTAGTAGGAGTAGACTTTCTGCATCTCGGGGGTCTGGTTGAGCTCGAGGAATTTCAGCACCTCTTCTCTTTCGCTGGGTACGAAGCGGTGTACCTTTCCGCCATGGTAGCGCCAGCCCTTGGGAGCCACTTCCATGCCCGTCGTGTTGCCAACGGTGGCATTGCCGGCGTTTTCGGTATTGCTCACGGTGGTGGTGTTGCCTGGAGCTATTTTCTCTTTTACTTTTTCTTTCACTGCGCCCTTGGCTTTCTTGACCAGTCCGCCCAACTGTGCGTCGGCAGTGACATTGACAGCAAACAAGATGACTATGGCCATCAACAGTCTCGTCATGATTTGATTTTTTTTCTTCATTGCTTTTGTTGGTTATATGAATAATGGTAATGATGCTTTTTGCCTTTTGTCAATAGAAAATATCTATTTGCAAAATTACAATCCAACCGCATGAAGCCTGTTATCATTTCGTGAAATTCTCTTGTCATTTCGTCAAATGGCCAAATAAAATCAAGGGAGAAAGCCCTTTTTTTTGACCATACCGTATGTATATGCGAAAAATATGAATCCGCTTTAAAAAGTCTTTTTCATCACATATTGGGTCTACAAGTCTCCCTTCCCCTCAAGGGGAGGGGACTGATTTGATTTGCGAATGGATTCATCCGACTTTATTAAGGGAATTCAAATGAGAAAATATGAAAAAAGGGGCCCGCGCCTTGGTTCATCGGGATCCGCCTTGGTTCATTGTGCTGCATCTTGGTTCATCGTGCTGCATCTTGGTTCATCGGGATCCGTTGGTTCATCGGGATTTGTAATCCCGATGTATTGAGTATAAGGATTTGTAATCCGAAAATCTTGGTTCATCGGGATTTGCAATCCCGATGCATAGAGTACAAGGATTTATAATCCGAAAATCTTGGTTCATCGGGATTTGCAATCCCGATGTATTGAGTATAAGGATTTGTAATCCGAAAAACGCATTGCAAATGCTAATACTCAATCCGCCCGAACAGCGTCAAATCCGCCCGAAGAACAAAAATAGGATCAACAAAAAAGAACGCCCTACTTGAGAAACCCTATGCTTGTGGTTTCTCGTTCAGGTATTGTGTGGGAGTCTTGCCGAAATATTTCTTGAAGGCGCGGGTGAAGTTGGACGTGTCGCTGTAGGCGCAGAGCACGGCAATCTCGGTGACGTTGAGTTCCGGGTTGTTGTCCAGAAGATGCTTGGCCCTGTTCATGCGCTGTGTCGTGATGTAATTCTGAGGTTTCTCTCCTGTGACGCTGATGAGCCGCTGTCTGAGCTGATACAGGCTCATGCCCATCTCTGATGCCAGGCTGTCGGCATCCACCTGTCCCCTGAGCATCAATGTATTGATGGCGTTGATGGTCCTGTCGATAAACTCGCGGTCGGCTTCGCTCAGTGTTTCCGATGGATCCTGTCCATGCTGCCCCTCCGTCGTTGGGCTGCTCTCGGTGGCGAGCTTGCTGTATCGCTTCCGCAGTTCATCGATATTGGCTGTGAGCTGTTGGTTGACCGCTTCCTGCCTCTTATGCCTGCGCCACATCACCCACCAGATGGCAATGGCAAGGCACAGCAGCACCACGACGATGGCGATGGATGCCACCAATGTGCCCCTTCTGGCGCTGCGCTCTTCCTCGTTCTCCTTCTGCAACCAGTCGTTTTCAAATTCTGCATTGTAGCGGGCCAGACTTTCAGCTGAGGCATTGTTGTAAAGGGAGTCTTTCAGGTCGTTGAATCTGCCGAGTTCCATCTTCGCACTGTCGGGGTTTGATTTCCACAGACTTTCATAGAGCCCGCGCCTGGCATGCATCTCGTTGGCCATGTCGCCCATTTTTTGGAGAATCTGAGCCGCCTCTCGGTAGTAGCCTACGGCTTCGGCCTCCCGCTTCTGGCAGAGCAGTGCCATGCCCATCTTGTTGGCGGCGATGGCCAGTGAGTGAATGTCGCCCATTTCCCGCAGGATGGGTATGGCTTCGTCCAGCACCTTTTCAGCCTGCTGGTAGTTATGGAGTCCGATGAGTGCTGATGCCATCTGCGACTGTCTTAGCACAGCCTTGTCGTCGTGCCCCAGTTTTTTCTCCAGTTCATACGACTGTTGTGCATAGGGCAGTGCTTTCTTGTCGTCGCCCATAGCGTGGTAAACCTCTGAGGCCATGCCCAGGAGCACCGCCTTGCGTGCGGGGTTCCCGGCTTTCTCGGCCGCCGCCAGTCCTTTGAGCAGATATTTCTCGGCCTCCTTGGGCTGGTTGGCACTCATATAGATGGCTGTGAGTGTGTTCAAACTCGATGACATCATGTCGGGGTCGCCCGATTTCTCGTCAAGAGCGTAGCAGAGTTTGGCATATTTCGCTGCCGAGGGGTAGTCGGTCAGCCGGATGAAGACGACGGCAAGCAGATTGAGGCAGTCTGCCTCTCCGCCTTTGCCTCTGAGCAGTGGCAGTGCTTTCTCGCCATAATAGGCCGCTTGCTTGTAGTCCTGCCGGTCGTAGAGGTATTCGGCCGCCCAATACCACACCTGGGCCCGCAGGGTGTCGGCGGGAGTGGCGGTTCCGAAGCTGATCAGACTGTCGGTGAACTCTTCTGCATGAAGCAGGGCGAAAAACCGGTTGGCTTCCCTCGCCTGTGTTGTCTTCTCAAATCGCTGCAAGAGGGTCGTGAAATGCTCGTTGGCAGCCTGAGCCCCGCAGGGCAGCAATATCGCGGCGCATACTAATGTATAAAGCAATAATTTCTTCATTACGGATGCAAAAATACGTAATTAAAACGAATTTTCTTTCGTTCGGTAGAAGAAATCATTTTCTTTTCTTCTCACTAAATCGAAATTTTGGATATATTTTTAATAAGATAGTCTGCATTCGGCATAAAAAAAGAATAAATTCTTTTTGTTCTGCTCTCATTTTGCACTACCTTTTAATAAGATAGGCTGCATTCGGCATAAAAAAAGAATAAATTCTTTTTGTTCTGCTCTCATTTTGCACTACCTTTGCAGCTCCATGAAGGTTTTTGGAGGAAAGAGCGACGAATTTCTGGGGTTTATACGAGAAGGGAAACCCTTGACCAATGCCGATAAACTCAACTTGATTATCCAGTTGAGCATTCCATCGATATTGGCCCAAATCACCAGTGTGGTGATGTTCTTCATCGACCAGGCCATGGTGGGACACTTGGGGGCGGAAGCTTCAGCTGCCTGTGGACTGGTGGAGACCTCCACCTGGCTGCTGGGCAGCCTCACGGGGGCCGCTTCGATGGGTTTCTCCGTCCAGGTGGCTCATTTCATCGGTTCGAATGATTTCGTCAAAGCGCGCCAGGTTTTCCGCCACGCCTTGATTGTCACCACGATACTGAGCATTATGCTCATGCTGGTGGCTGTCGCCATCGCCCGGCCTCTGCCTTACTGGTTGGGGGGCGGGGCGGATATCGCCCGCGACGCCTCGCTTTATTTCCTCATCTTCTCACTCGCTGGCCCGTTCTTCCAGCTCAACAGCTTGTCGGGTGCCATGCTCAAGTGCTCTGGCAACATGCGTATCCCCAGTATGGTGAGCGTGGCCATGTGTGTGCTCGACGTGGTGTTCAACTATTTCTTCATCTATCAGGCCCACCTTGGTGTGATGGGTGCGGCCATCGGCACTTCGCTTTCCATCGTGATATGCGGTTCGGTGCAAGCCTACATCGCTATTTTCCGCAATCCGATGCTGTCGCTTCGCAGAGTGGGAGAGCGCTTCGTGTGGGTGACCGACTATCTGCGCAATGCCCTGAAGATAGGTGTGCCGATGGCCATGCAGTCGGTGCTGATGAGTGGCGCGCAGATCGTGAGCACGATGATCGTGGCACCGCTCGGTACGATAGCCATCGCCGCCAATACCTTGGGCATCACCGCCGAGAGTCTGTGCTATATGCCAGGCTATGGCATCGGCGAGGCCGCTACGACGCTGATCGGGCAGAGCATCGGTGCCGCACGGCAGGATCTCTGCAAGAGCTTCGCCCGGATGACGCTCTATAGTGGCATGATCGTGATGGCTGTCATGGGGGCTGTGATGTTTGTGCTGGCCTATGAGATGATGGGTTTGATGACTCCGGTGGAGGAAATCCGCTCGCTCGGCGCGCATTGCTTGCGCATTGAGGCTTTTGCCGAACCGATGTTCGCTGCTTCCATCATCGCCGTCTCGGTTTGTGTGGGTGCCGGCGATACGCTCAAACCGGCCCTCATCAGCCTGGGCAGCATGTGGTTCGTACGCCTCACCCTGGCCTACGCCCTTTCCATCCCTTACGGACTGGTGGGTGTATGGATCGCCATGGCCATCGAACTGACGTTCCGTGGCCTCATGTTGTCTGCCCGCCTTTTCAGGGGCAGATGGATGAACACAGTTGTGATGCAGGCTGAGTCTTAGAACTCCCTCGCTTTTCCTTGGGCTTGGTCGAAATCTTCCACCAGTTGCCTCATGACCTCTGCTACCGGGCGTATTTCCTTCACGGCCGATGCGATCTGGCCGATTTCCAACATACCTTGGTCGATGTCTCCCTCGAAGATGCCGCGCTTGGTAGCTGCCTGTCCGAGGATGGCCCTGAGTGCCTCGACGGTGGTGCCGCCTTTCTCGGCCTCGGCGATGCGCTCGTAAAGGCCATTCTTCACCAGACGGGTGGGGGAGATGAGTTTCAGCGCGAGCATGGTGTCGCCTTCCTCCACGCTGAGGCAGCGCTCCTTGTAAGCCTCAGAGGCACTGCTCTCCTGGGTGAGGGCAAACAGCGTGCCGATCTGCACTCCTTCTGCTCCCAGCACCATGGCGGCCAGTATCGCCTCGCCTGAGCCGATGCCGCCTGCGGCGATGAGGGGCAGGGTCGTGGCTTTCCGCACTTGCGGGATGAGCGTCAGCGTGGTGGTCTCCTCCCGGCCGTTGTGACCGCCGGCCTCGAAACCTTCTGCCACGACGGCGTCGACGCCGGCTTCCTCGCATTTGCGGGCGAATTTCGAGCTCGACACCACATGGGCCACCTTCATCCCTGCCTCATGGAAACGCTGGGTGTATTTCTTCGGACTGCCAGCAGAGGTGAAGACGATCTTCACACCCTCGCCGATGAGGATATCCACCAGACGGTCGATCTCTGGATACATCAGCGGCACATTGACGCCCCAAGGTTTGTCTGTGGCCTCACGCATTTTGTGGATGTGCTCCACCAGGGTCTCGGGGTGCATCGATCCGGCTCCGAGAAGACCGAGTCCTCCCGCATTGCTCACTGCGGCGGCCAGGCGCCATCCACTGATCCATACCATGCCGCCTTGGATGATCGGATATCGGATACCGAAAAGTTCGGTGATTCTGTTGTTGTTCATTTCGTTGTCGTTTTATGATCGTTTCTTAGTTTACTGCAAAAATACGGTTTTTGTTCCTATTTCGTGGTGTCAGAAGCTGAAAACTTACAGAAAAGGCGTGAAATCATTTTTCTTTATTCCAATAGTCTCATAATTCCAAATTTATGCCTAATTTTGCAAAGTCAAATCAAAATCAGCGATTTATGGTATACAATGAGATCGGAAAAACCGGCATGAGCGTTTCTAACCTCAGTTTCGGGGCATCTTCCTTGGGCGGTGTGTTTCACGGCGTAAGAGAGGATGAGGGAATCAAAGCCGTACATACAGCAGTGGACAATGGCATCAACTTCATCGATGTCTCACCCTATTACGGACATCTGAAAGCCGAGATGGTGCTGGGAAAGGCACTCAAGGAAATCCCCAGGGACCGTTATTTCCTCTCCACGAAGGTGGGGCGTTACGGAAAGGATGGCGTCAACACTTGGGACTATTCCGCAGAACGGGCTACGGCCAGTGTCTATGAGAGCATGCAGCGACTGAATGTGGACTACATCGACCTGATCAACGTTCACGACGTGGAGTTCGCCGACTTGCAGCAGGTGGTCAGCGAGACCCTCCCCGCACTTGTCGAACTGCGCCGAAAAGGGGTCGTGGGACATGTGGGTATCACCGACTTGCAGCCCGAGAACCTGAAATGGGTGATCGACCATTCCGAGGATGGCACGGTGGAGAGCGTGCTGTGCTTCTGCCACTATTGTCTCAATGACGACATGCTCCTCGACTACCTCGATTATTTCGAACAAAAAGGCATCGGCGTCATCAATGCCTCGCCATTGTCGATGGGACTGCTCTCGCAGCGTGGCGCTCCCGACTGGCATCCCGCTCCTGAATCGTTGAGGGAGGCATGCCGCCGTGCCGCGGAATATTGTGCCCGGCAGGGATATCCCATTGAGAAACTTGCCATGCAATACTCCACCAGTCTTAATCCGCGCATTGCCACGACGCTCTTCAGCAGTGCCAATCCCGCCAATGTGCTCAAGAACATCGATTTCGTCAGCCAACCGGCCGACGAGGGCCTCGTGGCTGAGGTGCGGCGCATTATTGGCGACCAGATGCGCGTCAGATGGAAAAACAGTTAAAAAACACAAGATTATACATGAAAGCGATTCAGATTTTAGCCGAGCGGCAGATGGCTGTCGTCGACGTTGAGCAACCGGTCTTGGGACCCGAGGAGGTGCTCCTCAAACTGGAGTATGTAGGATTTTGCGGTTCGGACCTGAACACGTATCTCGGACGCAATCCTATGGTGAAGATGCCGGTCATCCCCGGACATGAGGTGGGGGCCGTGATCGAGAAGGTAGGGGAGAAGGTGCCCGAGGGACTGAAACCCGGTATGGTGGTGACGGTCAACCCCTACACCAACTGCGGCAAATGCGCCTCATGCCGCAATGGCCGGGTGAATGCCTGCCAGCATAACGAGACGCTGGGCGTGCAGCGCAATGGTGCCATGCGTGAGCGTATCGCCCTGCCGTGGGAGAAGATCATCCCGGCCGGGAGGCTCGACTCCCGCACCTGTGCACTGGTAGAGCCGATGAGCGTGGGTTTCCATGCTGTGTCGAGGGCACAGGTCACCGACATCGACGTGGTGGTTGTCATCGGTTGCGGTATGGTGGGCATGGGTGCCGTGGTGCGCAGCGCACAGCGTGGCGCCACCGTCGTGGCCGCAGATATCGACGACGACAAGTTGGCCCTGGCACGGCAGATGGGCGCTACCTACACCATCAACACGCTCAAGGAGGATGTGCACGCCAGGTTGCTGGAAATGACTTCCGGTTTCGGACCCGACGTGGTGATCGAGGCCGTGGGCAGTCCGGTGACTTATCAGATGGCGGTCGACGAGGTGGCCTTCACAGGTCGTGTCATCTGCATTGGCTACGCCAAGTCGGAGGTGTCGTTCCAAACCAAGTATTTCGTGCAGAAGGAACTCGATATCCGTGGCTCGCGCAATGCACAGCCCTCGGATTTCCGTGCAGTCATCCACTATCTGGAGAAGGGCTCTTGTCCGGTGGATGCGCTGGTTTCCATGGTCGTCGCACCCGAACAGGCGGAGGAGGCCATGCAGCAGTGGGCGAAAGCGCCTGGCAAGGTGTTCCGCATACTTGTCGACATGAGATGAGATAAGAGAAACTTGTGTATTTTGAACAAATATGGAAAAGAGAATGCTTAACATGAGGCATTTTTATCTGTTAGCCCTCACGGCATGCCTGCTGGTGGGGGCGAGGGGTTATGCGCAGAAAAGCATCTATATCCCGGATGAGTGGCGCAACCCCTGGCCGGCCGACTCGCTGCTCTATGCCGAGAACGACCCCGACAACCGCTACACCTGGTCGCATTCGCGATCCGTGGAGTCCGACAATGTGATCGTCTTCTGGGACAAGGGCTATGGCTCGACCCTGCCATCGCAGGCACCGGCGCCATACCGTGTCAATGAACAAGACTTGCTGCAGAAATGCGAGGATTTCTATGACCTGGAAATCAATCAGTTGGGCTTCGTCAATCCGGAGACCACCAACTTGCGTAACTATAAAGTGATGGTGCTGCTCAACCATACCACCGACTGGGTGTGCTATGGCGGCGGTTACGATTTCGAGGTGTCGGCGCTGTGGCTCGGACCTTCTGCCTGCCAACCTGTGGGGCACTCCGTGGCCCATGAGGTGGGGCACTCCTTCCACTACATGTGCTATGCTGACGCTTCGGGCAATAAACATACCTCTTCGCCGACCATCGGCACGGGGTTCCATCTGGCTGTGGGCAATGGACAGGCCATCTGGGAACAGACGGCGCAATGGCAAGCCAACCAGTCGTTTCCCAAAGAGATGTTCCCGCAGAGCATCAATGTGTTCCGCAATTCCCACAACATGGCCTTCTCGCATGAGTGGCACCGCTACCAGTCGTATTGGTTCCTCTATTTCCTGTGCCAGCATTACGGCGACATCCAGACCGTGGGCAAGGTGTGGCGGCAACCCATGACGGGCGCCAAGGACTTCAACCAGGCACTCATGGCGCTCAAGGGACTGGATGCCGAGGGCCTCTTCCGGCTCTATTACGACTACGCGGCTCGGTGCGCCACCTGGGATTTCGATGCCTGCGCGCCTTACCGTGATGCCTATATCGGCGACCTCAACTACCGTTGCGCTGCCGTCGGCGATCGTCAGTACCAGGTGGCACTGTCGTCGGCTCCGCAGTCGTCGGGATTCAATGTCATTCCCCTGCAGGTGCCCGAGGCGGGCAAAGAGGTGAAGGTGCATTTCACGGCCTTGTCGGCCGGAAGCCGGTTGGCTGAGGCTGACCCTGCCGAACTGATGAACGGCGAGACGCAGTTGGTGAAGGCCAACCGCACGACCTACATCCGCAACACCATCTCCACCAAGAGGGCATTCCGCTTGGGCTTTGTGGCTCTGATGAATGATGGCTCGCGCCGCTATTTCCAGGATGACTCGCTCTACTGCCAGACCAGTCAGGAGGTGACCGAGGATGTGAGAATGACGGTGCCGGAGGGCACGCAGCGTCTTTGGATGATCGTCGTGCCGGCTCCCAAGCAGTATGTGCAGCACCAGTGGAAAGACAACCTCACCAACGTGGAGCATTGGCCCTACCGATTCGAGGTGGAGGGGACGGATATCAGCGACCGGGCCACCGTCTACATGTCGCCTACCATCGACGGGCGTGAGGTGGGTGACATCACGCTCGAATATGATGTCTACATGCCGGTGAGAAATGATTACACGGCGACGGCAGTGACGGTGTCCAACCGGGCACTGGCTACGCTGGGGACGGCTTTTCAGATGCAGCCTTCTGAGATCGCCGGCAAGATGCAGAATTACGCTGCGGCCGGACCTTCCGTGGGTCGGATTATGTTCTATCCGCTCAATCCCATGACTCAGGCGCTAGTCAACCGCACGTCGACGGCCAATGGCTATGGACACTGGTTCAATGCCAATGGCGTCGTCACCGATTTCTCCAACGGTTATGTGTATAGTGAGTTCTATCCTTCGTCGATGACGTTCAACATCGGACAGAACCCCGGCAGGATGACGAATGGCAAGGAGATGACCTTCGGTCAGGCTCTGCGCTACAAACAGTCGGAGAACAGTGAGGCGGTCGCTCGTTTCCTCTTTCATGTGCATATCGACAACAGCCGTAGTGAGGTGGTGCTGCGAAACATGACTTATGACGATCCAAGTGGTATCCAGGCCATCCATGCCAGCGATAGTCCGGCCGGCAAGAAGGGGGTCTATACCATTAGTGGACAGCAGGTCAGCAGTCCGGCGCAGCATGGCGTGTATATCGTCGATGGTGTGAAGAAGACGTATTGATTCCGTCGTCGTGAAAAGCCAAAGCGGGGGAGGTCTGAAAAAGGCCTCCCCCGCTTTGGCTATGGGTATGTGTCGGTGTCAGAAGACCACTTTCTGAGTGATCACCCGGCCGTCGGTGAGGGTCTGCCGGCGCAGGTAGAGCCCGCGTGAGGGAGTGGTCACTTGTTTGCCGTCGATGGTCAGGTATTCGGTGCGCACGGCATCGGCGATCGTCGCATGATGGATGCCGTCGGGCTTCTGGTAGGTGGGATAGTACTCGTCGACAGCATTCTCGGCATCGGCATTGCCGGCTTTCATGATGTCCTCGACGAGGGAATTGAGATACACCTCCAGGTTGGAGTACCAGCCCTTCTCCTGGTCGATGGTGAAGAGTCTGGCATCGTTGGCGTTGTTGGGGTCCAGACCGTTCACTTCCTCCCACTCGTCGGGGATGCCGTCGTTGTCGGTGTCGAAACCGGCCGGACGCGATCCCGTGCCGAAGTTGGCTTCCGTGTAGCCGTTCACGTCGGCCACCACGTCGACGATGCCGGCCTGGTGGGTCACGCTGCCGGTGTAGGTGGCCGTCCCGGTCTCAGCCTCATGCTGGTAGCGGGTGTCGACGTCGTCGCGGTGCAGCGAAGCTCCGGCGTAGGTGATGACCTTGGTGAAGGCATCCTGGGCTTTGTGGGTGGTCACCTCGCCGGCTGGAGCAGCCTCGTCTACCTTGATGCTCACGCAGTCGACGTTGTTGGCGTTCTTCACGTAGGTCACGTCATTGCCGTAGAAATGGTGGCTGTCGGTGCTGTAGCGCTCTCCGTTGATGGTGAAGGTGCCGCTGTCGTAGACCACGCCCTTCCAGTCGTAGTTCTCACGCTGGTTGGCTGCTGCCGCGGTCACGTAGTTGCCGTGGATGTAGTAGCGGCTGGTCATGCCGACAAGGTCGGATGGGGTGGAGTTGCCCGAGGCGCCCACGGTGACTTGTGTCACACGCGTCTTGTTCGATGTGGCGGGACCGGCCTTGTAGTAATTGTTCACCATGTTGATATAGCCGCCGCCCGGTCCGCCGTAGCAACCGCCTGTGCCCCAGTTGTAGATGACGCAGTTGCGGAAGTCCACGATCTCGGCCTGCACGTAGTTGTCCCATTTGTAGGTGTTGTACTCGGTGTTGTTCTTGTAGCCGCTCCATTGGTAGCGAGCACCGTTGAAACGGGGTGTGCGGTTCTGCAGGTGCTGCAGCAGGTTGTGGTGGAAGGAGGCGAGTTTGCCGCCCCAGATGCCGCCGTAGCCGTGGGCTCCTTTCCCGTGGCCGGCGTTCACCAGACTCTCGGCGATGGTGCACCACTGCATGGTGAAATTGTTGTTGTCGTAGAAGGAGGCCACCTCGTCGATGCTCCACGAGAACGAGCAATGGTCGATCATCATGCCGTTTTTCTGGCGCTGCCAGAGGGCGTCGGCACCGTCGTTGACATCCTTCTCCTGTCCGCGGCGGATGCGGATGAAGCGGATCACGTTGTTCGATCCGGGCCTGAGTGTGCGGTAACGGATGGTGATGCCGGGGTAGGGGGCGGTCTGTCCGGCGATGGTGGTGTTGTCGCCGATGGAGAGGTCGCTGTTGAGGGCGATCACGCCGCCCACGTCGAAGACGATGATTTTCTTGGTCGAGCCTTTCACGGCTTCGCGCAGTGAACCTGTGCCGCTGTCCTTGAGGTTGGTGACGTGGATAACCTTGCCTCCTCTTCCACCTTCCACGTAGCGTCCGTGGCCTTCAGCGCCTGGGAATGAGGGGGCTTGGGCCATAGCCAGCATGGGGAAGAGGATGGCCATGATTAGATGTAGTGATTTTCTCATTTTTTGTTTGTTTCAGTTGATGGTTTACGGCTGTGGAATGTCGGGTTCCGGCCGGGCATTGGGGCGGAAACAGACTCCAAAATGCAAATTTAGCGCATTTCGTTGAGATTCGGGCCATTTTACCCGCAAAGGTGACGAATTTTAAGAACATTTCAAGCTTTTGTTCGTTTTCCTTGCTAAAGTGTCCGATTTGTTGCTCCCTTTTCGCTCTTCGGTGGGATTTCTTTGTTCATTGGGATTTCATTGTTCATTGGGATTTGCATTTGTTTGTCGGATTTGCAATTGTTCGGGCGGATTTGTAATCCGGCCGCATTGAGTGTAAGCATTTTTAATGCGCTTTTATCGGATTACAAATCCTGATACTCAGTTCATCGGGATTGCAAATCCCGATGAACTGCGAGAACTGCGTCAAATCCTGATGAGCGGACGATATTGGAATACTATATTATCTTTCCTTTTTCTGCGTTTTTTCTTTCCAAGACAGCGTTTTTTCTTTCCAAGACAGTGTTTTTCTTTCCGAAATGGTGTTTTTCGACCCTTTTTCTTTATTTTTGCATTCTGAACAAGATAATTTTGCATTTTGAACAAAAGTTTTTGCAATCTGAACAAGTAAAAATCCAATAACATGCATGTTTTTTCCTCCTTCCTTCATGTGGGACGTGTCGTCCTTCTGATGCTCCTCTCGCTTGTTGTCGCCTCTTCCTATGCCGTCCCGGCCCGACCGGGGCAGATGCGCCAGATTGTCCTTGCCGACGGCACCACGGTGACGGCAACCCTCGTGGGTGATGAGCACGGCCATTATTGGGCGGCAGCTGACGGGAGAGGGTTTCTGGAAAGACGGAAGGGCGTGTTTGAGAAAGTTGATGTCAATGCGCTCAGACTTCAGGCTGACCAGCAAAGAAAGACTTTCAATGCCGAGTTTTCCCAGCGCCTTGGGATAAACAAGGCAGCCATGGCCGGAAGCTATTTTGGTCAGAAGAGAGGACTCATTATCTTGGTCAATTTCTCCGATCTCGCTTTTTCTTCTGAAGATCCCCATGGTCTCTTTGAACGTATCGCCAATGAGGAGAACTTCTCTGAAGGCAGATTCAAAGGGTCGATGCGGGATTATTTTTATGCTCAAAGCGAGGGCCAGTTTGAGTTGACTTTCGATGTGGCTGGACCTGTCGAAGTCTCTAACAACATGGCGTATTATGGTGGCAATAAAAGCTCGGATAAAGACAGCCATCCCGCTACTATGGTCATCGAGGCTTGCCGCTTGGTCAATGACCAGGTCAATTTCGCTGACTATGACTGGGATGGCGATGGGAAGGTAGACCAAGTGTATGTGGTATATGCAGGCAAGGGGGAGAACGATGGCGGGTCGGCTGATGCGATCTGGCCGCATACATGGAGACTCTCCAGTGCGAAGAGAAACGGCGACGGCAGTGGTGCCTTGAAACTGGACGGCGTGACCATTGATACGTATGCCTGTGGAAACGAGATGAATGGCCTGGGGCTTGTGGCCGGCATCGGCACCATGTGCCATGAGTTCAGCCACTGTCTGGGCTATCCTGATTTCTACGACACCGATTCCAGCGGTGGAGTGGGAATGTGGACCTGGGATCTTATGGACCATGGGTGCTATAACGACAAGGGATATCAACCAGCCGGATATACCAGTTATGAACGGTGGGCGGCAGGATGGAAAACACCGGTGGAACTGCTCAATTCGCAGCGTGTGAAGGACATGAAACCTCTGCAAAGTGGCGGCAATACCTACATTATTTATAATAAAGGTAACAAAAATGAATATTACTTGTTGGAAAACCGGTGCCAGACTGGGTGGGATGCAAGTCTCCCAGGAGGTGGACTGCTTATTCTCCATGTGGATTACAATGCTACTGCATGGAAGAACAACACGCCCAATGACAACCCTGACCATCAACGTATGACTTGGGTGCCCGCTGACAATGAGCTCCAGAAAAATCCTGTTACGGGTAAATACGATGATGCCGGACTGGCACAGGATCCTTTCCCATTTGGTGATGTGAATGCTTTTGGTCCCGCCACTACGCCAGCTGCCAAATGGTATAACAAGAATACCAATGGCACGTATTTCCTGGATTCCTCTGTAGAGGAGATCATGCGTAATGACGACGGAACGATTTCTTTTGTTTTCAAGGGAATCGGTGAGCTTCCCCGTGAGATTCTCCTGGGTGATGCCAATGATGATGGCCGGGTGGATGTCTCTGACGTGATGGCCATCGTCAATGTGATTCTCGGTAATCCTGTCAAAGTCTTCATTGACGAGAATGCGGATATCAATACCGATCATCTGTTCAATGTTTCCGACGTGATGGGAGTTGTCAATATCATTCTCCATTTAAATCCTCAAGTAGAATAAGCCACCACAACGTCCGTCCTTGATAGCCATAACAACAATAAAGGCACCCGATTATGCTGGGTGCCTTTATTGTTGGCTTTTCAAATGAATTGGAGATCACCAGAGGCTCTGCTTGCTGGTGCGTGCAGGCTCATCTGTACCTTCGGCTTCCTCGTCAATCTCCTGGTTCCATTTGCTGGGGTCATCTGTCGGGTTGAGGCTTGTCGTACTCATGAAGTATTTCATCGACATTGTCCTCTCCTTGATTTCAGGTGATGAATAAATCTTCTTCATAATCATTTATCGTTTTGGTTTTCTGATCTTTTGCTGTGCTTGACACCTCCCGGAAGTCCTGGCCGGACTGCCGGGAGGTATTCAAGAGTGACTTATTTCACGGCCACCTTCTTGCCATTCACGATGTAGATGCCCTTCTGGGCTTTGTTCACGCGCTGGCCGTTGAGGTTGTAGATGCGCTCGCCTGTCAGACTGGCTGCCATCTCGATGGCCTCGATGCCGTCGACAAACTCACCGTCGATGCAGAACATTGGTTCATCTACTGCTTCGGTGCCCTTCTTCAGGTATGCACGGTAAGCGGGGATGGCATTGCCACCGTTGGCCTTCTTGAAGCCCTTGTCGCCGGCGATGAAGTCGCCTTCAGCGATAGGAGACTCGCCCTTGGCGAATGCAGCGTAGGTACCTACGAAGCTGTATGCGGGATCAGTTATCGTGAGGTTGGTCGGCTCCACGACGGTCTTGTCTTTGAACTCGGGCAGTGTCATGTCTTTGTCCACGAAGACAGCATACGGAGTATTGGCCTCAAGCTTGGTCACGGTGCTGAAGTTGATCACCTCGCCACCCTCGGTGGTACCGTCATACTTCAGGGCACGGGCTACGCCGAGCTCCTCAGCGGTAGTCTCGAAGGGCAGCACGAGAGTGTTGAGACCCTCAAGCAGTTTCACGTCGCTGGCGATGGTCGTATATGCTCCAGCAATAAGTGTTTCTTTATCGTTGTCACTTATCTTACCTTCTTTCACACTGGAGAGTTTGTAGAGTTCTACATAGCCAATACCCATCCAGTTGCGGGTATTGCCTTCGACTGTCTTCAAGCCAATCTTCACGTTGCCTTCGGCTTCTTGCACGAACTCGATGCTGGCTTTGTCAAGAATGGTAGAGGTGACAGCACTTCCCTGAGTGTCGTTGGCATAGAAGAACACACCGTCAACTGTAGTGGCTGCATACTGGTTCTCAGCAAAAGCATAGCATGACATATTGTAAATTCCCGCGGGCAGATCAATACTGGTGAAGAGGGCAAACTTACCGGAAGCCTTGGCAGGATTGCTCCAATACTCGAAGAAAGAGGTCTTGTCGCCATTGGTCTTGCTGTCATTCCGATTCACGTTTATGTTTCCATCACTTTCCTCTGAACCCCAGCCGTCAGGTTTAGCCCAGTCTGGGAACTCGTCAAAGTTGGGATTCGTCAACATGAAGGTGATGTTGAACTTGGCATCATCCATTGGTTCAGCATCCTTGGCATATTGGATACCGGCAGCCTTGAGTGCGGCGCAAACATCTTCGAGCGCCTCAGCGGTGGTGCTTCGCTCTGCATTGGCAGCACCTTCGGAGAGGGCGTTCTCCAGGGTCTTGTGGGCGTTGGCGACGATTTCCTTGTAAGGCTTGGTGTCAGCAAGAGCCTTGATGTTGTCGTACATCGACTTGTATTCAGCATAGGGCTCTAACAGTTTGTCGGCCTCAGCAAACAAGGCATTGACGGCAGCGATGGCATTGATATAATCATCGGCATCAGAATAGGTCTTGTTGTAGCCAGCCACGTTATTAGCCAAAGACTCGTAATAAGCGGAGGGAATGATTCCCTGATACTTGGTCACTGACTCACAGAGCGTCTTGAGGGCTTTGGCGATATCGCCGCAATAAGCGAGGGTGAAGCGGTCGAAGCAGAGGTAGTTGGTTTCGCCGCCCGTCACACCGGCCTCCACGGTGAGGTTTCCGTCGTTGATGACGCATCCCACGGTGTATTTGTCCGACTTATTGGCTGTCACCTGGGTAGTTTTGTCATTGAGCTTGAGATAAGCGCCGGCACTGCCATAGCTTACATAAGCCGAGAGCTGGTAGTAGCCATTGGGAAGGTTGCGCAGGCTCTGCGACATCTTG
>OCTW013424400.1_pt1 | contig 17939 bp, 16 predicted proteins | sample 1539671 | NCBI WGS metagenome assembly OCTW01 (sample SAMN02144230, study PRJEB22623) | gut metagenome | biome: sheep rumen | host: Ovis aries | place: New Zealand
ATGACATAGTCGAGCTCGTTGCGCAAACCGGTAAAGTGGCGCCACGGACCAAGTCGGTCATAACAGATGAAGTCGGTAAACTGCTTCTCTGCCTGCCACTTGTCAATAAGTTCTGGTATAAAATAGATACCAGGCTCCACGGTGAAGACGAAACCAGGCTCCAGCGGACGGGCCAGGCGCAACGACTTAAAGCCAAACTGCTTACTCTTTACCTCACCATCATTGTAGCCCACATACTCCTCACCGAGGTTCTCCATATTATGCACGTCGAGACCCATCATATGTCCTAACCCACAGGGGAAGAACAAGGCGTAGGCTCCGATACGGGCAGCCTCTTCGGGATCGCCCTTCATCAGTCCGAGACTTTTCATCCCCTCGCAGATCTTTGTAGCAGCAGCGATATGTGCCTCACGGAAAGGCACACCGGGCTTAAGCATGCTGACAGCAGCCTGAAAACTCTCCAGATGGATGTTATAGATCGTTTCTTGTTGCTCGGTAAACCGTTTACCGACGGGCATGGATGAGGAGAGATCACCGGCATAGTGCATCGGTCCTTCGGCTCCTGCATCCAACAAGAAGATGTCTCCCTCTTTCAGGGTATGGATAAAACCATGGTTGTGGAGCACCTGTCCCTGTACGGTGGCGATGGTCGGGAAGGCAAGGGTATATCCCTCCCTACAACAGGTCTGCTCGACGATAGCAGCGACCTCTGCCTCATGGATACCGGGGCGCACCGTGCGATAGGCTGCCAGGTGCATACGGGTGGACATATCCACGGCATCATCCAGGATACGCAACTCTTCCTCGTCCTTATAGATACGTTGGGCAACGATCGCTTTGATCATCTTTTCAGAAACCTTGGCCGTTTGCTCTGCCGGGTTGAGGCCGAGCAACTCCCATAGCCATACCTGATGATCACCACGATAAGGCGGCAGGAAATGGATCTGTTGCCCTCGCTGAAGAGCCTGCTCAAGATAAATTTTCAGCGATTTCATCGGGCGAGTATCGTCTATTCCACCTTGTTGTGCCCGCTCATGAAGAGTGGGAACAGTACCCGTCCAAACAATATCATCGATAGTGAGTTCGTTGCCAAAGACAATCTCGCGGTTCTCATCGATATCGATAACAGCCGCTAATCCGGCATAGTCGAGTCCGAAGAAATACAGGAAAGAGGAATCCTGTCGGAATCGGTAGGTGTTGTCGGCATAGTTCATGCCCACCTCGTGATTACCCAAGAAGAGCAGCAGTCCGCTGCCCACCTCTTTCTTCAGTCGCTCCCTGCGGCGCAGATAGGTATTCCTGCTGATTTGCATACGTTGTTAATTTTGAATGACTACATGATTGATTACTAATTAATACTTCCCGATCATATTCACCTTAGGATGCTTGCTGATCTGAAGATTCGTTTGGGGGAAGTATTCCGACAACAACTGATACAGATCGGGATCATACTCCTTCAGTTCCTCGCGGGTATTACACCAATTATGTTTCCCATCTGCATGCGGCATCTCTGCATTTACATTAAACCAGTCTTGCACAGCCTCAGCGAAGTATTCCTCACTGTTGGTAATACGATAGGTATTGTCGAGGATACCACTGGCCTTAGCTTTCTCATAGAGTGCCTGCAGACGAGTGTTGAAAGCGGTATCCACCTGTATGATTCCTATCAGATGGATAGCGTGGGCAAACTCATGGATGAGGATATCCTCAGCATGGTATTTGTCGATCTGGTAAGCCAGGATATTCTCTTCAGCACACGAGGTGAGGGGCTCTTCTATCGTTCCTCCCAATCCCCGGGCACGCAAATCCCAGTTCAGGGTGGTGTCATTGATAAGATAACGATGTTCCGGAAGATCGGTAGTGCCCTCATAACGCCCCATGATCGCCACCCTCGCCTTCGACTTGATCATGGTTTGGAGTATCTCGGGGCGCAACATCGAGGTCATCGCATAGAGAGTACGGTGGGCAGCCACAAAGGCGGAGTCGGGCACACGCCAAGAAGAGACGAGCGGCAGTCCGTTGACATCCACATATTTGGTATAGAACTTATCATAGCCCAGTGAGTCGGGCACGGCAGTGACCTTACATTCAGGAATGACGAGCTCTTCTTCTGCCGGTACTTCTTTTTTCCCACAACTGATGATGAGCAGAGCAGAAAGGAATAGGAAAATAATTCTTTGCATAGCGGTTTGATCGTAGATGATGCCACAAAAATATTGAAAAAAATGATAAATCAAAAATAATTCGCTGTTTTTATGAAAAACATATACCGTTTTTTCATTATCTTTGCGACACCTTCAATCTATTAATAATTGCTCATGAACTTCCAAATAAAAAATCCTGAGAACTTAGGCGGTATGAACGACCGTATCCGCAGGCTGCGCCAAGAGAATTTCGACACGCCCACAACACTCAGTATCGAGCGGGCACTTATCGAGACGGCTTTCTATAAGGAGCATTACGGCACGATGCCCATCGCCGTGCTGCGGGCCCGGAACTTCTATGAGATATGTAAGAAGAAGACGATCTATATCGGCAAGGATGAACTAATCGTGGGAGAGCGCGGACCGGTGCCCAAGGCAGTGCCTACCTTCCCCGAACTGACCTGCCACTCGGTAGAGGATCTGCATACCCTTGATACCCGTGAACTGCAATCTTATCATATCTCGCAAGCGGATATCGACACGTATGAACGGGAGGTAATCCCCTATTGGAAGGGGAAGACGCAACGGGAACGCATCTTCAACCATGTCTCTAAGGAGTGGGAAGAGGCTTATCACGCAGGGGTGTTCACGGAGTTTATGGAGCAGCGGGCTGCCGGACATACGGCCATGGATGGTAAGATGTACCGTGAAGGACTGTTGGAGGTAAAACAACGGATACAGGAGCATATCCGGCAATTAGACTATATCTACGACCCGGAGGCTACCGACAAGCAACAAGAGTTGGAGGCGATGCTCATCTCGTGCGACGCGGCGATCCTCTTTGCCGAGCGGCATGCTGAGTTAGCAGAGCAGATGGCTGCTGAGGAGGACGATCCGCAACGTAAGAAAGAAATGCTCAAGATTGCCTCGGTATGCCGGTGGGTGCCTGCCCATGCACCACGCGACCTGTGGGAGGCCATACAGATGTACTGGTTTGTGCACTTAGGAACAGTCACGGAGTTGAACGGCTGGGACTCGATGAATCCCGGACATCTCGACCAGCATCTCTATCCGTTCTATGAGAAAGGACTGGCTGATGGCACGCTCACCCGTGAGGAGGCAAAAGAACTGATCTCTTGTCTGTGGATTAAGTTCAACAACCAACCGGCGCCGCCTAAGGTTGGTGTAACGGCTTTGGAGAGCGGCACGTACAACGACTTCACGAATATCAATATCGGGGGTGTGGACCGTAACGGAAACAGTGCCACCAACGAGATATCATATGTCATCCTCGAGGTACAGGAGGAACTGCACGAACTACAGCCGGGCCTCTCTATCCACATCGCTGAGAATACGCCCGATCAATTCCTCGTAGAGGGCATCAAGGTGATCCGACAGGGCCATGGCTATCCTTCGGTCTTCAATCCTGATACGTATATCAAGGAGTTGATGCGCGACGGTAAATCCCTTGAGGATGCCCGTGAGGGAGGATGCTCAGGATGTATCGAGGTGGGGGCCTTCGGAAAGGAGGCGTATCTGCTGACCGGCTATCTGAATACGCCGAAGATTCTGGAGATCACGCTAAACAACGGCATAGATCCCGAAAGCGGAAAGAGGTTAGGATTAGAGACCGGTGATCCTCGTACGTTCACTTCTTTCGAACAACTCTATGAGGCATGGCATCGGCAGATGGAGTATTTCGTGAATCTGAAACTGTCGGTGAACAACTATATCGAGCGGATGTTCTCCCTCTATGCGCCGGCCACGTTCCTGAGTATCTTTATCGACGACTGCATCGCCAAAGGAAAGGATTACTACAGCGGTGGGGCAAGGTATAACACGACGTATATTCAGTGTACCGGACTGGGAACCATCACCGACTGCTTTACGGCCTTGAAGAAGCATGTCTTTGAAGACCGTCGATATACCATGGATAAGATTCTCGAGGCAATGCGCAACAACTGGGGTGAGGATACTGCAGACAACATCCAGATGGATTATCGCATCATGCGCCAGTATATCCGTAATCATACGCCATTCTTCGGGAATGATGATACGTATGCCGATACGATAGCCGTGCGGGTATATGAAGACTTGGTGAAGGCCATCGACGGCAGGCCGAACACCCGCGGGGGACATACACGACTGAATATGCTATCCACGACCTGTCATAACTATTTCGGATCGGTATGCGGAGCGACACCCGACGGACGACTGGCACATTTCGCTATCTCCGACGGCACCTCTCCTGCACACGGCAGTGACAGTCATGGGCCTACTGCCGTCATCAAATCACTCGGCAAACTCGACCAGACATTGTCGGGAGGAACGTTGCTCAACGTGCGCTTCGTCCCTACCCTACTACGTCGGGAAGAAGATCTGAAGAAGTTCGCATCACTCATAAGGACATATTTTAAATTCGGCGGTCATCATATCCAGTTTAATATCGTAGATACCCAGACGCTGCTCGACGCCCAGAAACACCCTGAGAACTACCGTGATCTGTTGGTGCGCGTGGCCGGCTACTCGGATTATTTCAACGATATGACCGAACAACTGCAGAATGAGATTATCGCACGGACAGAGAACGACGACCTCTAAAATCATATAAGTAGTGACAATCAACGTCTTTGACATCAAACGATATGCCATCAATGATGGACCAGGCATCCGTACAACGATATTCTTCAAGGGATGTCCGCTGAGATGTGTGTGGTGTCATAACCCGGAATCATGGGAGGTGGCACCAGAGATCTTATTTAAGTCTGCAAGGTGTATCGGATGTAACAGTTGCGGATGGTATCCCGATCAGTTGCCGCCGAAGAAAGAGGATGTAGCGGAAGCACTCGGAAGGCAACTCACACCCTGCGACTGTTGTCCTACCATGGCACTGGAGCGATGCGGTAAGGAATGGGAGATTGAAGATCTTCTGAAAGAGATTGAGAAAGAGCACGACGTGATGACCGACAGTGGCGGGGGTGTAACCCTCTGTGGTGGTGAACCGCTCATGCAAAGCGAAGGCGCATTAGCACTCTTAAAGGAATTAGGGCATCGTGGTTTCCATCGTACGGTGGATACCTCTCTCTTCGCCCCATGGGAAACGGTGCAGAAGATTGCCATGGAGACGGAATTGTTCTTGGTCGATATCAAGCACATGGACAGTGCCGAGCACCGCAGACTGACAGGTGTGGGTAATGAACAGATCCTGGAGAATATCCGTTTGCTATCAACGTTATTGGATGATCAGGAGGGTAAATCGGAAAAAGACGGTTATAAGAGAGACATCTGGTTCAGGATGCCCCTCATAGAGGGAATCAATGCAGATGAGAAGAATATCGGGCAGACGACCTCGTTCATCGCCTCATTGAAACGCAGTGATGAACACCCATGGCGCATCCACCTACTACCCTATCATGATATCGGGAAGGATAAGCACCGCCGACGGGGAACGGTCTATAACCCTGACCATCTACCAATGGCCGTACCTTCGGAAGATACCATAACACGTTGTCAACAACAGTTTGAGCACCATGGCATACAGGTAGTCATTGGCGGATAGTGATTCTTTTCGAAGATACTCTGCAAGCGCCTCTGCCGCAACCCGATGAGAAGCTATGTGTAACCTGATTCAAAGCCTAAAAGATTTGATTCAAAGCCCATGTAACGATCTGCTAAGTACTTTTATGAGAACCAAATCAGGAGTCCTTTATTTCTTTTTATGAAAAAATATTTGGATATTTGCGCAAAACAATGTACCTTTGCATCCGACTTTGAAAACTTATCAAGTCACGGACTTGTAGCTCAGTTGGTTAGAGCAACAGACTCATAATCTGGAGGTCACAGGTTCAAGCCCTGTCTGGTCCACATAGATAATCAAGCACTTACGAGTCCCTCGCAAGTGCTTTTTTCATGTCTGCGTAAACAATGCGTAAACAATCGGTTTGATGGCCTTTATTCTTAGGCCAAACATGCCGTAAATTCTTTTATCCTTCATGTCTTTCTTTTATTGTAATATACACTTCGTCGTCATAGTTCCTCAACAACGACATCATCAACAAAAAAGACGCTCCGAATGAAAATTGGGAGTATTGCCAAAGGTATCTGCAAGAATGCCTTTGCGATATATTTCTGCTTGCCTCATTGCTTGGGTGTTGCCGTTAGTTCGTAGTTAAACAAATCAAGTAGTTGGTTCACCTTGTCCATCCTCAGCGTCGGCTTTCCCTGCTCCAAGTTCCTGACGAAGCAAAGCCCCACACCAGACTTCAGGGCGAGGTCTTCCTGAGTAAGACCATATTCCTTGCGTAGAGCCTTTACAACTGCTGATAGTTTTGTCCTTTCCATGTTAAATTATATTGTTTCGAATGTAAATTTATAATTTTATTTTGATATTACATCATTTCTAATATAAAATATCTGATTTTTAACATAATCATATGCGTTCTACAGCAGTTTATCTGAGAAAGAACCACCGTTCTTGCTGGCCTTAACCTCATTATCATTTCTTTATTAGTTCCATTAGCAGGTTTTGCCATTTCCTCCTTGCTCATATTCTTGATGTCATCTTTGTAATAGCAGGAGTGGGATTCAGATATAACAGCTTGGAGTGGGATTCAATCTGCTTTTCCAAAGGTATTTAACAATGTAAAGGTCAGTGACAGACTGTCCATACCTTCATCAATGTATGACCGTTCCACACCAGCATGGATAAGGTTGGTGGCAAAGGAGTGACATGCCCAAGTTCCAGAGGGACTTACTTCCTAATGAAGCATGATCATGTTATGATTATCTGAAAAACAGCTTTGCCTTCATTTTTGCCATAATAACCTACCAATCAACATGTTACAACTATGAAGGCAAACAATTTGCCTTCATAATTTCAAAGTAATTTCCTGGTTTTCGATGCAGATTATGTAGACACCGTATCACTATCGCATACTTGCAGATGGATTAGCATATCACATGAAAGTAATCATTTTCACATGAAGTAATCATCATCTTGTGACCAAAACAAGTTGTTTTGGTATGAGATTCATACATTTTACGACCCTCTGTAATACACTTTTCACGAACAAAACAACTTGTTTTGGTCTTATGAAGGCCTATGAAGGCAAAAGTTTTGCCTTCATTCGTGCAAGCTGTTGACTATTAACACCATATACAAATTATGAAGGCAAAATCGATTTTAAGCAAAAAGATATGGGGATCAAAGGGGATAGAGCTGAAATGATCACAAAAAAACTTTTGTCGTTATATAGCGATGAACGTCCAATCCATCATTCTCCTCTTCATGTTCCAACATTTCAGAGGCAAAATGCATTTTGCAATACGCAGTAGTACTGATTTTGTTTGAAAAACGTTAAAACATTCTTTTATCTTATTCATTTCTTGTATATTTGCAATCAAGTATCAATATTGCAATTGATACACAAAAAGTACATGTTTACATTGAATGGACAGACAAGGGTTTATAGATTTCAATACCAAATTTTCGCCTGAGAATTCTGGAAAAGCAAGCAGTTATGCTCAAGCCATCAGGATTCTGGACGATGTTCTGGTGCATCAGAGAGTGATTAACCTTCACGGACAATCGCTCTATGATATATGCGATATGTCTGTCCTGGAAAAGGTGTGGGAGTTGGTCAAGGATGAGGTAAAGAAGATGAAGGATGGCGAGCCTAATATGTTTGACTATGGTAAGCCCAACCAAAAAAGTTACCCGCTTGGTGGTTTCTGCTCTGCCGCTGTGTCCAGTTTGATGGACTATGCGCAATTCGAGGGTGCAGAGAATATTGTGCATAAAGAAACCAATCCACATAGAATATCCACGATGCTCATCAAGCATTTTGACTTGACGAAAGAAGGCGAAGACGTGGCTTCGGAAACGAAACGGAGGAAAGGTCAAGACTATTTCCGTAGAATGATACTTGCTAACTATGGTGGCCGTTGTGCCCTTACGGGTATCGACATCCCGCAACTACTTATGGCCAGTCATATCATACCATGGGCTGATAAATCTCATAAAAAGGACCGTCTGAATCCTTGTAATGGCATCTGCCTATCGGCACACTATGACAGGGCCTTCGATCAAGGCCTCATCACAATCTCGTCTGACGACTACAGCGTGATTCTTTCCTCCACTCTGCAGGAGAACGAAAATAAAGAGTATTACGACAAGCATTTCGGTATTATCAAAGGTGAAAAAATCATGATGCCCACAGAATATCTGCCTAATCGAGATTTTTTGGCGTATCATAAAGATAATTTTTTCCTTGGGAAATAAACATATTAAGATGAAACAACATACTGTTGACAGGTTATCAAAAGAAGAAATATTCAGCGGAAAAATCATTGGCTCATACAGGCAATGGCTGAAATCACACAACCAAGAAACAAAAGGCTATGATTATAGAGCAGATATGGCTGTGATTACACACTATCTGCAAAACATAGATTATCCTGAAGGGGATTTGTATCGCGATGAAGCACTTCCATTAATGAAAAAATACTATTGTGCAACACATCCCGCTTTCGATGAGAATGATGAACCGAGCCTTGAACAAATGAAAGAACTCTTTGCTGAGATTTATGAAACTCCTGTTTTTATGCAACATCGTGGAAACAATGCTTTTTCTTTTGTTGATTTGTTTGCCGGTATTGGGGGATTCCGTATTGCTCTTGAACAATTAGGTGGTCGATGTGTGTATGCTTCCGAGTTCGATTCTAGTGCCCAAAAAAGTTATGGTTGGAATCATGGTGTTATGCCATTTGGGGATATTACCATTCAAAAAAATAAAGACCGTATTCCTGAGGGAATAGATATTTTGTGTGCAGGTTTCCCTTGTCAACCTTTTTCTTTAGCTGGTCTTCGCAGAGGTTTTTCAGATGAAAAAAAAGGAACATTATTCTATGATTTACGAGATATAATAGCGACGAAGCTGCCTCGAATTATTCTTTTAGAGAATGTACAAGGTTTATTGTCTATTCATAATAGAGACGAAGAAGGAAACCGGTTGCCAGAAAAAACAATTGATACCATCCTACACATTCTCAGAGATGAACTTAACTATTATGTACCAGAACCAGAAGTGTTGAATGCAAGGAACTTTGGTGTTCCCCAAAATAGAAATAGAGTTTTTATTGTTGGATTCTTAGAACATCCAGATGTAGAGTATAATTATCCTGACGGTAGTAACATTCCCGATTTGCACTTTGGAGCTATACGCGAGCAAGGAGTGGTTGACACAAGGTATTATATGTCTGAAAGATATTGGCAAACATTGGTTCGTCATAGAGCTGCCCAACGTAATCAAGGACGTGGTTATGGATACAGAACTATAGCTGATGATGATTTTGGACATACGTTAATGGTCGGAGGAATGGGATTAGAAAGAAATCTTGTAGTTGACCTAGCAAATCCCAATGTCAACGAAGTGAATGACCCCCGTGGAGAGCTGAATCACGCCCATATAAGAATTCTCACGGAACGTGAATGCGCTCGCATGCAAGGATTCCCCGACTACTTTAGAATCTTGTTAGGAAGAACCCCTGCATATAAACAGTTTGGAAACTCTGTTGCTATTCCCGTTGTACGAGAGGTAGCACATTCGTTGCTAGAATTTGCAAATATAAATCATTTATTATAGAATATTTGCTGAAAATTTACTATATTCTCATAATATAGTGTATTAATTGTACTATATTTTAAGAATTTTTGAATAATATTTCTATAAAATATTGCATTATAGAATATTTTTCGTATATTTGCAGCATAACATCAAATATTTTAAATATGTAGTTTATGGAGAAGTCAGATAAAAGACAAAGATTCGAGAAAGTAGCTGGTCATCGAGTACAGAAGATTCTGGATACCTTGACATTGCTTCAGAATTGTTCTAATCGGAATAATTACGAATATACGGAATCTGATGTTGAGCAAATGTTTTCTGAAATATCGAAAGCACTTAAAGATGCTCGCTCAGCCTATGTTGGTGAGCTTAATAAGGCAACAAAAAAAGGATTCACATTTAAAGCCTAATCTATGAGTCAAAACAATCTGAAATGGTATTTCCCTAAAGCAATGAATGTTTCCGGACGTGGTGAGAACGACCCTCAGAAAGAGTTGTTTCCAGGTGATGTGTACCAAACAATGATAAGGGAATCAATACAAAACTCTTTGGATCACCCAGAACCAGCTTCAAGTTATCCCGTCCGTGTTGAGTATAAACTTCGAAAGGTTACAACAGCAGATTTCCCATATTTAAAAGATGATTTGCAAGAACATATTCAGGCGTGTTATGATATTTCCAAAGCCGATAAATTCAAACGGATGTTAGAAGTCTTAAAGTATCCCCAGTTCTATTTGCTAGAGGTTGCTGACTACAACACGATAGGAATGGATTACGATTTCGACAATGACAATGGTCGCTTCAAGAAATTTGTACGATATACAGGTGACCCCAACGAAGTCGTGGGTGCTGGGGGATCACATGGATATGGCAAGATAACATATTTCTCTGTATCCGAGATAAATACAATTCTTGTTTCCTCCATAGACACAAATAATGTATTTACATTTGAAGGTGTCTCAAGACTTTCCACACACCCAACAGGCAAGCCGCGAGAATATTATTATGACACAGGATTCTTGGACCTCGGTGATGGTATACCTATACAGGATAGTAATAATAGTATAAATCCTGCTATTCCCGATGGTTTCCAAAGAGATCGGACAGGAACAACTGTCTATATTCCTTTTGTAAATATAGATGATTCTGGAAACGAGAAGGGAAAGATCTTTAAGAAATGTTGCGAGGCTGTACTACGTAACTTCTTCGCAGCTATCAACGATGGAAATTTAGAAGTTCTAGTAGATTTTAGTGATGGAGAGATGTTTGGCGAAGAATACATTTTTGAATGTAAGCAAAGCAACATAGAAGATATTTTTGAGAATCGTTTTTTTAGCAATCCTCCGTATGACAATGTAAGGACTAGTTTCTTTGACAAATTTAATCCCCACCCTTACTGGTTGGCTTACAGAAATAATGAAGTCACAATTACAGATAATGATACCTTTGAGGATGCTGTTGAACGATGTGCTGGTAAAAAATACATTCGTTTTAAAAAGAATCTACCAAATATCGGTAAAGCCTCTTTGTTTATAAATGTTGATTTACAGAGAGGCAATGATCTCGTTCTGTTTATGCGTTCTCCACGGATGGTTGTAGGAGTACAACATAACAGCTCAAGCCGTGGCTATTCTGCTGTTTTCCTGTGTGATGATAAGAAAAAAGGGAATCCGTTGCTGAGGTCTATGGAAGATGCCGCTCATCGTACGTGGAGCAAAAGACAACTCAAACTGGATAAAAGACCAAAAGAGAAAATAGATCAAGCAGGGCGTATAGAAGAAGAGATGAGGAATTTTATCCGTGAGTGTTTGGATGTGGTATTTCCTGCTAATCAAGCTGATTCTGAAGATGTTGAACTTGAGGACTTCACCATACCAATGATTACTGAAAGTGACACAACTAATCCCCTAATCGGTAGTCTAATTAACATTTTGGGAAGAGACAGCGATGTTCTGGGTGCACCTGCAGACATTCATGTTGGTACGCCTATACCTCAAAAGAAATCTAACTATGTAGGGAAGGCGCAAGTAATAGAGCCTAAGAAAACTATAAAGACAGACACTGTGACCGATCTTTCAGGTGGCAGAAGCAAAGACCATCCTGTAACCCCCGAACCAGATCCTAAGTCTAAACCTTCTGGTTATGATGATTACAAAGAAGATAATGAAACAGAATCGGAAGAAAAAATTGTTCGTGTAATAATCCCAGTCAAATATAGGATTTTTACAGAGGAGAACAGTGAAGGACAAATATTATATACTCTGATAGTTCATTCTCCTTTGAACGAAGATAAAGCATATCTTACATTAATTCCTGTTGGTGAAACTGACGATAAGAGTTGTAATGTACATTTACAAACTTCATCAGTAGGACAAGTGTGTGAAAATGAAATTGCCAGAGTTCCTCTTGTAGAGGGAAAAAACATAATCACTTTTAGCATTGACAATGCTGGAGAATATGCTTTTTCTCTTTTAGCAGAACATGATATAACTATTAAAGAGTAAGAAGTTATGAGAACAGAAAATGTATCACTGCCATATCCGGTACTTGGTATAAGTGATGATATTGCTCCTTCATTGGAAGAAACTGGATGCGCGAACCCGATTATTACCATTGTAGAAGAAGGAAAAGTTTTTCTTATATCTGTTATTCTGAAATTAGAAAATGCAGATATTCTGAAATATATCCAAGATGATTATGCGGATTATTCAGTAGAGGTATCCTGCCATTCAACTATGCTGCGAATCTGTAAGTCATCATCATCATCGAGTTTCAGTTTTACCATCGAGAAAAAATTACTGAATGGAAAATTAGACTTTGAAAGTTTTGTCATTGTAAAAAAGGATATAAATCATTATAAAAACAAGGGACTCAACCCTGATTATGAAGGGCATATAATAAATCTCCACAAAGGCGACCTTATGGTGGCATATAAAAAAAGTTCATATCCGTTGAATGTGGATCTTCGCAATATAAGAAACATTAAATCATTTATGACTGTTCAAAGAAATACCCGCGAAAATGAACATTCAGTAACCTACGATTTGGATTCCTCTAAGATTCTTATTTTGTTACCTAATGAAATGATGGATGAATATAATAAGAAATCAGCAAATAGTGGAGATGATGGACAACGTAAAACTATATTAAAAGCATCAATGTATTTGCAGGCATTAACTTATGCCTTGCTAAATTACAATACCTACAAAGATAAAGGATACATGTGGGTAAATGCTTTAACCTATAGAATGAATGAGCCTGATATTAAGGACTTCTGTTCTGAAATAATCAGTAATGAGTCCAATGATGCCGGTTTACAAAATATGGATGATTTGTTTAAACTAGCGCATTTGATGTTAAACCAACCCTACATGGATATGCTAAAGCAAATTAGTACAAGTGAAAATGTTGTAGGACAAATCTTTACCGAGGAGTAACTATGGAAAGTAGACAAGCGATATTCACAGAAGACTACTGCAATTCTCTGCGTCTTAACTTGAAAGCGGGAGAGTCAATTGCCAATTATACTGAAACAGGTGATGCTTTTATCTTCGCTGATAAGGACTTATGTTTCTTGAATGATTTCAGCGTTGATAAAGATAAGTTAAAAAGGTTGAACGAAGAGAAGCTGTCTTCATTAGACGCAGCCATACTACTGTATGAAGCATTACCTAACCTGCACCCGTTGATGGCTTCATATGCACCGTTTTGGTTGTACATTGCTCATGTGGAACTCATCACGTATATGCGCAAGAGGTGGCCCAATGTTATTGTCAATAGAGATGGTGAGTATAATAATACCAGTTCTCAAATCAGTTATATCATGGATTACTGGTTTCCAAGTATGGGTAGCTCTTCTAAGACTTGGCTTCCAAACTTATGGTGGGCGGTTTATCTAACAATTGACAATAGGCGTGAAGATAAATATGCTTTGACAAAGATTCTGTTCAAGCAAGAAGATTTGCGTACTCGCACACTTGGAACATATACTCTCTTCAGACACAAACCTGCTACGGTAGCAACTCTTAGTTTCATAGAGTCACATATGGATACTACATTCAATCACTCCTTCCAAAACAGGTGTAGATATATGACGAAATATCTAAACTATCTGGGAGGCTGCAGATTGTTGTCTTATATGGATGAAGATTTCTTTACAGAAATGCTAAACAAAAAGAATGATGATATAGCGAAAGTTGTATAAAACAATATAATTATGAAGAAGATATTATTTACCTTAATTGCAACTCTGGTAGCGATAGTATCCCTTGCACAAACTGATTCCACTATGACCGTAGCTCAAAGAGATACGCTCCTTGCAGAGATTCTTCTGCGTTTGGAGAACATCGAATATAAGACAGCCCCCATTGCAAGGTACAAGCTTTATAAAACAGAAAACCTCTACAACCTTTTGAAATTGGATACTGCAACGGGGCAGATTGAACAACTACAATGGTCTCTTGATAATGACAAGGAGGGTACGATGACCATCAATGCAGAAGACTTATCACTCTTATACAAGCAACCAGGAACCTTCGAACTATATCCAACGAATAACATGTATCAGTTTATCCTTCTTGACAAAGTTTTAGGAAGAACATGGCATGTACAGTGGGGAATAGGTTCTAGTAAACGCTGGATCAAAAGGATATATTAGCCTATATGAGTGATACGCATACTCCCCAACAACGTCACGCTAACATGGCAGCCATCCACGGCAAGGACACGAAGCCGGAGATGGTGGTGCGTCGTTGGCTGTGGGGACATGGGTATCGTTATCGGCTGAATCATCCTCGGTTGCCAGGGAAGCCTGACATCGTGATGCGGAAGTATCGGACGTGCATCTTTGTGAATGGATGCTTCTGGCATGGGCACCATGTGCAGTTGCAAACTGCACAAATTGATAATGGAAAATGGAAAATGGAGAACTCTGAATGCTGCAAGATTCCGAAGACGAACAGAGAGTTTTGGGTAGCTAAGATACGGAGGAATCAGGAGCGTGACTTGAAGGTGCAGCGTGAACTGGCGGCGATGGGATGGCACAGCATCACTATCTGGGAATGTGAGTTAAAGCCGAAGGCGCGGGAAAAGACGCTGGAATCGTTGGCTTATACGCTCAACAAGATTTTCCTGCAAGACCATAGCATCAGGCACTATGAGATTCCAGAGGAAGAGCCCATGATGGCGGCAGAGGATATGACTGATGAGTATAGAAATAAAACGACAAGATAATATATTATTACAATAAACAATGTTACATATATGGCAAAAGATTTAACAGTATCAAAAATAGAACGCCAGAATGTTTTAAATAACCAAGTGGCAATTCCTCGCATCCAAAAGGCTTTGGACATAGAGGCTTATCATTTCGAGGGAAAGTATTACCTTACCAAACAAATGGTGGCAGACTTCTATGAAGTAGATGTCAGGACGATAGAAAGATATTTGGAATCGAACAAGGAAGAACTAGAAAGGAATGGTTACTTTTTATGTAAAGGAAAACGATTGAGAGAGTTTATGTTACAATTTGCTCCCGACATAAATGTCGGTCACAAAACAGTATCCTTGTCTCTATTTGATTTCCGCGCTTTCCTAAACATCGGTATGTTGCTTGCTGAGAGCGAAAAAGCAAAACGCGTCCGTAGTCTCATTCTAGATATTGTTATATCTACCATTAATGAGAAAGCTGGCGGAGGTACAAAGTATATCAACTGGCGTGATAGGGATTTTCTGCCAGCTGCCATACAAGAAGAAAACTACCGAAAAAATCTTACTGGACCCATCAATGATTATGTGGAAGGGCATCCAACTTACAAATATGCTATTATCACAGATATGATTTATAAAGCTGTATTTCACGAGAATGCCAAACAATACAAGGAATTACTGAAGCTTGAACCCAAGGACAACGCTAAAGCAACAATGTATGCGGAAGTTCTTCGGGTCATCAGTTCGTTTGAAAATGGAGTAGGAAGTGCTATACGTGACTTGTCATTAAGGTTGAATAGGAAAATTAGTGTTCAAGAAGTACAGGAACTCATAACAAGTCAAGCAGAAAGTCCTGCAATGTCTCCATTCTTGTACGATGCTCGTCAGAAAATGGCCTCACTTGACTTAGGACTTCGAGATGTATATCATGATGGTATTGCTGGCTATTTACGAGCATTGTCTCCAGAAGAATTTGAGAGGTTTATCGGATCAGATTCCGTGGATTTGGAAAAACTTCTGGATAATGATGAAAACAAGCATGTTCTGGAACGTCTTAAAAAGTAAAGTACGATGGAAGATTTCATTTATCTGAACTTTGACGACATTTGGGGTTATTATCAAGAGACCATTGAGCAAAGCGGTGGAGGCATGTCGGGCATCCGAGAGCGGGAAGAAATAGAAAAGGTGCTTGATTTTGTTCAAAATGATTTATACTATCCAACGTTGGAAGATAAGCTCACGTATATGGTTTTTGCTTTCTGCACAGGTCATTATTTTGCGGATGGCAATAAGCGTATTTCACTGGTAATTGGTGCTCATTTCCTCATCAAGAATAAAAGAGGATGGGCAGGATTCCATTTTCTACCATATATGGAAGCGTATATTTGGCATGTAGCAGCAGGTAATATCGACAAAGAGTTACTTACAAAAATCGTCCATTCAGTAGTTAACAAAGAAGAACTTGACGAAGAAACCAAACTTGAAGTCATTCATGCGATGGAGAAAAGTCCATTATTTTCTGAAGAAGAACAAGAATAGCAGAAGGACTGTCACTTATAAGCAACGAAGTCCATTTGTCCAAAGGAATTCGAGAAATTCGAAATCTGTTGGACAAATGGGAAGTATATAGCCAGAGAAGATTCACTTCCCTGGCTTTTCTTTTTGCTTGCTCTTCTCAAAATGTTCGTGCGCATAGCTGTACCCTTCAGACTGAATTATGTCATCGAAGCTGGTGATGGTAACAAATAGGTCTGGCTGAAGCTCTCGGACAATCTCACGGGTCATCTGATGTTGGGCCGCGATGGTTTGCAAATCTTCATTATATGCTTTCAGACGATTCACATTGACAACTTCAAAGATGGTGAAGATAGTGAACATAAGCGTCAAAATGATGCTTATCCAGGCATAGACATTACGATACCATTTGTTGCTTGGTTCATAGAACACAATATGGATGCGCTCTTTTATTTTGTGCCAATGGTGTATAAGCTAATCCTTCAAAGAGTTTGGCACATGTAGTTATACTTGCTAAAGTTGAGTTAATTATTTTCTTACGTTTACGTATTATATGGGGAAAAAAGATTAATTTTGCAGAAACCCATTATTGGTGACGGTGAACTTGCCTAAGTTACATCTAAAGAGATACATTTTTTTCGTTATTAACATCTATGATTTATGTCAGATCGTTTGTCTCCCCAACAACGTCACGCTAACATGGCTGCCATCCACGGCAAGAACACGAAGCCGGAGATGGTGGTGCGTCGTTGGCTGTGGGGACATGGGTATCGCTATCGGCTGAATCATCCTCGGTTGCCAGGGAAGCCTGACATCGTGATGCGGAAATATCGGACGTGCATCTTTGTGAATGGGTGTTTCTGGCATGGGCACCATGTGCAGTTTGCAACTGCACAAGTTGATAATGGAAAATTGAAAATGGAGAGCTCAGAATGCTGTAAGATTGACCTCGAAAATCAAAGACGAGCACCTGCTTCGCAGACGAGCTCTATTTCCTCGGACGATGCTTGTTGTATTAGCGTTCAGAACTCTGAATGCTGCAAGATTCCAAAGACGAACAGGGAGTTTTGGGTAGCCAAGATACAGAGGAATCAGGAGCGTGACTTGAAGGTGCAGCGTGAACTGGCGGCAATGGGATGGCACAGCATCACCATCTGGGAATGTGAGTTAAAGCCGAAGGTGCGGGAGAAGACGCTGGAATCGTTGGCTTATACACTCAACAAGATTTTCTTGCAAGACCATAGCATCAGGCACTATGAGATACCAGAGGAAGAGCCCATGATGGTGGCGGCAGAGGAGACTCCTGAAGAATATGCAAATAAAACAACATAATATATAACTCAACTTTCGAAAGTTGGCTAAATCACTGATACTTAGTCGCCTACGGCGAGAAATCTTTCAAATCTATACAAATCAAACAAATCTATTTTGAAAGATTTGAAAAGAT
>OCTW011596260.1_pt1 | contig 17936 bp, 15 predicted proteins | sample 1539671 | NCBI WGS metagenome assembly OCTW01 (sample SAMN02144230, study PRJEB22623) | gut metagenome | biome: sheep rumen | host: Ovis aries | place: New Zealand
TATCCTCAGGTTCTTTAGATCGGGGATCGAGATAAGCAGTGCTCAGTTGTGAGGTGTGCATTTCTCTTATTCAGTTTTGAAGGTATGAAGTTTTTACTGAACGTTTTGTAGATGAGAGAAGCCCGTTATCAGGCTTCTTAATCTGTATAAAAGGAAAATTCAGTAAAGAAATTTACTTTCAGCATATATTTGCCTTGATAGCTCAATGGTAGAGCACGCGGCTGTTAACCGCGGTGTTGCAGGTTCGAGCCCTGCTCGAGGCGCTAGGGATTCATTCCCGCAGCGAATTCCGCTGGTTTCGGCTCCGTGGTCAAGAGGTTAAGACATCGCCCTTTCACGGCGGTAACACGGGTTCGATTCCCGTCGGAGTCACTCAAATTGAATATGGTGCCATAGCCAAGTGGTAAGGCAAAGGACTGCAACTCCTTGATCACCAGTTCAAATCTGGTTGGCACCTCTGAAACCCGCTTCGTTAAGTTGAGGCGGGTTTTTCTTTTGTGTATAATACCTTTATCAGGCCGGGTCCTGCTGCAGAATATTGTAATAGAAATGGAAAGAGGAGCTGGGAGTTATCAAAAATGAAGATAACCGGAAGTACAAGAGAGAAACTGTTTCGGATGGTTTCTGTCGGTGTTGTGGATGAGCCTGTGAACCAGGCCTATGATGTGATCAGTACAGCCGCACTTCTCCTGAATCTGGCTGCCAGTATTCTGCTGACCTTTGAGAATATACGGACAGGGCATGAGGGAATACTGCTGGGGCTGGAGTCGGTCACAGTATTATTCTTCGGGATTGATTACGTCTTGAGACTGATCACAGCCAATAACCTATATCCGGAATCGGATGAAAAGACCTCGCTCCTGAAATATGTTTTTTCGGCTGCGGGGATCATTGATCTGCTGTCCTTTCTGCCCTATTACCTGCCGGTCTTTTTTCCTGCGGGGCTCGCGGTCTTCCGTATGTTCCGCGTGGTGAGGATCTTCCGCCTCTTCCGGATCAATGCTTATTATGATTCTCTGAATGTGATCACGGAGGTCATTGTCAGCAAGAAGCAGCAGCTGCTTTCTTCAGTCTTTATTATCCTGACTTTGATGCTGGCATCGAGTCTGTGTATGTACAGTCTGGAACACGAGGCGCAGCCGGAGGTCTTCTCCAATGCCTTCTCGGGGATCTGGTGGTCGGCCTCGACCCTGCTGACCGTTGGCTACGGGGATATCTACCCGGTCACGACGCTGGGAAGGGTCTTCAGTATTATTATCACTTTCCTGGGGGTAGGCATGGTCGCCATCCCGACCGGTATTATTTCCGCGGGATTTGTAGAGCAATATCAGCAGTTCAAGAAGTTCGGGGATTACGGGATCGAAGAGGACATCCGTTTTATCCGGATCACTCTGTCCAGGCATGATGTCTGGGTCGGCAGACAGATCAGAAATCTGGGCATGCCGCAGGACTGTATCATTGCCTCCGTCCAGCGAGGAGCTGACCTGATCGTGCCGAACGGCGACGTGATCCTGGCCCCGGGAGATATCGTGACCCTGGGGGCTGAGCCCGCCGGACAGGAAGTGCCTGTTCATATCAGGGAGGTCATTCTGCGCAGGAACCACCCCTGGACAGGCAATGCGATCCGGGATATCGACATTTCAAGGCTCAGTTATATCGTTCTTGTCAAACGTCAGGGAAATGCCATTGTTCCGAATGGAGACCTTGTTTTAAAGGAAGGGGACAAGGTCTTTCTGCTGACAAAAGAGAGGAAAAATCCGGCGGGACCGCCGCCTGTGGAACAGGGATGATTAGCTGAAAAGCAGTGAATGAGATATCTTTGTTTCTAAAAAGTAATACAAAATGATACCTTGTAAGATAGGATGGCAGTGTAAATAGCTGATGCCATCATTCGCCGTATATGATTTGCCGTAGGCCCTTGCCATCAGGACTATGCATACAGCGGGAGGAACAACAGATGCTGCGTGCGGTGATATTTGACATGGACGGAACGCTTCTGGACTCAGAGGTCGTACACTATATCGTGATCCATGAGATCCTTCGCAAACGGCTTGGATATGACCAGCCTGTTGACGAGTACATGCAGTACTGCGGGACGCCGGACTGCGAGATGTGGCCTGATATTCTGGAGAATCTGGAGAAAAAAGGGCTTTGGCCGGTAGAGAAGATTCCGGTGACCGGAAAGAGCGTGGGCCTCAGCGCCGGAGAGCTGATCTTCGGCGGGATTCTCTCTGCGGAGGAGAGGATCCATGAAGTCTCGGCAGAGCTGGAACGCCTGCACTGGATCGAATATGACAAATATATGCGCAAAAACGGTATTCAGGCCTTTCCGGGCGTCAGGGAATTGTTTGCTGCCCTGAAGAGAGAGGGACTGAAGATCGGCATTGCCACAGGATCCCTGCACCGGATCGTGCGGGACAACCTGGAGGCGATGAAGCTCGCTGAATTTGTCGACGCAGCGGCCGCGTCCGAGGACTGCGAGTACGGAAAGCCGGCGCCGGATGTGTACCTGGCGACGGCCTCCATGTTGGAGGTGGAACCGGGCGACTGCCTGGTCGTGGAGGATGCGGAAAACGGCATTCTGGCCGCAAGGGCAGCCGGTATGCAGTGCGTGGGATTTGACGGTTCACAGCTGCCGTCCGATCTGCGGAGCGCCCATTTCGTTTTTTCCGACTACAGGCAGGTGGGACCTGCAGAATTATCTGCCTGGTATGAAAAGCTGACCAAGCATTGATTTGATGAAAATTCTGCTGTGAGACTGTGTGTGAAAAGACCCGAGATCCCTGAATGGAATCGCGGGTCTTTGATGTTTTATTTTCACTGCATGACTGTATGACTGCATTGCTGCCATTCAGTGCGAATGATGGAAGGGGCCTGTGAAGACGGTGAGATCAAGGGTGTCGAGAAGGTCTCTGTCCTCTGCGGAGAGACTTTCGTAATCGCTCAGATCTGGCAGGCTGTCGTAGTTATAGGGCTCTGTCCAGACGCCGCTCTCCTGCAAAAACCGGATGGTGTTGGTGAAGGAGGCATAGACCGGGCAGCTGAAGGTGCAGCCTTCCAGATTCGGATAAAGAGCCTTTCTGCCGGAAGCCCCGTGATAGTCCAGGCTGACCCTGGCTACAGGTCGGCTGGTGCGGGCAAAGCTGTAGGAAAACTGCTCCAGATCCTTCTGGTAGGCCTGTCGGAAATCCCTGTAGAGGTCCGCGTTCAACTGCAGGGACTTCCAGTCCTTTCCATTGGTCGAAGACAGGATGAAGCTGTCTGCGGAGGCCATGATGGCACGGTCGTGATAGATGCCGAAGGCACCTTCGCGGTACTGCGGTGTGGCTGTGACGGCATCCATCATGGCAGGATCCACGGTGGAGGGCAGGCTGAAGGCGCGGGAAATGGTCGTTCCGTTTTTCATGCGATAGAGGACCAGAAACTGGAACTGCTCCCTGTCTAGCTCGGGATCTGCGGCACCGCCGGCCTGTGCGGCTGTCTCCGGATCGGCGGAGATGGAAGCGTCGGAGGCGCCGGAAGCGGCTGATCCACGCATCGTTTTAACTCTGCGCGTATATGCCTGTCCGTAACGGGCGAGGGCGGTCACATCCTCTACATTGTCGAGATGCATGTAGAGTTCTCCATAGCGGCTGCGGACCGGTTCGCCTTCATCCGTGCACATCAGACTGTATTCATCATCCTCTCTGGAGATCAGGGCTGCATCCGCGACCTTGCCGGGATCGGGAATATAGCGGTCATAACCGGCGACATCAAACAAAAACGCCAGATAGATCAGGAGAGCCAGCGCGAGAGCGGCGGCGATCTCCAGGGGCCGGTGGAAGAGGGCGCGGAAATCAAACTCGTAAATGATCTGCATGATACAGGCGGCGATCACGGTGAAAAGGATCAGCCAGATCATGGCGATGATGTTGCCGCGCAGGACGCCGATCGAGGAAAAAATGAGTCCAGTTGTCAGTCCGACCATCACAGCCATGGCGATGCGGACGACGGACCGAACCGGCCCGAAGACCACAGCCGTGCCGGCGCATTCGTTCCTGCGGAGCCTGTAACAGATCCGGGCCAGCAGGAAAAAGAGGGCGGCAAGGGCCAGAAGCTCAGCCGGTGTCTTCACAAGCCCGTCGCGGCTCAGATAATGATAGACCGGGGAAAAGATATTCCGGCGCGGAAAATAGGAGAACTCGCTGTCCCAGGCCGCCAGGAAGGCATTGCAATAGCCCTCCAGAAGGAGCCTGAAGAGGGTCTCGTAGAGCAGCAGGACCCCGAAGGCCAGGCAGGCAATGATCACGTTGCCGGTCAGCATGGCACTCAGGACACCCAGGGCATAGACAGAGACAAAGAGGGCGATGGTGTTGATGGCCTGCTGCAGGACCTCTGCCAGGAGGGTGTGGCTGAGGGCGCCCATGGCGCCGGCAATCGCCAGACCGATCTCCAGTGTTATCACATAGGAAAAAACAAAGTACAGAAAACTGCTCGTGCAGATATCCCGGAAGCGAACCCCGCGGGCCAGGGGGAGACTTTCATAGAAATCAACCTTCTGCCGGTTGTCCATCCACGCAAACCCCTCGATGGCCAGGACCGCCGCGAGAGGAACGGTGAGCATGAACCATGAGAAACTTCCGGTGCCGAGCAGGCCTGTCAGGGCATCCCGGAGCTCCCGTGTTCTCTCGACGGGCGTCATATGAGCGCTTTCCGCGTTGATCATAGCAAAATTCAGAGCAGTCGCGATGCAGACAACATGGTAGAGCAGCCAGCTCAGGAAGGTCAGGGCGATGGGCCAGAGCCGCTGCCTGGCCAGCTCCCGCTGCCTCGTAAAGAATCCGGCCGCTTTTTCATGCGCGTTTTCCGCGCTGTTTACCACAGGGTTTTCATGATTATTTGAGAATGAAATTCTTGATGTCATAACCGACTACCTCCGTTTCGCTGATGAAGATTTCCTCGAGCGTCAGAGGCAGAAGCTCGAAGAAGACTGTGTCGATCCTGTTGAAGCGGGAGAGGACTTCCTCCCGGGACGCGCGGACGATGATCGTGTGGAGGCGTCCGCGCCGGTCGTTTTCCAGCAGATCCAGGCCGGCCAGGGCGCGGGAGGCATCACCCTCGTCCGCAAAGACGCACTGGATCTTCTGCAGGCCCAGCTTCATGTCTGCCAGGTCCCTGGAGAGCAGGAGGCCGCCGCTGTGGAGAAGGCCCACATGGTCGCAGATGTCCTCCAGCTCACGCAGATTGTGGGAGGCGATCACCGGCGTCAGGCCGCGCTCCGACATATCGTTGGCAAAAATGCTCTTGACAGCCTGCCGCATGACGGGATCCAGTCCGTCGAAAGTCTCATCGCACAGCAGATACCGGGCATTGGAGCACACCCCGCACAGAATGGCCAGCTGCTTCTTCATGCCGCGGGAATAGTTGCTGATCCGCCTGGACGGATCCAGGGAGAAGTCCCCGAGCAGCCGGTGAAAGCGGTCTCCGTCGAACCCGGGATAGACGGACCCGTAGTATCTCCCCATGTCCCCAGCATTGCCGTTGCGGAAAAAATACGGGTCGTCGGGAATGAAAAAGATGTTTTTCTTGATGGCCGGATTGTCGTACACGGGCTGGCCCAGGACCTCGACCCGCCCGGAATCCTGACGCAGGATCCCGCTGATGATCCGCAGCATTGTGCTTTTGCCGGCCCCGTTGGTACCGACCAGGCCGAAGACCTGCCGGTCTTCGATGTTCAGGGAGACATCATTCAGCGCCTGGATCCTCCCGAAAGCTTTTTTCAGATTCTTTATGTAGATCATATTTTTTTCTCTTTCTCTTGAACTTGCCTGTTGTTTTCAGATTGCCCCTATTCTGCAGATGGAGGAGATCCGGTCAGACAGCCGGATCCGTATGGAAGGCGTCTGCCTTTTCTTTTATTTCGTCCGGCCGGCCTTCTGTCGGTGGTGCAGATCCTGTCAGATGCGCCATGACGGCCTGGACGATAGCTGTAAATCCTCTTATTTCGTCCAGCCAGCTTCGGCCAGCAGATCCGCGGGGTCGATCCCCACATCTTTTGCCTCCTGCAGAAGCCGGGCCAGCCGGCCTGCCAGTTCCGTGCGCTTCTGCTGATGGATGTCCGACCCTCCGCGCACAAAACTGCCTTTTCCCCGGACAGAGTAGAGAAAGCCCTGCCGTTCCAGCTCCGCGTAGGCGCGCTGTACGGTATTGGGGTTGGTTGACAGTTCCATGGCCAGCTTCCGGACCGAAGGCATCTGTTCATCCGGCGCCAGCACCCCCTTTAGGATCAGAACCTTGTACAGCTCTGTGATCTGCTCATAGATGGGCCGGCTGTCCTGATAATTGATCAAATTCAAACCGCGCCTCCTTCCTGTGCCGCAGTAACTATTGTGTATTAACTGTATTAAGGATATTAGTACAGTTGTGATGGCATGTCAAGCATTTTTCACGCAGGATGCTTGTGACGGCACACAAGCATCCTGTGGTGCGAACAGGAATATCATTAATCTTAAGAGTTCTGCGGACACATCCCGGCAGCAGATCCGTACGGATTTACCATTTCCCTGCACTTTTGTATCGGAAATGGTCCTGAAACGTGGTATACTTTTTAGCAGATTCCAGGAAATCGTGAACCGCAGCCACGGCTGTACGAAATACAGGGACACATCCCCAGGGAGGTTATTATGCTGAAAAATCCTGAGAAGACCAAAGATAAGATCGTCCAGTGGATCCGTGATTATTTCGCTGAGAACGGCCCGTCCTGCAGTGCCGTGATCGGTATCTCGGGCGGCAAGGACTCCAGTGTGGCGGCGGCTCTGTGCGCGGAGGCGCTCGGGAAGGACCGCGTTGTGGGCGTGCTGATGCCGCGCGGTGTGCAGCCGGATATCTCCGACAGCCAGCTCCTGGTGGACACGTTGGGGATCCCCTATGTGGTCGTCAATATCGGCGCGGCGGCGGATGCCCTGGAGAAGACGCTCGAGGAGAATGAAAAGCTCCAGCAGATCTGCGGGAAGACAGAGATGGCCCGCGAGGCTAAGATCAATATGCCGCCCAGGATCCGCATGGCGACCCTCTATGCGGTCGCGCAGAACCTGCCCAACGGCGGCCGGGTGGTCAACACCTGCAACGCGTCGGAGGACTATGTCGGCTATTCGACCAAGTACGGCGATGCGGCGGGAGACTTCAGCCCCCTGTCGGAGCTGCTGGTCCATGAAGTCCTGCAGGTCGGCGATGCCCTGGGCCTGCCGGAGCAGCTGGTCCGCAAGACCCCGTCGGACGGACTCAGCGGCATGAGCGACGAGGACAAGCTGGGATTCACCTATGCCATGCTGGACCACTATGTACTCACGGGTGAGTGCGAGGATGAGGAGAAGAAGGCCCGCATCGACCGCCTGCACAGACTGAACCTGCACAAGCTGCGCCTGATGCCGAAATTCGAACTGTCGGATGACCGCTGAGAAGAAATGTATTCTTTTGACTGAATTTCTTAATTATTGCGATATAGATTCCTCCGCTGTTCGACGGGCGGGAGGAAGTGAAAGATATACAGGAACAGGACAATACTATATGCCTGGAAGGAGGACAACATGCTGTCGATCCAGACACTTACTGAATACGGCGCGGATGTAGAAGAAGGCCTGCGCCGCTGCATGAACAATGAGGACTTCTACCTGCGCCTGGTCGGCATGGCGGCCGCAGACGATGGATTCGACCGCCTGGCAAAGCAGATCGAGGAGGGCTCACTGGATGGAGCCTTCGAGACGGCCCATGCCCTGAAGGGTGTTCTGGGAAATCTCTTCCTGACACCCCTGTATGAGCCCGTCTCTGAGGTCACGGAGCTGCTCCGGGCGAGACAGCAGGCGGATTACGCGCCCATGATCGCGCAGATCCTGGAGCGCCGCGACCAGCTGAAGGCGCTGTGACACAGATCGCGTAATGCCGTGGCCAGCTGAAGGCGCTGTAAGGACAAATTCCTGCGCACTGTGACCAGCTGAAGGCGCTGTAAGGACAAATTCCTGCGCACTGTGACCAGCTGAAGGCGTTGTAAGGACAAATCCCTGTGCACTGTGAGGACAGGATCTTTACCCGCCGCAGCCCGCGAAAGCACAGTGAATGAACACAGAACCCGGAGTGCCGCAGCCGGCTGAGAAGCCGGGCGGACTGCGGGTGACTTGCGGATGCGCAAAAAATGAAAAAATCGCGGTGAATTCTCGTGATGAAGTGACCCTGTGACGCTTTCTTAGACGGGGCCTGTTTTATACTAATGATAACTGGTTGATTTTGTCGAACAGAGATTTCTGACAACGGGGACATATCAGAGATATAGCAAGGATATCGCGCAGAGCCCTGCCGGGTCTCCTTCTCTGATCTGTTTGCAGCATATACAGGGATCTGCGGGGATGCATTCCCGGGCGGGTCCGGCCGGAACACAGGAAGGGAGCAGGTATGAGCACAGAGATGACTGCTGAGAATAATATGGCTGAAAAAGTGAAAGTTGCGGCGGAGTTTTCCGCGGAGATGAACACGGAAGCGCAGGCTGAGCAGGCAGCAGATCAGGCTGTGGAAAAGCCTGCCGCTAAAACCGGCAAGAGCGCAAAGAAACCGGCGTCCCTGGGCAGGCTCTTCGGAGGCGGGAAGAAATCTTCGAAGGCCAAGGCGGAAACCGGCCGCAATACCGAGGACGACATCAAGAAGCTGACCAGGACAGAGCTCCTGGAGCTGCTGATCGACGAGACAAAGGAAGCGGACAGGCTGCGCGCTGAGAATGACCGCCTGCGCGAGGAGCTGGAAAGGTGCCATGAGGACCTGGACCGCGTCGCGTCCTTTGAGGCCGTGATCGCGCGCCTGGAACGCATTGTCAACGGAAGATAATGGGTTTTCCGGCACCTGACACATTGATTCATTTATCGATTGATCATAATCATTACATTGGCGGAACCGGGAAGCCCCGGTACACCGGTTTAGAGGGTATACATATATGAGCGGAACTGAGAACAGGGAAGCCGTCCGGACGGCGCCTGATCCCGAGAGACAGAATGAACTGAATACAGAAGGGACGACCGCCGATACCGCCGGAAAAAAATCCGGGAAGGCGAAAAAGGAGGAGAGCAGACCTCTCAAGAAGCCTGAACTGAAGGAACTGGAGAGCGAGCTTCAGCGTGAGCGGTACAAGATCCGTTACCGCCGCGTGCTCCGCAGCACTGTCTTTACCCTGGTCGTCGTCGCGGCTGCGGCTATTCTGGTTGCGACACTCTGGATGCCGGTCCTGCAGATTTACGGCGCCTCCATGACGCCTACCCTGACGGACGGAGACATCGTGATCTCCCGCAAGGTCAGGAACCTCAAGCAGGGCGACATCGTGGCCTTCTATTACAACAACCGTATCCTGGTCAAACGCTACATCGCGAACGCGGGTGACTGGGTGGACATCGATGAGGACGGCAACGTGTATGTAAACGGCGAGCTGCTCAACGAGCCCTACGTCTATGAGAAGGCCCTGGGCGAATGCAACATCGAGCTGCCCTACCAGGTCCCGGAGAACAGGATCTTTGTTCTGGGAGACCACCGGAGCGTGTCGATCGATTCGCGAAGCACGGCCGTCGGCTGTGTGGCGGAGGACCAGATCGTAGGAGAGCTGGTTTTCTGCGTCTGGCCCTTCAGCAACCTGGGACTGATCAAATAGCTGGCCGCAGGGCTGAATATCTCAGACGGATTACAGATTTGCCGGAGTGAATTTATAGAAACAGCTGTCATGCTGCCGGAAAGGCCGCGTGTGACAGCTGTTTTCTTTATGTGTACAGAGATGCCTGCACTGATCTGCAGACGGAAGACCACCGAATGTCTTCTACAGAGATGCAAGTCCGCAGGGAAGCAGGACAAAAACGCAGGACGCCGATTCTGTATTTGCGATTTGCACAAATTGCCGCGTCATTTTTTGTCAAAAACGGAGAAAAGGTATTATTGGATAAAAAATATGGAAAATAGTGATTGAAAACGTTTCCACGGAGTGCTATGATTTGCTTTGGAAACGGTTCCAAGGAAAAATCATCTGTTTTTCTGATAAAGAACCATCCTTTGATGGAGAAGTATCATAAAGAAATAGTTGAATGGAGGAAAGTGTTATGAAGAAAAAACTGGTAAGTCTTCTGGCATGCGCGACCGTGGCAGCGACTCTGCTCGCAGGCTGCGGCGGCAGCAGTTCCGCAGGCAGCTCCGCATCCGCGGGCAGCACAGGCGCAGCAGCAGCTCCGGCCGCAGACGCGGGCGCAGGGCATGTCTATTATCTGAACTTCAAGCCGGAAGCGGATGCCGCATGGCAGGATCTGGCCAAGGCCTACACCGAGGAGACCGGGACGCCCGTGACGGTCGTCACAGCCGCTTCCGGTGAGTACGAGACCACCCTGATGAGTGAGATGGCCAAGAGCGACGCGCCGACCATGTTCCAGGTCAACGGCCCTGTCGGCCTGGCGAACTGGAAGGATTACTGCTATGACCTGACCGGTTCCGAGATCGTCGGCAACCTGACATCGGATGCCTTCGAGCTGAAGGACGGCGATGCCATCGACGGTGTGGCTTATGTTATTGAGTCCTACGGGATCATCACCAACGTCAGCCTGCTGGAGAAGGCTGGCTACAAGCTGGATGACATCAAGAGCTACGATGATCTGAAGAAGATCGCGGACGACATCCAGGCCCGCAAGGATGAGCTGGGCGTCAAGGGCGCATTTGCCTCCACCGGCATGGACAGCTCCTCCGACTGGAGATTCAAGACCCACCTGGCCAACCTGCCCATCTATTATGAGTATCAGGCAGACGGCATCGACAGCACCAAGGAGATCAAGGGGACCTACCTGGATCAGTACAAGAACCTGTTTGACCTCTACATCACGGATTCCACCTGCGATCCCAAGGAGCTCTCCTCCAAGACCGCGGACGACGCAAGGGCTGAGTTCCTCGACGGCGAAGCTGTTTTCTATCAGAACGGCTCCTGGGAGTACAGCAGCCTGGCCGAGAAGTTCTCGGATGACGAGATCGCAATGATCCCGATCTACTTCGGCGTGGACGACGAGAACCAGGGCCTGTGCACCGGCACTGAGAACTACTGGTGCGTCAACGCGGAGGCTTCCGAAGAGGATATCGCCGCGACCCTGGACTTCATGAACTGGTGCGTGACCTCCGAGACCGGAACAAAGGCGATGGCGGAGACCATGGGCTTCACGATCCCCTTCAAGACTGCTGAGGAATCCCCCAATGCATTCGTCAAGCAGGATGCGGCCTACACCGAGGCAGGCAAGACCCCTGTTTCATGGAACTTCACGACCATGCCTTCCGAGAACTGGAAGAACGGTGTCGGCTCCGCACTGACCGCCTACGCGGCAGGCACGGGCGACTGGGATGCTGTGAAGACCGCCTTCGTCGATGGCTGGGCCACCGAGGCTGCACTGGCCGAATAAGAGAAGTACGGCTGCAGTACAGACTGACAATCGTACAGACTGTCTCGAAATTCGAAGCGTTTTTGCGCGGTTTTCGAAGCAGAAACCTGAGTAGGAATAGCGAATAACGTACCCGGACAATGTCCGCCGGTACCATATCATGCCACAGGTGACGGGGCAGGGCTGCAGGCCTTTGCAGTCCTGTCCCGTTTTGGCAGAATATGTTAAAGGAGTATCCATAACCTGTCGCGTTCACGGTCTCTGCCGCCGCAAAGGATGGAGGAGAACCGCCCCTGCAGGCGGCAGGTCAGAAAAGGGGGAATCATGGTAGGAAAATCGATTAAAAAATGGTGGCCGGTCTTTCTGCTGCCGACGGCGGCAGCCTTTGCGATCGGCTTTGTATGGCCTTTTATATGGGGCATTTATCTTTCTTTCTGTAAGTTTACAACGGTCAAAAATGTCAAAGTCATCGGGCTGGGCAACTATGCCAAGGTTTTTGCGGACGACACCTTCTCGCACGCCTTCTGGCTGACGGTCCTGTTTGCCATCCTGTCCTCTATCCTGATCAACGTGCTGGCCTTTGCCATCGCGCTGGCCCTGACGAGGGGACTGAAGGGGACCAATGTCTTCCGCACGATCTTCTTCATGCCCAACCTGATCGGCGGCATCGTCCTGGGCTATATCTGGCAGACCCTTCTGAACGGCCTTCTGTCCAGATTCGGCCAGCCTCTCCTGGCCCTCTCGGCCCGGAACGGCTTCTGGGGCATGATCATTCTGCTCTGCTGGCAGCAGATCGGCTATATGATGATCATCTACATCGCGGGACTCAACAATATTTCCGGCGACCTGATCGAGGCGGCCGAGATCGACGGAGCCTCTCCGAGTCAGATCCTCTTCCAGATCAAGATCCCCATGATCATGCCGTCCGTGACGATCTGCACCTTCCTGACGCTGACCAACGGCTTCAAGATGTTCGACCAGAACCTGTCCCTGACAGGCGGCGAGCCGGCCAAGCAGTCTCAGCTGCTGGCCCTCAACATCTATGACACCTTCTATGCGAGGAGCGGACCCCAGTGGAAGGGCATCGGCCAGGCCAAGGCAGTTGTCTTTTTCCTGATCGTGGTCATCATCGCGCTGGTTCAGCTGCGCGCGACGACTTCCAAAGAAGTGCAGCAGTAATGTGGCTGCAGCCGCAGCGTATCTGAAGCTGTCATACCGGGTGTACCGCCGGCCGCTTTCCGGACAGGTCAGATGGAAACGAAGGCACACGGGACGGAAATGGAACCGTCACCCTGGTGTGCGGACATCCATCCGATCCGGTCTGAAAAAGGCTTTCGGGCGCGCCCGCAGAAAAGCGCGAAAGGAAGGAAAATCCCTATGAAAACCAACAACAAAAAACTGTCGCGAACGATCGCGAGCATTGTGCTGGCGGTCATCTGCGTCTTTTACGTATATCCCATCTTCACGATCCTGATCAATTCACTGAAGATGAACAAGGCGATCACCACCACGGGCGTCTTCCAGCTGCCGTCGGCGGATAATTTCGTCGGGCTCGCCAACTATGTGGAAGGCATCACGAGCATGAATTTCCTCAAGTCCTTCTGGTACAGCCTCGTGATCTCTGTGATGAGCGTCGTCCTGATCATGCTCTGCTGCTCCATGGCGGCCTGGTACATCATCCGGGTGAACGGGCCCCTCTCCAAGGCCTTCTATTACCTGTGCATCTTCAGCATGGTCGTGCCCTTCCAGATGGTCATGTTCACCCTTGCCAATACGGCGGACCGTCTGCACTTGAACAATCCATATAATATCTGTATTATCTATCTTGGCTTCGGCGCGGGACTCGCGGTCTTCATGTTCACGGGCTTCGTCAAGGGGATCCCGCTGGAGATCGAGGAGGCGGCCATGATCGACGGCTGCAGTCCCCTGCAGACCTTCTTCCTGGTCCTGGTGCCCATCCTCAAGCCAACCATCATCTCCACGGCGATCCTGGAGACCATGTGGGTCTGGAACGACTACCTCCTGCCCACTCTGGTCCTGGATATCAAAAAATACCGCACCATTCCCATGGCCATCCAGTACTTCCGCGGAAGCTACGGCACCGTCAACATGGGCGCCATGATGGCCTGCATCATGATCGACATCGTCCCGATCATCATCATGTATCTGATCTGCCAGAAATACATCATCGAGGGCGTGGTCGCCGGCGCGGTCAAGGGCTGATCCTGCCGTGCGGGGCACATGCCCTGTCTGTCCGCAGCTGCAGGATATCCTGCGGCTGCGGCTTATGCGGTCAGTAACAGTACACAAAACATCTCGGGAAGGAACTGTCCGTAAGCAATCCGGGCAAGATATGCAGCTATTCCCAAGTCCTTTTGCGACAGTTCCCGAACAACAAAACCGGACATTCAAAGCCCGCAGGCGGACTCTTGAATGCAGAAGTGCAGGAGGTCACAGACACAGGCATGAGAGCGAGCGGTCTGTTATTACCCATATTCAGTCTGCCGGGAAAGTATGGAATCGGATGTTTCTCCGATGAGGCCTACCGGTTTGTGGATTTTGTCAAAGAAGCGGGACAGAAGTACTGGCAGATCCTCCCCGTCGGTCCCACGGGCTACGGGGACTCACCCTACCAGTCTTTTTCCGCCTTTGCAGGCAATCCCTATTTTATCTGCCCGGACACGCTTGTGCGTGAGGGACTCCTGACGGAGGAGGAAGCGGCCGAGGCAGTATATCCGGCCGCTTTCGGTGAAAAGGAGAATGCGGCAGCCGGGAAAATCGACTACGCCTGGCTTTACAACACGCGGGAGCTCCTCCTGCGGAAGGCATATGAGAGATGGAAACAGGACGCTGATCAAGAGGCAGCTGTACCTGTTTCAGAAAGTTCAGAAAACGCGCGGGGGGATTCTCCCAAGGATGCATGCGGGTTTTCTTTTGAAGAGTTCTGTGAGGAAAACAAGTCCTGGCTCCCTGATTACGCCCTCTTTATGGCCCTGAAAAAGGCGCATGGCGGCGCGGGCTTTATGGGATGGGAGGAGCCGCTGCGGCTGCGGGACCCGGAGGCGCTGGAGACGGCGCGGCGGGAGCTCGCGGACGAAATCGATTTTCAATCCTTCCTCCAGTACCAGTTTGAGCGGCAGTGGACGGTCCTCAAGGCCTATGCCAACCGGCAGGGGATCTCCATCATCGGGGATATTCCCATCTATGTGCCGGCGGACAGCGCGGAGGTCTGGGCTTATCCGGAGCTTTTCCAGCTCCATGAGGACGGTTCCTGCAAGGCCGTCGCCGGATGTCCGCCGGACGGTTTTTCCGCAGTCGGCCAGCTCTGGGGAAATCCCCTGTACGACTGGAAGCACCATGCGGCCACGGGCTTTGCCTGGTGGACCAGCCGCATGCGACGCTGCAGCAGTCTCTTCGACATCGTCCGCATCGACCACTTCCGCGGCTTTGACCAGTATTACGCGATCCCCGCAGACAGCGCGGATGCCCGGATCGGGCAGTGGGAGGACGGGCCCGGCATCGACCTCTTCCGCGCGATCGAAAAGGAGATCCCAGGGTTGACCATCATTGCGGAGGACCTGGGCTACATCACGGAATCGGTCCGGCAGCTGGTGCGCGACACAGGCTATCCCAACATGAAGGTGCTGGAGTTTGCCTTTGACTCCCGCGATTCCAGCGGCAGGGAGTCCTACCTGCCCTACAATTATGAAAAAAACTGTGTGGTCTACACCGGCACGCACGACAATGAGACCCTGGTCGGCTGGCTGGATCACATCCTGCCGGAGGAGCGCGAGGATGTCCGGGCCTTTACGGGGCTGGACGGGCACAGCGGAGACCTCTGGGCATATGATGCGCCGGAAAATGCGGGACAGACAGACGCCGCACGGGGCAGGTCTGCGCCCGGGGCGGTGCATGAAAAGCCTGAGCAGGGAGACCCTGCGCCCGGAGAGAGGGAGAAGGCGGCTGCAGTCCGCAAGGCTGCTGCAGATGCGGAGACGAAACGCCTGGCGCGTGCGATGGTCCGCGCGGCCATGGCCTCCGTCGGCAATCTCTGCGTGATCCCCATGCAGGACTGGCTCCTGCTGGGCGACGAGGCGAGGATCAACACGCCCTCCACGACCGGGTCCAACTGGGTCTGGCGGATGGCGGACGGCGCTGCTTCGCCGGCCCTGGCCGGACAGATCCGGCGGATGACACAGACCTACGGAAGAGGCTGATCGGGCTGTGCCTGTACACTATGTGTTCCGGCATGGCCGGAAGGTGAGACGGAGCAGACACGCCCTGCCGCACTGCTGTAGAAAAGAGAAAGAAGGTGAAGGGCTGTGGCGGACAATATGACCATCAAGGACATCGCGAGGATCTGCGGTGTGGGAATCGGGACGGTCTCGCGCGCGATCAACAATGATCCCCGTGTGAGCGAAAAGACCCGGGAGAAGATCCTGCGGGCGGTGAAGGAGCACCACTATGTGCCCAACAACAGTGCCCGTAACCTCAAAATGGCGGAATCCAACACGATCGGGCTCCTCTTCAGCGGGATCGACAACCCCTTCTTTCAGGGCATGATCTCCATTTTTGAAAATGCCTGCGACGAGCTGGGCTATTCTTTTTTCCTGTATGCGGTGCGTGAAAACGACCGTGTGGAGAACGTCGCCATGGAGGTGTGCAAGGAGAGACGGCTGAAGGGCCTGATCATCCTGGGCGGGCAGCTCTCCTTCCCCAACCGCCGTCTGGATTCCCTGGGGGTGCCCTATGTGCTCTGCACAGTGACAGTGCCCCGGGACGGGGATGCCCTGCCCTGTTCGACGGTGTCCATCGATGACGAAAAGGAGAGTTTCCGGGCAGTCAGCTACCTGTGCGAACAGGGGCACCGGCGGATCGCGATCCTGGCGGGACGGACCGGGGAGTCCCCCTACGGCGTCGGGACCCTGCGCCTGGCGGGCTACCGGCGGGCGCTGGAGGAGCACGGGATCGAGTTTGACCCGGCGCTTGTGGAATATATGAGCGAGGACCTGCCGGAATACTCCATGCCCAACGGCTATGACACCATGAAGCGTCTTTTGGCGCGCGGCGCGGACTTCACAGCGGTCTTTGCCGTGTCGGACACCATGGCCTTTGGCGCTGTCCGCGCCCTGCGGGAGGCCGGGCGCAGAGTCCCCGAGGACTGCTCGATCATCGGCTACGACGGCCAGTACTACACGGAGTTCATGACGCCGTCCCTGACCACGGTCGTCCAGCCTGTTTCGGAGATGGCATTGAAGAGCGTCGAGCTGCTCGACGACGCCATCCGCAATGATGCGCCGCCGGTCTGCGTCACCTACGACGCAGAACTCCGCATCAGGGAGTCGGTGATGAGACTGCCGTAAAAGCCGGCGGATACCGGGCAGTGCGCATGGCTGCACGCAGACTGACAGACTGAAATACAAGCCCGTGAGCGGGTGCAGGCAGCAGCAAAAGTGCCGGATCCCGGCGAATGAACAGGCATTTTTCCGTTTTTCCTCTTTCCTGTTTCTGCCGCGCCGTTTTTGTGGTATAATGGCGGTTGCGCGTGACGCATGAAATGAAACAAAACGGAGGAGCAGGCGGAGATGTCTAATACAGTCAAGATCAAAAACAGGAAAAAGAAAAGCGAAGTCAAGGTCAATTATAAGCTCTGGGCCATCGTGTTCGGCGTGTTCGTCGCCATTATCGTCGGCCTTTCTGTATGGGCCTCCTTCCACTGGGGTGTAGGAATGGGAACCGTCGGCGTGCGGCCCCTCACACCGGAAGAGGCGGGCGCTGCGGCATCGGAGATTGCTTCCGAGTTCGCGACGGATGGCATGATCACTGTGACCCCCGAGCAGCTCGAGCAGATGGGTGTCTCTCCGGATGATGTCCAGGCGGAGGATGCCGAGGGCGCAGAGGCAGGTGCGGAAGCCGCTGAAGGTGCAGAAGGTGCAGACCAGGGTGCAGAGACGCCTGCGGAGGATGCCGGCGCGGCAGAGGCCGGTGACGCTGCAGCAGACGATGCAGCGGAGAAATCCGCGGAATAAGCCGGACAAGGTCAGCCGGCGCTGCCGGGAATCTGCGGAATAAGAGAAACGGCCGCAGAAAAGCAATGTAAAAAACCACGACAGATTACCACAGTGAAAAGTGGTGATCTGCCGTGGTTTTTTTGTTGTCTGAAAGATTTGGACGAGGGAGGGGGAAGGGGAAGGGACCGGAGAACCGTCCCCATGCTCCCTCGGTGGCACCTTCCCGCAGTGCCGCCTGCGAGGGAAAGGAACCACAGAACCGTCCCCGTGGCACCGCCGGGCAAGTCCGGCGCCGGGGAAGGGACCGGAGAACCGTCCCCGTGGTCCCTCAGTCACTGGCTGAGATCAGGACGGCGCTTTCGCGGGGACCCAGGGTCAGCTGCATCGGAGTCTCCAGGACCGGCTCCTGTCCCTGCGGATAAGCGGTGCCGCCGGAAGCAGATCCACCGGAAGCAGATCCTTCGGAAGCAGATCCTTCGGAAGCAGATCCTTCGGAAGCAGATCCTTCGGAAGC
>OCTW011469894.1_pt1 | contig 17933 bp, 11 predicted proteins | sample 1539671 | NCBI WGS metagenome assembly OCTW01 (sample SAMN02144230, study PRJEB22623) | gut metagenome | biome: sheep rumen | host: Ovis aries | place: New Zealand
TTACTCTTCATTTCTTAGATATTTAATTTCTAATTGATGAGATCTCATGCCACCCTGGTGACATAAAATCTCCTATGCAGTTGTCAATGTACTTTGCGCAACGACAGTTGCGTTTCGCGATCTCTCGCTATGGTGGGCTCAAGTAGACTCGAACTACCGACCTCACGCTTATCAGGCGTGTGCTCTAACCAACTGAGCTATGAGCCCTTGATCTTGGTGGAGATGATCGGGTTCGAACCGGTGACCTCCTGCTTGCAAGGCAGGCGCTCTACCAACTGAGCTACACCCCCGTTGCAGCTTCTCTATAAAAGATAGCTTTATAATAGTATCATTTGAAAAAACTTTTGTCAATGCTTTTTTTCGTGTTTTTTAGCATTTTTCAAAAAATTTTCAAAGCCGATCGAAGAGGCGCTTTTTAGGCGGTTTCGAATCGATTTTCCCCGAGAAAGAGAATCTTTCCTTTATCAGAACATCTTTTTCTTATAAAGGAAGATGCCCGATATGACTGCCAAAATAAAGGATACCGCGCAAACGACGCCAAAGCCCCAAACGCTATGCTCTCCCGGGATCCCGCCGAGGTTCATTCCGAATAAACTTGCGATCAAGGTGGGAACGGATAATACCAAAGTCAGCGCGGCGAGAACTTTCATGATCCCGTTTAGATTATTCGAAATGATCGTGCCGTACGCTTCCATCGTTCCGTTCATAATTTCTCTGTAAATCGAACACATTTCCGCCGCTTGCTTATTCTCGATACTCGCGTCCTCGATTACGTCCTGATCTTCTTCGTATTTTTTCAAATACGATTGTTTGTTCAGTTTTTCGATGACCGCGTCGTTCGCGGAGATGGAAGTGGAGAAATAAACGAGAGACTTTTGCAGATCCAGCATCTCGAGGATCGCGTCGTTCGACATATTCTTTTCGAGAGTGGACTGTACTCTTTGGCTCGCTTTGTTGATCAAACGAAGATAATAGAGATACTTCGTTGAGACTGCGTACAAAAGTTGGAAAGTCAGGCGCGTGGATTTTTGCGTTTCGACGTTTTTGACCCTACCGTATTTAAAATCGTTTATGATCGAGTTCTCTTTCAGGCAAACGGTTACGAGATAATTATCTTTATGTATGATGCCGAGAGGAATCGTTCCGTAAGTATAATAATCGTTCTCCGGGTCTTCCTCGATGATAGGGACGTCCAAAAGGATCGTAACGCAATCGTCCTCTTTATCGATACGGGCGCGTTCTTCCTCGTCGAGCGCGGCTTTCAACGTGTCTTCTTCGATCCCGGTCAAAGCGGCGATCTTCTCCACTTCGCGATCGTCCGGATTGATCAAATTGACCCACTTATTAACCAAAAAATCCGAGGTGAGCTCGACCCCGTCCGAACATACGGTAAGATTTTTATTGGATTCGTTATAAAGAATATCGATCATAAGCGCCTCCTATGGATTCCTCCGCAGGGGGCGAAAAAAATTACGACCCGGAGCGGACGGATGCAGACTTCATATTATTATCTTCGTCAGGATCCATAACCCTCCCTCCTTTTTCATAAATGCAGTTTATCATTATTTTGTAAAAACTTGCAAGCATATTTACAAAAAAAAATCCGTTTTTTCGTCTCGCGCGCGAGCGCGCGCGTAAACATATTATATATTTTCCCTATCCAATTCTCGGATCATTGCGCGAAGAGCTTCCGCGCCTCCGTCGGAATTCGGCTCGCGATCGCGGAAAAAGGCGTCTTTCCCCGAAAGCGTCGGAAGACGGAAAGAATCCCTTTCTTTTTTTACACGAAGCAAAGACCCGTCCAAAACGCGCGCCAGCGAATCCGCCGCCTTTCTTGCTCTTTCTTCATAACCGTATAGCAAGAAAAAGAGGATAGCGCCGTTAAACAACGAAAAAAATGCGGAAAGAAACAGGCGAAGTAAGGTTTCGGAAAAAGGCGTAATAAAATAAAAGGACAAGAAAACGAGGATCGAAAGCGCTGCGCTCAAACCGATATACACGCCGAGGCAGAGCGCCTTTTTATCTTTCACCTTTTCCAGCGCTCTTTCTCGAAACTCAAACGCTGTTATCTCTCCTTCGGCGAACGCGTAAAACGGATACTTCAAAAAGGAGCTTCCGAAGCACCGTTTGAAAAAAAGATCGCGTGTTTCGCCCGAAACGACTCCGTTTTTCTTAAAACGCTTCGCTTTTTTATTCGCAGCTATCAGTTTCCCCTGCGCGCCGAAAGACAAAAGAATCGCGGAAAGAAAAAGATAAAAAACGGGAAAAAGGCAAGAGACAACGAAAAGAGGCTCCGCCGCGTAACGAGATAACACGTAAAGAAGGATCACCAAACCACTGAAAAAACTTTCCAAGAGGCACCGCCTTTGCCCTTGGATCACAATCGAATCAGTTCGTTTCTCCCAAGGACGAATATGTATTTTTCGACGTCCGCCGATCCGTACGCCTTTTGAACGGCAAGCTCGTATAGATCCAGCTGCGCGCGATAGCGCTCTTTCAATATGTAAGCGGGTGCGGAAGTCAATTTATAATCGACGATCAGCGCTTGATTGCCCTTTCTCGCGATCAAATCGATCTTTCCCTGTATCGCCACGTAATCCTTTACGCCGGAAAGTCCGATCTCCTCCGCGGGAGAGCGCAACATAAAACTTTTTTCGCGTTCGACAGAAAAACCGTCCGTCAGATCTCGAATTTTTCTTACGGCGTCCAGCGCGACCGCGACGTCGATCTCATCTTTCTCGCTCTCGCTTAAAACGCCGAGTTCTCGCATGTGTTCCAGCGCCTTTTCCATTTCTTCTTCCGATGACACGGACAAAGGAACGTTCTCCATGACCGCGTGAAACCGAGTTCCTTTCGACGCTTGATCCTCGGGAAAAAGCGGGATCGGAGGAGCGTAACCTTCTTCTTCCGTATTATTTATACCCGTTACGGTGTACTTTATACCCGTTTCGGTTGCTTTTTGATAGGGGTATTCGTAACGGAAAGCATCGCGAAGGAGCGCGGCGTTTTCCGAGCTTTCGGGAATAACGGGTAAAACTTTTTCCGGAACAAAACTCGCTTTTCTCTCAAAATAGCGTTCGATCGGATACTTGCCTTTGATCGCATACGCGATCCACTCCGCCATCGAAGAAGCAAACGCGGGAGAAGGGCGATCCCGATAGCTCTTTTCCGAGAGTTTGCCCGAAACGTAAAGAGAATTTTTCGCTCTCGTTAAAGCGACGTATAAAAGGCGCAACGAGTCTTCTCTGCCCTCTTCTCTCTTTTTTTTCGCGATCGCTTCCACCGCAAAGTTTTTTCTCTTTTCGAAATTCGCCTCGTCCGTTATCTTCTTTGCCACGCCGAGTTCTCTGTCCGCGGCGATCTGCCTATTATGATCTTCTACGGGATTTACATCCGCCGCTGTTCCCACCAAAAACACGACGGGGAATTCCAAACCTTTGCTGGCGTGGATCGTCATAACCGAAACGGCGTCTTTCTCTTCGATCTCCCCTCCGTTTTTCCCGCTGTAAAACTCATCGTAAAAAGTAAGATACTCCGCGATACCCGCGTTTTCCCATTTCCCTTTTAGCGATTCAACGAACGACAGCAGTTTCCCGAAACGCAATCTCCCGTCCTTTTCCTTTAACAAAGGCAAACGAAATTTCTCTTCCGCGATAGAAGACGCAAGCTCGTATAATGGCAGGATCGAACTCATAAAACGAGCTTGTTCCAAATAAGAAAAGAGCGAACGAACAAGCGTTCCTTCCGGTTTTCCCGAATAGGAAAGCGCTTTTTCGTAAAAGTTTTTTCCCTCTTCTTTTCCGATCCGCAAGAGAGTTTCGTTCGACGCTTCAAACATCGGAGAACGCAAAACGGAAAGAAGCGCGTAATCGTCGGACGGACTTAAAATCAATCGCAAAAAATCCACGAGTTGCTCTTCTTCCAAGCCGTTTTCATCCTTCAAAAAATTGCCGACGTTCAGAGGAATGCCCGCTTTTTGCAAGTAACGAACGACGGACGAAGCGGCGTTTCTCTTGGCGGCAAGGATCGCAACGTCGCGGTAAGAAACGGTAAACGCAGCCTTTTTCTTCGCGTCGTATAACTTGCTTCCCACGACCTCCCGGAGCTTGGACAAAACCCATTCTCCTTCCGTTGATTTCTCTTCCGCTTCCTCTTCTTCGAGAACGGCGGTTCGAACGCTGTAAACGCCCGCGATTTCCGGGTTCTCTTCTTGCGGTTCTTCGAAAAAGAACAATCCGATCTCCCCTTCTTTTTCCTCCGTTGCCGCCGGCTCGCGCCCGGCAAGCAGGTGCTTTTTATAATCCACGCCGCCGAAAGACTCTGTCATCAGCGAGGAAAACACCGTATTCACGAAATCGATCACGCAGGGAGAAGAACGGAAGTTTTTATCAAAAAGAATGACGTCCGAAGCCTCGGGATCGGCTTCTCCTCGTTTCAAGCGATCGTTAAATATCTCCGGATCCGCCAAGCGGAAGCGATAAATACTTTGTTTTACGTCGCCCACGGTAAACAGCTCGTTTCCTTCGGCGAGATAGCGAACGATCCGATCCTGAACGGGGTTTACGTCCTGACATTCGTCCACCAGAACGTACTTAAACCCGAGCTCGCCTCGAATCTCCGGGCGAGACAAAAGCTCGACCGCATACTTTTCGAAATCCGCATAATCGAGCAATTTTTCTTTTTCTTTGACTTTTTCGTACTCTTCGGAAAATTCGCGAGTAAGATCGATCAGTTCCGAAGTGGCAGCGGCGCTGTTTTTATAATCCTCTTCCGCCTGCGCGTAACTGCCGTAATCGGATAAAAGCCCTTTCATCTCCTTTAAGAAACGTTCGCATAGTTCGAACACGCATTCGCATTCTTCCTTAAATTCGGGAAAAAGTTTTCCTTCCTTGGACGACAAACGCGGTTTCGCCCATGCGGCGGCGCGCTCCGCCGATAAGAATACGTCTCGCAAGGAAGAAACGGCAGAAAACTCGTCCAAGATCGTTTCGTAAAAACGCAGTTTTTCCGAGTAAGAGCGCGCTTCAAACGCAAGCGCTTTTTCGAATACGGGACGAATGACTTCTCTAAGCGCAAAAATCCGCCTCGATAAATAGGAAAGATAATAAGACGCGTAAGGAGAAGCGCCGAGCGCAAGATTCGCCGTTTCTTTCGCTCGATCCAAAAATCCTTCTCTCTCCTCGCAGGTAGTCATAAGATCGTACAGCGCAAACACGCTGTCCGACAAAAGATCGTCGCCCTTTTCTCCGAATAAGCGGGAAAAAGAGAGATAGCGATCTTTATCCTCCGCATAGCGCTTTTTAATAAGGGAATTCATCGCCTGTTTTTTGTAAAAAACGGCGGAATCTTCGTCCATAACCGAAAGCGACGGGGAAAGATTTACAAGCTCGAAATGCCTTTTGATGAGTCCGAGACAAAACGCGTGTATCGTTCCGCAAGACAAAAAGGGAAGCTCGTCCAACGCGCAAACGAGGGACTCGAATTCCCGATCCGCTTTTTCTTTTTCGGAGAGGTCGGAGGCTTCTCTCGATCTTTCCCTCGCGTTTTTGATCTCTTGGAGCAACAGATCGGAAAGGCGGCTCGTCATTTCCCGCGCCGACGCTTCGGTAAAGGTCATCATCGCGATCTCGCTCGTTTTCGCTCCTCGCTCTTTGATAAGTTCCGCAACGCGGCTGACCATCGTCGTGGTTTTGCCGCTCCCTGCCGACGCGGAAATGATGACGTTCCCCTTTTTACTTTCGACAGCCCTTGCCTGCTCGGGCGTCATCTTTCTTTTTTTCTTGTCCGTCATTCTTTCCCCTCCTCGGCAAGCGCCTCGAAGTCGTTTGCTTTGATCCCTCGAAAAGCGCGACGTTTATGCTGATCCGCATGCAGACAAACGCGTTTGGCGCGGCAACCCTCGCATCCTCCCTTAAAGGGATACGGCGCGATAAAGCCTTCTTTGATCTCCCTTGCCGCTCCCTTCGCAAGCGCTTCCGCGTATGCGATCATCGCGCGCAATTCCTCTTTTGAAACGAGGGAAACGTCCACGCCTTCGCGAAGCACCTTCCCCTCCGCCGTTACGCATAAAGAAGTAAAGGCGCTACTTTCGGACTCGCTCTTTTTATCCAACCCGAGCGCGACCCACGATTCGGACAAAACCTGCCCTTTGAAGAAGCGACTCCCCTTTTTTTTGAATCCCGTGCTGACATCGGCGTACAAGGCGGCTACCGGTTTATAGCCGGCGTTTGCGAGAACGGCGAGATAAAGCTGTAATTGAAGTTTTTTACCCACGTAAAAATCGGATAAGGTATAAGCGGACGCTCCCGTTTTATAATCGATTGCGACGGCGTAATCATCTTTCAGGTCGATACGGTCGATTTTCCCGACGAGGCAAGTTCCGTCGAGCGAAAGCGCGGGAATTTTGCTTTTCTCGTCAAAGCGTTTTTCGAAAAAGGTCGGTTTGAAGGACGAGGTTTCGCATTGTTTTTTCAAAGTGACGACCGTTTCTCCCGCCGAACGAACGGCTCGATCGAGCGCTTGCCTGCCTTCCGCTTCGCCGATCGCCTTGTACTCGGGCGCCGAAAGGATCTCGCGAGCGATTTTTTCTCCGAGTTCTCTCGCCTCTTCGTCGGAAATATTTCGATGAGAATCTTCTTTCATAAACAGATAGGCGACTTCGTGGATCACGATGCCGAGAATGCGGCTGTCCGCCTTCGCGATTTCCTTTTCTTTCGCACCGAGTCCGTAGGTTACGAATCTCGAATAGGGGCAAGCGAAATATGATTCCAGTTCCGAAACGCTCGTTCGGGGCAATTCCGGTTTTTCAGCGAGTTCTTTCTCTTCCGATAAAAAAGGCGAAAGAGGAAACTTCTTATTGAGCGCGCCCGACAGAGCCGCGGCTTCTTCCCTTTCTTTTTCGGATAGCGTCCCCTCGAAGTATCTTCTGGATAAGTCGGTCAAGATCTCCGACGCAACCGAAACCGTGGGCGCTCTGAAAGGGAGCGGAAATTCGCTTAAAACGCTTCCTATTTCGCAAACGGGAAGGGAAAAGGCGCTTGCCAAAAAGCGCGCGCAAGAAGACGGCTCGAAAGACGAAAGATGCGTTAAATACGTTCTGTCTCCGCGGATCAAAAGCTGCATTGCGTGGAATCGATTTTCCCCAAGTTCTTCCGCGCCCACCTTTTCGATCACGATATTCTGACCGCGAAGCGCCGCGTACTCTTTCTCCCCGAGGATCCCTTCCTTCGTTTTTTCCAAAGGAAAAAGTCCGTCTTCCGCGCCGAGGATGAAAAGCGCGGGGATCTTTTCGTACATCGCCTGTTCCACCGCGCCGAAATACACGCAGTCCAGCGATAAAGGCAGCGCCGCGATCTTTACCTGCGCCGCGCCCGAAGAAAAAGCGAGGATGAATTCTTCGAGAGTAACCTCGTCTTCCCCTCTGAGCTCTTCCAAAACGGATAAAAGCTCCGCGATCTTCGCAGGCGATTGACGCAAAACCTCGCACTCCTTTTTGTATCCTTTTTCGTATATCCTTTCGGAGTAAGCGCGGATCCTATCGTCAAAACCGTTCGCAAAGAGATAGTTTCGAACGCCTTCCGCATAGGTTTTTACGGTCGCCCGATCGGGAAGAGAAGAAAGAGGCGAAAACTCTTTCTCCAAAGCCGCGCGGGTTTCTTCCGCACCGGTAAACAGAGGATCGTCCTCTCCGAGCTTAAAGGGAGAAAGAAAGCGAGAGTAGGAAACGCCGTATTTCAGGCTATAATCGTAAAAGTCGGATTTTTCTTTCACTTGAACGGAAGAAAAAAGCTCGTGCGATACGAAGGAAAAAACGGCGTTTGCGGCAAAATTTTCCGTCCGAACGGTCAACGCCGCGATCAAATGACGGAAAAGATCGCTTCCGGAAAGGGGAAGCCTTTCGTCCGCAAAAAACGGAATCCCGAATTTAGCGAACACGCGCTCGAACAGGTCGCGATACTCTCCGAAAGAAGGAGTGATCACGCATATATCGCGATAGCGAAGTTTTTCTTCCCTTACGAGCCTCGTAATTTCGGTCGCAAGATACGTTACTTCCTCTTCTTTGTCTTTCCCTTCCAAAAGGAAAAACGAGGAAGTTTCCCCGCCGATTTGACCGTAAGAGAACAGCCCGTCCGACACGCATCGTTTGTCCGGTGCGAGAGAATTCGGAACTTCGATTTCGCAAACGGAAATGCCTTTCTCGCGCGCAAGGCGAAGCAATTTCCCATACAAAGAGGGGTACACGCGCCGATTCGCGCTCCCATCGGGCACGCACACCGCGACGGAGAGCGAAGCGGCGTTCGTCATCAAGGCACCGAGAACGGAAAGCTGCTTTGCGTTGAGATCCGCGTAATCGAGAACGAAAAAGTTTTTATTCGCGCAAAATTCGCCCGCTTCGAGCGCTTGCGTTAAAGCTTCGAGGCGAGTCGTGCTGTCCGAATGAGAAATCGCAAGTTCCCTTAAATATCCCTTGTAAAGCGTAACGATGTCCTCTGTTTTATCGCGCACGTAACCCGTTAAGCCGGAGAGAGCGCGTTCGAGCGACTCGGCGCTGACGTCGCTGTTTCGGATCGCGGTCAAAGCCGCGTACATTTCCTCGGCAAAACCCGGTTTTTTCGCTGCGCGGCCGTACGCTTTCAGCTCGCTTTCCCGACTCCTTATGACCTTTTCAAGGAGCATAACGGAGCCTGCCGGCGAAAGACAACTTTTGATTTTTTTTCCGAGAACGACGCTCGCAAGGCGGGAAAAACTCATTACTTCGAGGTCGAAACTACCCTCTTTCCCGATGCGTTCGAGGGCGCCCGTTTCGAGAGACAAAGTAAAAGCGTCGGGCACGATAACGATATTGCGCCCGCTCGCGTTTTTCAATTCGGAAAGCACCTTTTCGGCGCCGCTTTCGATCGTATGCGCCTTGTATAAAGTCAGCATACCGTTATTGTAACGCATAAGAAATCCTTTGACAATACTTTATTTGGGAATTAAAATGAATAAATAGAGGTGTATAATGAAAAAAATCGTTCTCGTTTTGCTCGTTTTATTATTGTGTTTCACTCCGCTCGTTTTGACCGCTTGTTCTAACGTTTCGCAAGCGCAGCTTCTTTCCACCGGTTACGTTTGCACGCAGCCCGGCGGATACGAACTTTTCTCTTACGATGTGTATTACAAAACGGACGTGGTAGGCGAAATGACTTTGAAATTCGAGCCATTGACCAAAGCTTCCCTTACCCTGCCCGACATAACGGCGGATAGCGGCGAAAAGAACTTTGACTCTTTTTCGGGAACGCATTTAACGATGCGCCTTACGATGGACGGTGTGTTTAATTCCGATTCCATCGAGTCGCACGTTCTTTATTCAAACGATTTTACTCCGCTTTACAGCTATAAGAAAACGTCGATCGGCGGAACGGAAAAAATTATGGAAGTGACCTATTCTTCCAAATATGCGCATACTTCCCTTTTCGTCAACGGGAAAGAGGAAGCGACTTCGCGCCAAAAAATCAAAAACGCAACGGCTTTTGATAACGAAATGCTGTATGCGATCATTCGCGCGACCAAGGTGGACGAATCCTCTTATTCTCTCTCTTTCGTCTCTCCGAACGCATTAACTTCGGAGCTTGACAAGATCAGCGTTTCCAAGATCTCTTCCGTAAACGCGAAGATCAAAGCGCTCGAACCCAAAGAGGAAGAAACCGCCGCGGCGGAGAGCGAAAATGAGGAAAGTGCGGAAAAAGAGGAATACACAACGCCCGCTTACCTGTTCCGCGTGTCCACCGGCAACCGTTACGCTTCCACTTACAATATGGCGATTTCGAAAAACGCGATCACCGTTCATAATGACGTTATGGACGTTTCGAACGTTAAAAAGGTGATTTTGAAAATCACCGAAGGGGATTACAGCTATCTCTTAAAAGATATCGAGATCGCCTGATCTTCCTTTCTTTCAAACAAAAACAGCCGCACCCGTATAGGTGCGGCTGTTTTTCGTTTACTCAAAGAACTTCGATATCTTTGATCCGTATTTCGTTTCCCGTAACGAGGTATGTATCGTCGCTTCCGCAATGCGGACACTTTTTCGCATACTCCGTCGTGGAATAGGTTCGGTCGCAAGAGCGGCAATAGGAAATCGCCTCGAGAACAACGAGATCAAGCTCGCAATTATTCAGCTTCTCCGTCCGTTTCTTCGCCCATTCGAAGCAATCGCGAAAGAGCGCGGGAACGACGGAGGACACCTCTCCTACTTCAAGGGTCAGTTTTACGACCTCCTTGACCTCGTTCTCCTTGGCGACCGCCTCAACTTGATTCACGACCTGCATTACGATGCCGAGTTCGTGCATTATTATGCCTCTTTTTGACGTTTTTTGAACTCGCGACGCTTCTTACGCATCATACGAGCTTCCTTCGAACCGGCGTGAAGAACGATCTTGCAGGCGCGCGCGGCGGCGTAAGTCAAGAGACCGCCCACCTTCTTTTCCGCGATACGCATATCGCTGCATTTCGGGTGATCGCGATGCAAGTGGATCGCGTCGAACTGACACTTTGTGGTGCAAAGTCCGCAACCGATACACTTATTCGGATCCACGTACGACGCGCCGCAAGACAAGCATCTCGAAGTTTCGATCTTGACTTGTTCTTCGGTCAAAGTCTTATGCGCGTCGCGGTAGGAATTCTTATAATCGATGGATTCGTCCATTCCGGCTTCCTGCCTTCCCGCTTCGTCGTAAGAAGGATAGGTAAGATCCTCTTTATCCAAAGGATCGTAGTGACGGCGGTCTCGACCGATCGTCATATGCGCGTCAGGGCGAACGAAGCGATGCAAGCTTTCCGCGGCTTCGTGTCCTTCCGCGATCGCGTCGATCACGAAGCGAGGTCCGGTATAAACGTCGCCGCCGACGAAGATATCCGGCTCCGCGGTTTGATAGGTAAAGCTATCCGCCACGGGATAATTGCCGCGATGGAATTCCACCTTGGAATTTTCGAGTAACTTGCCCCATTCGATGGATTGACCGATCGCAAACACGACTTTTTCCGCGGGAAGAGTCAAAAGCTCCTCTTCGTTATATTTCGGGGCGAACTTCTTATTTTCGTCAAACACAGATACGCATTTTTTGAACACGATCGCTTTTACGTTGCCCTTTTCGTCCACTTGGACTTCCTTGGGTCCCCAACCGTTTTCGATCGTGATATTCTCTTCAAGCGTTTCGCGGATCTCTTCGCGGCTCGCGGGCATTTCTTCACGCGATTCCAACGAGACCATCTTTACCGATTTAGCGCCGAGACGATGCGCGTTGCGAGCGCAGTCCACCGCCACGTTTCCGCCGCCAACGACGACGACGTCGCCTTCGAATCTTTCGCGGTTTTCAAAGCTTTTTCTGAGGTATGAAACGGCAATATCCGTTCCGTTTGCATTGTCGTTCAAAACGCCCGGGCGACGGCCGCCTTGGCAACCGATCGCGATATAGAACGCTTTATAACCCTGCTTCCTGAGTTCGTCCAGCGTAACGTCCTTTCCGACTTCCACGCCGCATTTGATCTCCGCGCCGAGCGAACGGATCACGTCGATCTCCGCCTCAATGACGTCTTTTTCAAGTTTATAACTCGGAATACCGTACGTCAGCATACCGCCCGGGGTCGGATTCTTTTCGAACACGGTGGGCTTATAGCCTTTCTCCGCAAGGTAGAACGCCGCGGAAAGTCCGGCGGGGCCGGCGCCGATGATCGCGATCTTTTCATCGAATTTCCCGTACACGGATTGCACGATCTTCTCGGGAACGTAACGATTTTCCGATTTCAATTCGAGATCGGCTACGAATTTCTTAACCGCGTCGATAGAGACCGGCTGATCGATTTTGCCGCGGGTACACGCGTCCTCGCAGCGCTTGTTGCAAACTCGTCCGCACACGGACGGGAACGGGTTCTCCGTTTTGATCATAGCGAGAGACTCGCGATATTTGCCCTGCTTGGCAAGATTGAGATACGCTTGCACCGGGACGTGCGCAGGACAAGCCGCTTTACAAGGCGCGGAGCCTTGCGAATAGGTGTTCGAAAGGCGAGCGGTATCGCGGTATTCCTCGTCCCAAGCGTATTCGCCCCAGCGGATCTTATCGGGAAGAACCGCATGCGGATACTCCACGGACTTTCCGTCCTTCTTGCAAAGTTTTTGTCCGAGTTTTACGGCGCCCGCCGGGCAGATCTCCACGCACTTGCCGCAAGCCACGCATTTATCTTTTTCCACTTTTGCGGTATAAGCGCTGCGGGAAAGGTTGGGCGTATTGAAAAGCAAAGAGGTACGGAGCGCGTTACAGATCTTAACGTTACAGTTACAAATATCGAAGATCTTGTTCTCGCCGTCGATATTGGTGATCTGATGAACGTAGCCGTTTTTCTCGGCAAGCTCGATGATTTCGAGCGCGCGTTCTTTGGTTATGTAATGCGCCCTGCCCGTTTCAACGGTATAGTCCGCCATATCGCCGAGCTGAATGCACCAATCGTCCACGTCGTCCGTACAACCGTCGCCGAGAACGGCGCGCGACGCGCGGCAAGAGCAGATACCCGCCGAGATATGACCGTCGTACTTTTTCAGCCAGTGGGAAATATGCTCAACGTCCACCGACTCGTTCGACGCGTTTACTTCCTTTTCAACGGGGATAACGTGCATTCCGATGCCGTCGCCGCCCGGACGAACCATTTCGGTAACGCCCGCAAGAGGAATAAAGGTCATTCTCTCGAAGAAAGAGGTAACCGCCGGGTTCTTTCTGATGCGATCCACGGAAGAATTGAAAAGTTCGGCGCTTCCCGGAACGAAGAACGAAAGGCGATAGCGGCGAATTTTCAATTTTTCTTCTTCGCTCTTTTCGCGGATATCGTCGTTGCCGGTCGGGCCGTCGTGGTCGTAAAGATCGCCGTAATCGTACTCCAAAATACCGATGACGGACATTTCGGACAGGATCTTATGCAATGCCGCCGGTTCGTACTCTTTATTCATTTTGCGAAGATCTTCGAAGGTATAGAACTTACGAAGCTTCATCTTGTTCAAAATGTCACACATTTCCGGCGTCAGCATCTCGCGAAGTCCCCAATACTCGGGGTCTTCCGCCTTAACGCCGAACAGCTTGTGCGGAACGACGTCGGTGATCTTGTGAGCGAGTTTGGCGTACTTTTTGTTAACGTCTTTCTCTCCTTGATATTGGCTGATCACTTTTTCGTTTTGTTTGGGCATAGTTTTTACTCCTTATTTAATATTCGAATGAAATACTTTTCCAACCGATCGAGATTTTCTCCCGTTTTCGCCGAGATCGGAATGATCTCCGCTTTTCCGTTTCTCCTTTTTACGACGCGTTTTACTTCCTCGAAATCAAAATCGAAATAAGGAAGCGCGTCTATCTTATTGATAACGACGAGATCGCATTTCTCGTACACGAGGGGATATTTTAAGGGTTTATCGTCTCCCTCGGGAACGGAAAGGATCGTCATATTGAGATGCGCCCCTGTATCGTATTCCGCGGGACAAACGAGGTTGCCGACGTTTTCGAGAAACACGAGGTCGAGATCTTCTATTCCGATCTCATCCAGCCCCTGTTTGCACATTCCCGCGTCTATATGGCACATTCCGCCCGTGTGGAGCTGAACCGATTTAACGCCCGTTTTGTCTTTTACTTTGACCGCGTCCACGTCGCTGTCGATATCCGCTTCCATAACGCCGATGCGGCAGCTTTTTTTCAATCGATTGATCAAAGAAACGAGGGTCGAGGTTTTGCCTGCTCCGGGCGACGACATCACGTTTACGAGGAATACCCCTTTGCTTTCAAGATAAAGGCGAAGCGCGTCGGCTTCTTTGTCGTTATCTTCAAAAACGCTTTTATTGAGAAGGATCGTTTTAACTTCCATAATACGCGATCGGCGGCCTCCCGAAGGGGAAGCCGCATTTCAATCAAAAGAATCTTCCTACGATATCTTTGCTTGCGGCGCAGGTATCTTCCATATCGCCGAACGACAAGATCTCGCCCGCAAAATAAGTGTTTTTATTGCCTTGGATCGCTTCGAGCTTATCGTACCAACCGCTCGCGTAATCCTCGGGGGAAACGTGGGGACAATAATAGCTCTCCTGCGCGTAAAGCACTTCTTTGATCGGGAACTTCAAGACTTTGTTGATATCGTCCTTCATCATTTCGAGGGTCTTTTCGTAAGGAATATCCGGATCGCCGGTATGGTTGCGCAGCGCGTACACCGTGCAGGGGCAATTCTTTCCCTGATCTTCCCATCTATGATAGTACACCATCGCGTGACCGAGGTTTTCCGGCTCCATATTTTCGAACATATAACCGGAAATAACCGGACCTTGCTCCTCTTCGAAGCGGGCGATGAAGTCCACGTATTTTTCGTGTACGATCTTCCCGAACAGTTCTTTTTCCTCTTCCGTTGCGTCCGCGTACTCTTTGAAATAATCGAGCGGCGTGGTTACGATGAGCTTGTCGAATTCTTCGGTTCGTTCCTCGCCTTTCCCGTTCCTCGTGGTTACCACGACCTTGCCTTCGGGTCTTTCGATCCTAACGACTTCGGTTTCGAGGATCGCGGGGTGCTTTAACTTGCGGTTGACCGCGTTATAGATCTCCTGCGTTCCGTCTTGCCACGTCCAAAGGCGCAAACCGACGAACTCCTTCGCCGTCGTCATATCGAGATACTTCAAAACGTAAGCCGCGGGGATCTCGTCAAAATAGCCGTACCCGAAAGAGGTATAAGGCCCGATCCAAATGCGTTGGACTTCTTCCACGCCGTTGATCTCGCAGAACTTCTTAAACGGAAGCGCCAAATCTTTGAGCGCGGGGTTCTTTCCTTCGAGATAATTCGGGAAAGCCTGCCCGTCCGCGGTGCCCTCGTATCCGTCCACGAGCTTGGAGATACCGTAATACTCGCCTTTCGCAACGCCGATATGCCCGTAGCAATCGTAACCCCTATACTTGGTTTCCATAAGGCGCGCGAGTTTCTTGAATTGTTTTTTCAGCTTTACAAGCTTGATGAGTTTCTTAAAAGAAAAATCCGCTTTGGGATTGAACGGTTCGATCACTTTGCCCGCGTCCTTCCCCGAAACGCTTCTGTACTCGCGGCGCATATTGGGCTCGCCCTTCTTAAAATCCGGCCCCTTATGATAATAGCCGCCGAATTCTTCCATTTCACTGACCGCGTGATAGGTGATCGCGCCCATGATCGCGCCCGTTTCGTAAGAACGCTTTTCTCCGTTTACTTCGATCTTGGGAGAATATGCTTTCCCGCCGACTTTATTTAACTTTTCGTAGATGGTGTAATTCTCGTAACCTTTCTTTTCCAGATATACGCCGCAAGCAAGTCCTGCGGGGCCGCCGCCGATAATACAAATCTTCTCGTCCTTATTTGCCATAATTGACCTCCTTACAAAAAAGTGATAGACCGTATCTCATATTTTATTTTTATCATATTTTCGCACTCTTGTAAATACGTGCGCGAAAACTAATTATATATCTATTACAGGAAAAATTAAAATTCGACAAATATATATAACGTTTTACCTTCTTTCGCGATATTCTGCGATTTTCTCTTCCAAATACGAAGCGAGAGCGGGAACGCCTTCCCCCGTCTTCGCGCTGACCAAAAAGAGGGGGCAATCGGGGTTTCTCTTGCGAACGTTTCTCTCCGCCGCCTCGAAAGAAAAATCGAACGCGGGCAAAACGTCCTTTTTGGTTATGGCGACCATATCGGCAACCGAGAACATCAAAGGATATTTCAGCGGTTTATCGTCTCCTTCCGGAACGGACAAAAGAACGAGGTTTGCGGTAGCGCCCGTATCGAATTCGGCGGGGCAAACGAGATTGCCTACGTTCTCGAGGATCACGAGGTCAAGTCCGTCCGTCCCGAGGGATTCGAGCGCTTCCCAAGACATTTGATAGGTTATGTGGCAGGCGCCCGCGGTATGCATTTGCAAGCAAGAAACGCCCGTTTTTTCCGAGATCGAGCCGGCGTCCACGTCGCCGTCGATATCCGCCTCGATGACTCCGATCCGATATTTCCCTTTGAGCGCATTGATCAGCTCGACCAAAAGGGTGGTTTTGCCGCTGCCGGGCGAAGCCATTACGTTCAGATAGTAAACGCCGCGGCGAGCGAGCTCGTCTTTTACTTCCTTTGCCCTTTCGTTATTGCGGGAAAGGATATCTTCTTTGATTTCCACAACGCGAACTTTTTCCATTATTCACCTTCCTTTTCGAGCGGGGGCAGAACGAGCGCAAAATAGGTTTCCGCCATCTCCTCCGGCGTTTTTTCGCAGTTTTTTCCAAGCCACCAGAGCGTTAGCTCTACGAGGCTCGCGATCATGTGATTGACGAGCATTTCTTTATCAAAACGATCGGCTTTATAAACGGTCAAAATATAGTCGTTGATCAATTCCCAAAGATTGCGTTTCAGGTCGGAAATAAAGATCTCCTTCCCTTCGGAAGCCAAGATCCCTTTCAGTTCCTTTTTCGATTCGGAAAAATGATAAAACGTGTGCGTAACGATATGCCGAAAATCGCCTGTATTCGAAAAATCATGATGCGCTTCGGGGGTCAGAGATTTACAAAAAACGTGTCCGAAAATATCCGCGCAAACCTCGTGCAAAAGTTGATCCTTCGTTTTATAATGCTCGTAAAAAGTCGAACGCCCGACGTTCGCTTCATCCAATATATCCTGCACCGTGATCTCGGAATATCGCTTTCTTTCCAGCAAGTTTCCGAACGCTTCGCGGATCGCGCGAGACGTTCTGGCCGTACGCCTATCCATATCCTTCTCCTTTCGAAAACCATTTCGCTTTCAAGAGCGGAGCGCCTCCCCCGCCGCCGTTTCCGAACACATTATACGATATTTCTCTTCCAAATGCAAATCTTCATTGATAGACTTACTATCATTTTTTTAATGAAATTTGATCAAATAATGGGAAAAGGAATATAAAAACGTGTTATTCAATAATCCAAAATAATGAGATGTTGACTTTGAATTCATAATGTTTTATACTTAATATAATCTTTGTAATTATAGAACTAATGCTAATTGATCATCATAAAAGTCGAGGATAAAAATGAAGAATTATGATTATTTAATTGTTGGATCCGGGCTTTTCGGTGCTACTTTCGCGCATGAAGCATTAAATTGTGGGAAAACATGTATTGTTATTGAAAAGCGATCCCATATTGGCGGGAATGTTTATACCGAAAAAATAGAAAACATTGATGTCCATAAATACGGCGCACATATTTTCCATACGTCTAACAAGGAAGTCTGGGATTATGTGAATCAATTTGCTGAATTCAACAACTATATCAACTCCCCTATCGCGATTTACAAGGACGAACTTTACAACCTACCGTTCAACATGAACACGTTTTCAAAAATGTGGGATATAAAGACACCTGCGGAAGCGAAAGCAAAGATTGCGGAGCAAATTGCGGATCTAAACATCACCGAACCAAAGAATCTTGAAGAACAAGCACTCTCGCTTGTTGGTCGCGACGTGTATGAAAAGCTCATCAAAGGCTACACCGAAAAACAATGGGGGCGCGACTGCAAAGATTTGCCGGCGTTTATCATCAAGCGTTTGCCACTCCGCTTCACCTACGACAACAACTATTTCAACGATAGATACCAAGGCATTCCGATCGGTGGTTATACCGCAATGATTGAAAAAATGCTCGACGGCGTTGAAGTGTTGCTTGACACGGATTATTTTGAGTTTATCAAACAAAATCCAAACGTTGCGGCAAAGACTGTATTTACCGGCGCGATAGACGAGTTCTTCGGCTATAAGTTCGGCCCGCTTCAATATCGCAGCGTTCGCTTTGAAACGGAAGTTCTTGATGAAGAAAACTACCAAGGCAACGCCGTCGTCAATTATACCGAGCGAGCCGTTCCATACACGCGCATCATCGAACACAAACACT
>OCTW011594683.1_pt1 | contig 17930 bp, 23 predicted proteins | sample 1539671 | NCBI WGS metagenome assembly OCTW01 (sample SAMN02144230, study PRJEB22623) | gut metagenome | biome: sheep rumen | host: Ovis aries | place: New Zealand
ATGTCTTCCGTGTCTATTAAATCAACAATTTCCAATTGCTGCTGGAATCTTTCAACACCTTCGAGCGGAACATTTTCAACAAAAGGAATCGCACCGGTTGCCCCAATAATTTTCTTTTTGTCAGGGTCTGCGCCGTTTTCATGCAATGCCTTGAAACTTTGACCTGTAATGTGACCTTGCACTTCCGCACCAGCCAAAATCAAGAATCTAATGTTCGGATTTGATATGATATTTGCCACCACTTTTTCAATGCCTAAGTTTTCTGTTTTACATGGTCCTGCAATAGCCGCTCCGGACAATTCAGCTTCTATGTGAGAAGCAAGAGTAGTCACTGCAACTGGACTTTCTGGATCGCCCACAATATAGTCTCCGCTGATTACCGGCCAACCATCTGCAGGAGCTTTTTTATCTGCCATGTTGATTCCTCCTAATTTTATATGTTGAATTATATTTGATATTTATTAAATATTTTTTGATTAGTAGTATAATTCTGAAGGTTTTCCTATGTATTCAAAATCATCCTTATTTTTCAAATATTTAACGCCAATAACCTTGCCGTCTGGAAATTTTGTTACAACACTCATACCATCACCAACATCGATTAAAATCAATTTGGTATTTTTTTCACCGACTGTTTCGATTTTAATTATTTCATCATTTTGAATAAGTTCACCGTCTTCAAAATCATTGCTTATATCTGTTGAATACCAGTGCTGAGGCAACTTTACTCTAATATCTAAACTGTCTAACAAATCTTTAACATGCATCTTCATACACTCCCAATACTATATATAAAAATTTAATTGAAATGCTTATAAATATTTTGTAACTTGTTAAGGGTTAAAAGTAGCTAAACCATAAAATGAATCTTGGTCCTGTCGATATCTTCCAGCCTGTGAGCATCCGGAACATCATCAGAATGACCCAATGCAAGAATTCCTACAACCCTGTAGTGATCATCAATCTTCAATATATCCCTGACAACTTCTTCCGAGTCAAGACCATCCTTTTTTCTTAAATGAATCTGAACCCAGCAGCTTCCAAGACCCAGCTCGGTTGCCATCAAATGCATATGAGTTAAAGCAATTGACGAATCCTCAATCCAGGTATCGGCAATCAGACTGTCTGCAACAACAACAATTGCCTTATCTGCCCCATTAATCAGGCCTGCACCATGGTCCTTGGCTTTTGACAATTCCTCCAGGATTTCCTTTCTTTCAACCACCATGAAATTGCACGGTTTGCGGTTCATGGAGGTTGGAGCCAGAAGGGCTGATTGGAGAATTTTATCCAATTCCTCCTTGGTTACAGGTTCGTCACTGAATTTTCTTGTACTTCTTCTTTTAAGCATCACATCTATAAGGTCCATAAGAATATTTTAAAAAAATAAGTAATTATATCTTGTGATATACAGTCATGAATGGACGGACTGTGAAAAAATAACAAGATTAAAAATTATTGAAAATACCATGAATTAAAATACGATTCAAATTGAAAGCCCCTATTTTAATCCATCATATTTATCATTTAATCAAAGAAAAAAAGTTACAGATTATTGTAATGCTCATCACTTACAACTTCCAGCCATTCACTGGATGTGTTTTCGCCTGGAATCTCAACTGCAATGTGGCTGAACCATGAATCCTTTTGAGCCCCATGCCAATGCTTTACACCGGGTTTAATCTCAACCACCATTCCCGGTTTCAGCTCAACCGCTTCACATCCTTCCTCCTGATACCATCCTCTACCTGCGATGCAAATCAGCACCTGTCCGCCACCATTGTCTGCATGGTGAATGTGCCAGTTGTTTCGACATCCAGGTTCAAATGTAACATTTGCAATGAACGCCAGATTGTCCTCCACATCAACCAAAGGATTTAAAAATGAATCTCCAGTGAAATATTCGTCAAACGCTTCGTTAAAAACACCTTTTCCAAAAATATTTTCCTCATCAAAACTAGTCATAATATCACCATAATGTTGCGACTAACAACAATCAAAATTCTATAAAAAAATTTCGAAGCTACGGCAGTGCAACTTCGAAACTTATCATTTTTCACGACTTGTTAATCAGTCACTTAATAATTATTAAATTCATCACATATAAAGTAACTGGTTTTTGGAAAAAAATTTTTACAAAAAATCCTAAAAACAATCCATATTTCAAGCATTTAATACTCCAACAGTACTTAAATATGTTAAGAATAATTAGATATCATCTAAACATTTTTTAAATATCAAAAAACGATTGCAAGAATATTTAAACCATTTTGAAACATTTCAAAAATTCTTTAGCACATCACCAATAATGAGAAATCATAGATTCATGCATTTAATTTTTACGCGATGAAAGCAATATTGATATTACTTTAAAACAATTATACGATGATTACAATATTGTAATTTGCTTATACATAGATTTAAGAACTATAAAATTAATAACAAGTAATTACAAAAAGAATTGGTGAAAAATATGCAAGATAAAAGCAATATTGACATTGAAAATATTAAACGCATGAGTGAAATTGCACACATTTATGAAATTACAAAACAAGGCAAGAAATCTAAAAGATACCACAGAAACATCATAAAAATCTGCGACAAACATCCTAAAGATGAAAAAATACTCCAATACAAGATCCACTCACTAAACAGACTGAACAAATCCTACAAATCACTTGAAACAACAACAGAACTGCTTAAAATTAATCCGCATAATCTAATTGCATTGTTCAACATTGCAAAACACATTAAAGAGGGATTGAATGTTTAGACGAAATACAACTGAAAAAACTATGAAAAAGGCTTTGAATTATCTGGAAGATGGAGATTTCATCAATGCGAAAAACGAATATCTGAAAAGCTTTGCAGCCGATCCGGACAATATAGGAATCATCAACAACCTTGCCCAGATATATGCCATTCTTGGAGAGGAGGACAAGTCAAAGGGATACAGTGAAATGCTTTTAAAAAAGTGCAATGAAACATTGAAGTATGAAAAAAGCTTAAATTTATTGATATTTAAATCAAGTGCATTGATATCCCTTGAAAAATTTGAGGAATTGCATGAGGTTTTAGATGAAATCCTGAAAATAGACCCGAACAATACCCTGGCACTCTTTCAAAAAGCCCATCATCTGGAAAAAATCGGACAACACAAAAAGGCATTGGAATCTCTTGAAAAGCTGTTGCATCAAAAAAACTGCGATATCGCATTGCTTCTTTCAATGAGCAGGAATCTGATTGAAATCAATGAATTTGAAAGGGCGGAAAGATGCTTTAAACTCGCTTTTCAGATTGAAACTAAAAACAAGGCAGCCATAAATCTGAAATCAAAAATGCTTAAGAAGAAATATAATCTGACAATGACCCCTCATGATTTCATGCTAAAGGCAGTTGAAAACTTTGAGATGGAAAATTTCGAAGCCTCCGCAGATTATTTTAAAAAAGCAATTGAAATGGATTCCGGTTTTGATGAAATATGGTTTGCCCAGGGAGAACTGTTTGTTAGGACAGGAAGAATTGGAGATGCAATCGATTCATTTAAAAAAGCATTTGAATTAAACCCCACAAGCGGAGGGATTGAAAAAAGAGAGGACTTTTTCAAAATGCTTAAGCGTATGAAAAAAATCAACACGTTACTCAGATTTGAAAAAAGTTAGTTTGGGAGTTATAGAAACTCCTAATTATTTTTTATAATTTATAACTTGAAACCGGTTCCGACGAACTGTGCAACATCACGGCCGGTATCGTCGGAGACATTTACAATGACAATTGATGATGTGCGTCCGCTTTTGCGGCAGGTTGCCTCTGCAATCAGCTTTTCCCCTTTAGGTGCTGAGAGGTAATTGATGCTCACCTGCTGGGCCACAGTCAACTGATGGATCTGGTTTGACAATACTGCAAATGAAAAATCAGCCAATGTAAAGATTACACCACCCATAACTCCACCGTAAGCGTTTTTATGATTATCAGTCAATTCCAGACTGCAAATTGCCTTGTCTTCTGTTAGTTCATCCAATGTTATTCCTGTATCTACTGCGAATTTATCCTGATAGAAAAATTCTCTTGCACTTTCTATATCATCAAAATTGGCCATATTTTACACCTAACTATTAATTTAAATGTCATTATTTAAAAAAATTAATGTTTAATTTTTAAATATCATCATCCTCAAGGAAATCATTTAGAAGATGCACAACTAAAGGGTCGATTTCACTGGCTTTGTCAAGACATTCCTCAAATTTATCATCCTGATCCTGAAATCCATAGATAAATGCTTTGTAAACCCAAAACATAGGATTTTCATCATCTATTTCTATACATTTATCCCAGTATTCGATTGATTTTTCAAAATCCTTTTTATTCATTGCCAATTGTGCAACTGAAGTCAAATATTCCAAATCCTGATCATTAATTTTTGATGCCTCATCAAGGTATTCCTGAGCCGAATCAAAATCCTCTCGAGCAATGCAGACATTAACCTTACCGACTATAGGGTGAATCTCATCAGGACTTAACTGGCAGGCTTTTTCATAACATTCAAATGATTTATCCAATTTATCATTTTCAAGATACATGAATCCTTTATTAGCCCAGATTGTTGAATCGGTCGGATTTATTTTAAGTGCCTTATTGAAGCTTTTTTCAGCTTTGCTGATGTGATTTAAACGGGTTAAAAAGTTACCCTTATCATTCCAGAATCTGTCATCATTGGAATCAATTTTAATGGCCTTGTCAATTACCTTCAATGCCTTTTTAAATTCGTTTAAATTAGCTAAAGACAGCGATTTATAATATAATGTTTCAGAGTCGTTTGGCCTGATTTTAAGTGACGCATCGAAAAATTGAAGAGCTTTTACATTATCATCCATATCATACCAGAAAAGACCCGCTGCAAACAGCTCATCAGGGTCATCATAATCAATATCCTCATCAGGAATGTCTGAAAAATCCTCTCCAAACTCTGCAGATAATGCCTGATTGAGAAGGTCATCTGCAGAATCCTGATCACCCAATGCACCTAAAATCATTGCCTTGTAGAACAATGCCCTGCCATATTCCGGATTATCTTCACCGACACCATCAAGTTTGGATAATGCATCATCGATTTTGCCCTCTTCAAACAAGTTACTGACATCATCAAAAAATTCATCCGCATCAGAAGTCGGAACCATCATCCCTGAATCCTCATCAACCAGACAGGTAGGTATTCCTGAAATCACATGTCCTGTTGAAGATTCCTTATCAAAATGATTTAAATTGAACATTTCCCTGATTACACGTGCCTTATTGGAAACTGTTGATTTTTTAGTGCCAAAATAATCACATATTTCATCAGAAGTGGAAAACGGCTTGAAAGATTTATCAAAAAGAAAATTGATTTGACCTAATGCATAGATTACTGCACTTGCCCATATTTCAAGTTTTCCCCGTTTAAATGGCACTTCATGTTTTCTTCCCATTTTTTCTATTAGGTTTATGCTTAACTGCTTGTATTCATCATCGAGCTTGTCATCACAAAAAGAGGAGACCATTTCGATTAGCTGCTCCTGTTTGATTTTTGTTTTTTCATCCTTCATAAGCATCACTCATTAAATGTATGTTTTTTGATATTGAAATATTTAAACATGCAATATTCAACACAATACATATTAGCCAATAATTTCATAATAAGCTATATGGAAAATTTGACTTTTAGAATAGCTGAAAGAATCGACTCCGGGTTAATTCTGGAGTATATTAAAAAACTCGCCGATTACGAACACCGCCTGGACGAAGTCATTGCAAGTGAAAGTGACATTGAAAAATGGGTTTTTGATGAAAAGCAGGCCGAAGTGATATTTGCATACTTAAACGATGAAGCAATAGGTTTTGCATTATACTTCCTGAGCTTCTCAACTTATATTGGCAATGTGAACATGCATCTGGAGGATCTGTTCATAGAACCTGAATATCGTGGAAACGGATATGGAAAGGCGCTTTTAAAAGAACTTGGAAAAATCTCACTAGAAAGAGGCTATGGGAGAATGGAATGGACATGCCTTTCCTGGAACCAGTCAAGCATTGATTTTTACTTAAAAATCGGTGCCGACATGAAGGACTGGGAGCTGTTCCACTTTAAAGGGAAATCTCTGGAAAGATTCGTTAATGGCAAATAGAAGAGTTACGTATCTTTTTTATTAAATGATTCATTGACAAAATATATAATCCTATAGTCCCCCACTATTGTTTTTTTACATTTTTCTACTTTTAAATGAAGTTTCTGCTTCGTTATATGGATCAATTGATAATTGGTGATATTTATCATATATTCTTTTTATCAATTTTTCATCATCACAATGATTATCCATGAACTTTATTGCTATCAAAAGGTTCATATTGTACTTCAAGATTATTTTCTGATGGCATCTAAATCAACCTTTCTAGTGCCAGTATAATCCCCATTTTCAAAAAGTCTGATTCTTTCATTATAGTAATCTGCTTCTTCGCCACTTAATTTTTCAATAGATTTTTTCATACGTATCAATTAATATAGCCATAATATCATGGTATGTTTCGGATTTTAAAGCCAAATGAGATAATTTTGTGTGAATTTCTTCAGTTACTCAATATAAGTTATCATGACAAACAACATGAAGATTATTCCAATAGAACATATGTTCCAAAAAATAATAAAAAGAGAAATTAAACTATCTACAATCCCTTAAACAGTACAAACTAAATTAAAAACCATTTAATTATTCGAAATATAAATAAAAATAGTTAAATAATTAACTATTAACTCAAAAAAAGAAAAAATAAACAAGGAAATCTATACGATTCCTTGTGCGGGAAACTAGTGAAACCACCCTACTTTTAAAAAATCAATCCCATTTTTTATAGATAGATCTTCTAGGACCAATATCAATTATTTCAACTTCTTTAGTTGATTCATTGATGAAATATATAATCCTATAGTCCCCCACTCTTGTTTTTTTACATTTTGGACATTTTCTACTTTTAAATGAACTTTCTGCTTCGTTATATGGATCAATTGATAATTGGTGATATTTACCATATATTCTTTTTATCAATTTTTCATCATCAGAATGACTATCCATGAACTTTATTGCTTTTTTGTCTTCAAAAAGCTCATATTGTACTTCAGGATTATTTTCTGATGGCATCTAAATCAACCTTTCTAGTGCCAGCATAATCCCCATTTTCAAAAAGTCTGATTCTTTCATTATAGTAATCTGCTTCTTCATCACTTAATTCTTCAAAATACATTTTTTCATACGCCTCGATTAATCTAGCTATAATGTCATTATATGTTTCGGATTTTAAACCTAAATGAGCTAGTTTTGTGTGAATTTCTTCAGTTACTCGAATTGTTTTCATAGCCATGACAAACACTCCATGATAATAAAGTTAATTAGATACATTGATTATATTCAATATATTATTTATAATTATTGTAAATGAATATATTAAATATATAATTTATCATGACCCACGACATGAAGATTATTCCAATAGAGAATATGTTCCAAAAAAATTATAAAATAATTGGAAGTGCGACAGTGTGCAAAATCACAGATGTGAAAAAACACGATGAACCATGTGATACCACCCCACATCGTAAAATAAAAAGAGAGTAACTTAAACTATTCACAATCCATTAAACAGTAAAAATTTAATTAAAAACAATATAATTATCCTAAATATAACTTATCATTACACAATAGTTAAATAATTAACTATTAACTCAAAAAAAGAAAAAATAAACAAGGAAATCTATACGATTCCTTGTGCGTTCATTGCATCAACCACTTTCTTGAATCCTGCAATGTTTGCTCCTGCTACGTAATTTTTATCCATTCCGTATTCTTCAGCAGCAGCTGATGCATTTGCAAAGATGGTTTCCATGATGTTTTGGAGTTTGCCGTCAACTTCTTCGAAAGTCCATGATAATCTTTCGGAGTTTTGTGACATTTCAAGTGCGGAAGTTGCTACTCCACCAGCGTTGGATGCTTTACCTGGTGCGAATAATACGCCGTTTTCTTGCAGGTATTCGGTTGCTTCGATTGTGGTTGGCATGTTTGCTCCTTCTGCAACTGCAACAATTCCGTTTGCAACTAGGTTTTTAGCATCTTCTAATTGCAATTCGTTTTGGGTTGCACATGGTAGAGCAATGTCTGCTTTAACAGTCCATACGCCTTTTCCTTCATGGTATTCAGCTGATGGTCTTGCTTCTGCGTAAGCGGTTAATCTTTCACGTCTTACTTCTTTTACTTCTTTGAGCAATTCCACATCGATTCCTTCTGGGTCGTAAATCCAACCGGTGGAATCGGAACAAGTTACAGGTTTACCACCTAATTGTTGTGCTTTTTCGATAGCATATATTGCCACGTTACCTGCGCCTGAAACAAGGATGGTTTTTCCTGCAATATCAATGTCATTTGCTTTAAGCATTGCGTTTGTGAAGTATAATAATCCGTAACCGGTTGCTTCGGTTCTTGCAAGGGATCCTCCGAAACTTAATCCTTTACCGGTTAACACACCTTCGTATAATCCTCTGATTCTTTTGTATTGTCCGAATAAGAAACCGATTTCTCGGCCACCTACACCGATATCCCCTGCTGGAACATCTGTGTCTGCACCGATGTATTTGCATAATTCGGTCATGAAGCTTTGACAGAATGCCATGATTTCTCTGTCTGATTTTCCTTTTGGATCGAAGTCAGATCCACCTTTACCTCCGCCAATTGGAAGGCCTGTTAAGGAGTTTTTGAAGATTTGTTCAAAACCTAAGAATTTGATAATTCCGAGATTTACTGAAGGGTGGAAACGTAATCCTCCTTTGTATGGTCCGATTGCTGAGTTGAACTGTACCCTGTAACCGGTGTTTACTTGTACTTGACCTTCGTCATCTACCCATGGAACACGGAATTTGAATTGTCTTTCTGGGTTTACTAATCTTTCAAGAAGTGCATTTTTTCTGTATTCTTCTTCGTTTTCTTCAATTACTACCCTTAAAGATTCCAATACTTCGCGTACTGCTTGGTGGAATTCTGGTTCTGAAGGGTTTTGTTCTATTATAGTTTCAATTACTTCATCTACGTATGACAAAATTATTCCTCCAAATCGAAAATTTGAATTTTATATCATTAAATTTTTAACAATATAGTTAATTATATGCACCTTCTAATATTTAAATATTATTCAATTTTTAGTAAAAATTAATCAATATTATTCATAAAAATTATGATAAATATTATACAAATTATAAAAAATAATAAAAAATTTATTTATTTTTTAACTCTTTTTTAATATTTATTCTACAATTGACAATAAAAATTATCAAATCATAAACAAATGTCGGAAAGTATCTTCCACCCAAAGTTTTCCGAAGATTTAAAAAGTAAAAATGTTCGGACATCATCAAAATGCATCCCAGAAAACCGAACAAAATGGACAAATTATAAAAAATATTAAACAAAATTATATATAATTTCAAAAAGCATATTCCTTTATATATCATAATTAATATATTAATATTAAAAATGCAATGAAAATTTAATTTAAATAGACAAAGTGATAACAATGATAAGCAAAAGTCAATATGAAAACCTGAAGGAAAACTACCTGACTAAAAACAGATCAATGCACTCACTATATGTGGAGCTCAACAAGGAAAAAGAAGTTCCAAAACAAGTATTTTTCAATCTTATAAATCAGATAAGACAGGAAGAAGGTCTAAACAATTTCTATACCAAAAAAGAAAAAAGAAAAAGTAATATTATAACACATCTGGACAAGTCTCCAAAGTGTTACAATTAATAGTCAACATAATACCTTAAAACTGCAGCGATTCCACCGAAAGCACGGAAAATCTGCATGCCCTCTTCGGTTTCAGTGGAGATGAACTCAACATCAGTGTTCATTTCTTCAGCAAGTTCAACAAACTCATCATCCAAATCAATGGATTCCTGTTCCTTTAAGTTTTCACCACAGTTAGGACATTTCTTGTGAAGATTATCCGCTTCAGACTGTGTTTTTACGGTGATGTTTTCCTCATGTCCGCAGCCCTGACAGACAAATTTCTTGCGCATGCTGGTCAAATCTTCGGACAAAAGCAAAATGTCAACCGCACCCATAATAAGGTTGCGCCTAACCTCATCCTCACCGTATGATGCAAGTCCCTTTTCCTTGATCAGTTCCTTGATGAATCTCTGGACAAGCTTTTTCTCATGCATAACGTCAAGGTTTTCCAAATCATCAGCAGATTTGGTGATGACCTCACGAATACCCTCTTCACCAGTGTATGAAGTGTCTACAATGGAGATGACCTTGTCCTTCAATTCATACTGGAGATAATCGCCGTCATAGAAATCCTTTTTGGTGAAACCAGGCCCTCCAAGGATGATTCCCTTCAAGTCATCCTTAAGTGGAAGGTATGCCTCGTTCATATGATCTCCGATACGTTTTAAGAATTGATGAGCCAAATCTTCAATTACACGGTCAAACCTTCTTTGGGACTGTCCTCCAGCCTTGTGTTTTCCAGGAACACCACTTGTCAAATGGCCGAGGATGGTTTCCTTTTTACCTTTAAGAGTACCGTAAGTTGCTTCGTTTCTGTCAATTACCGCAACACCGTAAACATCATGCTCCTCAATCATGTATTCAAGAGGCTCTACGAAGAATTCATTGTTACATTTGTACCAGTAGGTCTGAACAGGTTCAGGCGGCTCCAGAACATATTTTTCCATCTTCTCGGTACCGGGACCCCCTTTAGGAATCATTCCCACAAAGAGAACCAGACCGTTTTCAGGAGGTTGTCTGTATAACTTGATGCTTTCTAAAATAACCGCAATGGCAGACTGTACGTTTTTCCTTGTCTGTTTACTTTTAATGTTAGCACTCTGACCCATTTCATCTCTCATGTGCTTACCAACATCACTCAATTGTTTGGTTGGTGGAATGTAAACGGAAACAAGCTCGGTACCTCTGCCTCTTTTATTAGCCAATTCTTTTAATGTCTTTTTAAATTCATATAATTCTTTTGATGATACGCTAGCCATGTTATCCCATAATAATTAAATTAATATAATAGATATAATTATATAATTACAAATATAAATAAGTAATGAAAAAAACACTGAAATTCAGCATAATTTAAAGTGACACTATGAAATGGAAAATTGGAAATGTGAAAATCAAAAATCAGGTGGTGCTTGCACCCATGGCCGGAATCAGTGATTCGGCATTCAGAAGAATAGCCAAGGACATGGGCTGCGGACTGTTGTCCACCGAAATGGTGTCAGACAAGGCATTGATGTATAACAACTGGAAAACCAAGGAGATGCTTTACATGACAGAAGCTGAAAGACCAATTTCCCAACAGATTTTCGGAGCCGAAGCCGAATCATTCAAGATAGCTGCAAAATATATTGAAGAAAACATGAAACCGGACATTATCGACATCAACATGGGATGTCCTGTCACAAAGGTTGCAGTCAAGGCAAAAGCCGGAAGCGCACTTCTAAAGCATCCAGATAAAGTGAAAGACATTGTAAGTGCAGTTGTCGATACTGTTGACCTGCCGGTTACGGTTAAAATCCGCAGCGGTTGGGACAATCGCCACATCAATGCATGTGAGATAGCAAAAATCATTGAAGAGTGCGGTGCATCAGCAATAACCGTCCATCCCCGCACACGTGAGGACAGATATGGCGTGAAATCAAACTGGTCACTCATAAAAAAAATCAAGGACACACTGTCAATACCTGTGATTGGAAACGGAGACATTTTCACATGTTATGATGCCAAAAGGATGATTGATGAGACAGGTTGCGATGCAATAATGATTGGTCGAGGCGTTCTTGGAAATCCATGGCTTATAAAGCAATGCGTTGAGTATTTGGATGATGGAATTGAACCTGAAAAAATCGGTCTTGAAGAGAAAATTGAAATGATAAAAAGGCATGCTGAACTTTTAAGTGAAATCAGACCTGAAAAGGTGGCAATACATAAGATGAGAACACATGCTGCTTACTACCTGAAAGGACAGTACCGCAGCGTAGAAATAAAACCGAAACTGTTTAAGATGAATACAAAAGAGGAACTGTTCAGCCTGCTTGACGAGTATGTTGAGCTAATAAGTTAGTTTTTCCGCACCATACTTTTCAAACAATTCCAAATCACCATCGGCAATGGTATTGATTTCAAGCAAATCCATGCCTGTAATGTCCATTATTTCACGTGCCAGATGAACATAAGTGTCCGGATAGTCATTATAGCCGAATATGTGCCATATGACATCATTCTCAAAGACTATCTCAAGATACCAGTCATAGCCTTCCAGGTCGTCGGGATCACGTTCATTAGACTTCTTGTGGTATTCGTCAAAAATCCACCTGTAGACATGGTATTTTTCAAGCAGCCTTAAAATCAGTTCGCTGCTGCCCTTGCCCAATTCCTTTTCAATGTATCCGTGAATTGAACCATCTGAAAAGTCAACTATCAATCTTGGATTCGGAAGTTCATAGGGATAAGTCTGATAGTGGCCGAATTCAATGCAGCGGACATCCAATTTTTCATCCGCATAAACCCCATCCCGGCGAATGTCATAATATAAAGGTGTTGCCAGATGCCTTTGATGGTTCAGATGGAGAACATCAAATTTAAACAGGTCGTTTAAGATTTCACCAAACCTGGTCCAATTTTGAGGATAATTGTTTTTGAAGCTGTATTCCTCATAGTTGTCCGTTGAATAGATAATGACATTGCAGGAATATATCAGCTCAATCTTTTCAAAATATGAAAATTCCTCAGATTCAAAATCCCTGAAAAGCTCCAAGCCATTGAAATCATGCACAAATTCATCAACCTCTTCATCAGACATCCTATAGATTTGACTGGTCATCTTGCGCCTCAAATCAACCAGTATGTCAATCCATGAATCGTCACAGAGAGGATTTTCAGTTAAAAACTTGTCACCACTCCCACGTTCGGAGATTTTATAATAAGCATTCCTGTTGACCAGGTCTATTGTGAAACATTCATAATGGCGGTTCAGCCGTTTGAAATTGAATCTTTGGGTGATTTCTATTTTTTCAATCATTGATTAAGATATTGTCTACAAGTTTAATATATCTTCGTGAAAATTTTAAAAACATTTATTAATAATCATTTGTAATTATTAAAGTAAGTGATAGTATGATTAGAAGATGCCCACAATGTGGTAGTGCAAGCGACGATATGTATGGTTTTTGTATAAAATGCGGATATGAATTTCCAAAAATAGAAAACAGTGAAGATGCCTGTCCTCTATGTGGATTCAACAATCCTGAAGAGGCAGAGTATTGTGTTAAATGTGGCACCCCACTGGTTTTTAAAAAACAGTTTCAGGGAGACCCTAACAGCAATTTGAATCCAATTGTTATTAAAAAAGAAATTTCAAACAATGCCTCTGAATACAGACACAACAAGACAAGCAGATGGCTGATAGTGTTCGGATATATCTTTTCAATACTTGGAGGAATTCTCGGATTGATCATTGCAATTTACTTATCAACAAGAAAAGATCCCGTTGCAAGAAAGCATGGACATATTCAACTGGCGATTTTCATATTCTACATAGCATTGATTGCAATTCTTTTTGCAACCGGAAATATCCCTTCAGACGCACTTGCACAATACAATCAACTATTGAGTGGAAATCTTACCTCTCTCAACAGGTAAATACATTATAATTGCCCCATCACCATCCTCATAATACCCCGGAACCACACGATCGATTTTAAAGTTGAAAGTCTTGTAAAATTCAACGGCCGCAGTGTTATTCTCATTTACCTCCAAATAAATCGCATCGATTTTAAGCATTGACAATATGGAGATGGCCTTGATTAAAAGGTGTGTTCCGGCCTTGAGGCGCCTGTAATTCTTATCGACTGCAATTGATATGATATGTCCCTGATTTTCATATTTAATCCAGAAAATGACATATCCTATGACATAACCCTCATCTTCAGCCACCAGAAAACCCACACCCATCTCATATAACTGCTGAAACATGTTAATGCCATATGATTGGTTGAATGACATGTTTTCAATTTCATATACTCTTTTTAAATCGGTGGGTTTGAATTTTCTAATAATCATACTAAAATAAATTATAAAAAACCATGTATTTAAAAGTTAAGATGATATTCTAAATTTTTAACTAAACTTTTTATAAATGGTAATGACGAATATTAATAATATGTGGGATGATTTTGCAGACTATATCTTAAAAGAAGTCGGAGACGACAAGGTTAAAATTGCCGAGATTGGTGTTGGCAAATTTGACATGATTGCCGAGAAGCTATCAAGTAAGGAAAACATTACATTAATCAAAACGGACATACTTCCAAAGGACTCAAGCGTTGTTAAGGATGACATCACAAATCCTGATTTGGAGCTGTATGAAAACACTGACATCATCTACTCAATAAGGCCTCCAAGCGAACTTCAGCCACATCTGGTCAATTTGGCAAGAAAAATAGGCTCACAGCTAATCATAAAACCTCTGACCAATGAAGATTTAAATACTCCAAAAGTTAATATGAAATTAAAAAATCATAACAAGGCAAGTTTTTATATTCTGAAGTGATTATATGAGCAGTGAAATAAGGGGCCTGACAAGTGCAGAAGCCATTGAAAGACAAAATAAATACGGTTTAAACAAGCTTGATGAGAAAAAGCCAACACCACTAGTTGTTCTGTTCCTATCCCAATTTGTCGACATTCTAATCGGACTTTTACTTGTTGCAGCAGTTGCTGCATATGCAATTGGAGACGTCATTGATGCGGGAGTCATCATCCTTGCGGTGTTGCTAAATGTGATAATGGGATTCATTCAGGAGTACCGTTCCCGAAAGGCAATGGAAAGCCTGAAAAGTTTAATCGTTAAAACAGCCATCGTCAAAAGGGACGGAGAGATTCAGGAAATCAACTCTGAAGATTTAACAATTGACGATGTCGTGATTCTGGATGAAGGAAACAAGGTGCCTGCAGATTTGATTTTAATTGAGGTCAATGACTTGAGCTGTGATGAGTCTTCACTGACTGGAGAGTCCGAAGCAATCAGAAAAGAAGTTGGCGATGAAGCCTATATGGATTCCAACGTCATTTCAGGAAACGCAATAGGAATTGTAAAAAGCATTGGAATGCAGACAGAAATCGGAAAAATAGCTCAAATCGTCCAGGAGGAGGACGAAGACACTCCCCTTAAAACAAAGGTTGGAAACCTTGGAAAAACACTGTCCATAATTGCAATAATCGTCTGTATTGCAATTTTCATGTTGGAATTCTTTAAAGGAATTCCCCTTGTTGAGACTTTCATGACTGCAGTGTCCCTTGCGGTTGCAGCCATTCCTGAAGGTCTTCCTGCGGTTTTGACACTGACCCTTGCGCTTGGAATGTCACAGATGGCCAAATCCAATGCGCTTGTGCGCAAATTGCTGTCTGTTGAAACACTAGGCTCATGCACAATCATCTGCAGTGACAAGACAGGCACACTGACCGAAAACAGAATGACCGTGGTTGACAGTTTTTTTGCAAATGAGTCAAAAACATTGAAGATTGGAAAACTGTGCAACAATGCAGTCATCAAAAACGAGGAGGTTATCGGCGATCAGACTGACGGTGCGATTTTAAAGTTCTCCGAATCATGCGAAATCGAGCTTGAAAGAATCGATGAAATTCCACTTGACAGCAATCGTAAAATGATGACCACCACACATATCCTAAATGACGAATCCAATATTGTTTTGACAAAAGGTGCTCCAGAAATAATTCTAGGCAAATGCAAACACATAGATAATGAAGGAACTATTGAAATCCTTGATGCTAAAACCAAGGAAATGATAATTAAAAAAATTGATGAAATGAGCGAAAAGGCATTGAGGGTAATCGGGTTTGCATACAAGATTGAAGATGACGGTGATGCTGAGGAAAATCTGATTTTCACAGGCCTTCTCGGATTGATAGACCCTCCAAAAAAAGGCGCAAAAGAGGCTGTAAGAGACTGTCTAAAAGCTGGAATCAAGGTTAAAATGATTACAGGAGACTATGAAAAGACAGCACAGGCAATTGCAAAAGACCTGGGAATACTGACCGGCGGAAGAACAATTACCGGAGAGGAGTTGAGCAGACTTTCAAAAGAGGAATATCTTGAAATCGCTGATGACATCCAGGTTTATGCAAGGGTAAAGCCGACACAGAAAATGAGAATTGTCGAAGCCCTGAAAGAGTCAGACAACATTGTAGCCATGACCGGTGATGGCGTGAATGATGCGCCGGCACTTAAAAAGGCATCAATCGGTGTTGCAATGGGTGACGGAACCGATGTCGCCAAGGAATCCGCAGACATGATTCTTCAGGACAATGATTTCACAACAATAGTCAAAGCCGTAAAGGAAGGCCGTAAAATCTATGACAACATCAAAAGATTTGTCAAGTTTCAGGTTTCAACAAATGTCGGAGCAATATTGACAATTGTCGGAACCTCACTTCTAAACCTGCCACTTCCATTCAATCCGGTGCAACTGTTATGGTTAAATATAGTAATGGACGGGCCGCCTGCACAGACATTGGGTATTGAAGGTGCCGAAAAGGACCTGATGCAGCGTCCGCCTGAAACCGGAGACATTTTAACCAAAAAAACACTGACTGAAATACTTCTTTCAGGAATTGTGATGGCAATAGGAACAATAGCAGTGTTTTTCTATGAATTAAATGTTACACATTCAGAGCAAAAGGCGATGACCGTTGCATTTACACTATTTGTAATGTATCAGCTGTTCAATGCATATAACAGAAAAGCAAATTCAGAAGAGTCAAGCAGATTCCTGTATATTGCAATTCTGATTTCATTTGCACTTCAGGTTTTAATCATATACATTCCGCAGCTGCAGATCATATTCAGAACAACTTCAATCAATTTAATTGACTGGGCGATAATTATAATTATATCATTTACCATTGTAATTGCAGATAAGTTAATGAGAAAAGTGATAGAATGAAGATATTTTTGCTTGGCGGAACAAAAGATTCCATAAATATAATACAGCACATCAAAAAGAATTACGAAAGCTACATTTTAACTACAACAACTACCGAATATGGTGCAAAACTGGCAATGGAAGGCGGAAGCGATGAAACAATCGCACGCCCACTACCCAAAGATGAAATAATTGAAATCATAAAAGAAAAAGGATTTGACATCCTAATTGATGCAACACACCCCTTTGCATCACACATTACCCAAACCAGCACAGGCATTGCACATGAACTAAAAATGCCATATATCCGCTTTGAAAGACCCACCACCAACCTGGAAAACATAGAAACATCACATATACATTATGTAACTTCATTTGACGAAGCGGGAAAATTGATAAAAAGTGAATTTCCTAATGGAAATGTACTGCATTTTGCAGGTGCAAACACCATGGAAGAGATCCTGAAATATGTTTCAGTCGACAGATTCTATCCAAGAATCCTAAAGGTTGAAAGCTCAATTAAAAAATGCGAAAAGCTTGGAATTGATCCGTCACACATAATACCAATGAAAGGTGCTGCAAGCATCGAAGAAAACATTGATTTGATGGAAAAATATGATGCAAGCGTTATGATTACCAAGGAAAGCGGCGAGGTCGGCGGAGTAATTGAAAAAATCGAAGCTGCAAATAAGAGCAATGTCGCCGTAGTTATGATACAGAGACCTGAAATAGATGAATTGAATAAAAATGATATCGTATCCAACCTTGATGAATTGGACATTAAGTTAAAAAGCTTTTTTTAAATAAAATACGCCGAGACTGGGATTTGAACCCAGGCGAGGGAAACCTCACAGGATTTCAAGTCCTGCGCCTTACCAGACTAGACTATCTCGGCATATG
>OCTW011426401.1_pt1 | contig 17928 bp, 19 predicted proteins | sample 1539671 | NCBI WGS metagenome assembly OCTW01 (sample SAMN02144230, study PRJEB22623) | gut metagenome | biome: sheep rumen | host: Ovis aries | place: New Zealand
CACTAGCCACTCATCCACTAGCCACTCATCCACTAGCCACTCATCCACTAGCCACTCATCCACTAGCCACTCATCCACTAGCCACTCATCTATATTATAGATATTTTATATTAAAATGTACACACTTTTTTAAAGTTTATTTGATTAAAAATCAAACATCCCGAAGTTTTAGTATCCCAAAAGGGGGCATCTCCACACATTTTTTTTGAGATTTTGGGGGAGGTTGAGTGTTTTTCCCATTCCCCATTCCCTTTTTCTGTGGGGGGGGTACACCCACCCCTTCTCCCTTGTCTGTTCGTGTCTAGTCTGTTTTTGATACTGATGATCCCTTTGGGCTTACAGTTCATACTGTTGGAACTGTTCATACTGTATGTACTGTTCTTACTGTAGGTACTGTATGTACTGTTCTGAATATTATGAACAGTAGAAAGTAGTGTGATATTTCTACAACCTTTGACAAATATAAATATCAAGTATAGTACATTATTTTTTATTCACAAATATAAAAAAGAACTATTGCCTATGGGTGTGTGCCTATGGGTGGAGAGGTGTGTGTGTCTACCTCCAGACAAAAAATCATCGAAAACGATGGAGAATGCTCCGTTGGGCGAATGGGGGATGGAGAGCCATTTTCGGTGTGTCAGTTTTTTCCGAAATTGAGCCAGTTTACCCTAAAGTTGTGCCAAAATTTTTGATTTTTGTGTCATTTTGTCATTTTTTGCGATTTTTGTGTCAGTTTTTCCGAAAAGTGCGCCAAATGCCAATAACAACCTACAAAAATCGTGATAAATCGTGATAAATTATAGTGTTTTTTCATACTTTTATGGGTGAAAAGTATTACTATGTAAGGTTTATGTGTCAAAAAGTGTGTCACCGAACCATGAAAGTGTGTCACCCTAGCCAATAATTGGTCAACTTGTGTCACTCAAGTATAAAATTGTGTCACCGCTATTTTTTTGAGAATGTTATGAATTTCGATAATAAAACTATCCTGATATTAGGCTTGGTGTTGGGTGGAGTCTTCAGTCTATACACTCATCAAACAGAATTGGCATCCGCCATCTTCGGTGGATTAGTGGGTTATTTGTCCAAGGATTCAATCCTACTGAAAAGGGAGGATGCATCTGACGATGAATCAGACATTGAAGAGCCATGAGAATGCCATTGAAGAGCATGGCAATGAGATATGTCATATCCGACAAGATTTAGTCGACATCAAAACTAGATTAGGGATAAAAGATTTAACTAATGGTCAAGTTGTAGAGTATCAGAAACAGTTAGCCGATGCCTTGAAGGAAGAGAAGGCAGAGCGGAAGGCTATGGATGAGAAACTTGACAATCGTACATGGTATATCCTGACTGCAGTCATCTTGGCTATACTGGTTGAGATTGTGATTGCAATGTTGGGTGGAGGATAAAATATTATGGGTGTAGAATTTCCAAGGGATGAAGAAGGTTACATATTGGATGAGAATGGTGAAAGGGTATTGTCTAATGAGCCATCAATGTCCAAGAAAACTGGTAAAAGAAAAAAGGCAAAACCTAGGGTCTTCACTCAAGCAAAGGTTGATAGAATCTGTAAACTTATCATTGATGGGAATTTCATCAAGGATGCAGTTGGTTCGGTTGGTATCAAGCCTAACAGTTATTACAGTACACTAGTGTCGAAGGGCAAGAAGGGTATTGAACCATATGCATCTTGGCTTGAGCAGATTGAACAAGCGAAGTTTCAGGCAGTTACTGATAAGGTTGAGATATTATCTGAAGAGATGAAGAATGGTAATGTAGGTGTCATCCAATGGTGGTTGGCTCGTGTGCATCCAAATCAATGGGAGAGAACAGAGAGAATTAAGGCAGAAGTCGACAATACACAGAAAATTGAAATTGTCAGATTTTCTGATAAGCATAAGGATAAAGAATAAGTATTAGGTTATGACTGAATTTGTTGCTACTGACAGACAAGCGGAACTTATAGATGACAAGACTAGGTTCTTGTTGATTACTGGTTCTGCAGGTAGTGGTAAAACTATCTTTTGTTGTCTTAAAACAATATTGTATGCAATTGAGCATCCTAGGGCTAGGATTGGTGTGTTTAGGTCTACTTTACCTGCTTTAAGGGAAACTGCTTGGTTGGAGATTCGTACATTATTGGACAAATTCAATATTGATTATGAAGAGAATAAATCTAATGCGATTATAACTTTATCAAACAAATCAACCATCAGTTTCACTCCATTGGATGATGATAAGAAGATTAGAAGTCTGAACTTGGATTATGTGTTTGTTGAGCAATGTGAGGAAGTTTCAGAAGAGATTTTTGATGAATTGGCTTTAAGGGTTAGGGGCGAAGTGTCTTTAGCCGATTATGGTCAAGTATTATTGATTGCACAACCAGGACCGAAGACTCATTGGATATATAAAAGATTTTATCAAGTTAAGGCGAATGATCCTGATTATAAGGTGGAGCATTTCAGTTATCTTGAGAATCCATATTTGAAGGAAGACCAAAGGAAATATTATGAGTCTTTGAAGGAAACTAATTATGACCGATGGAGAACTCATGCATTAGGGGAATGGATTTCCTCATCAAAACAGATATTTACAAACAATTGGACTGTTGGTTTGAATGGTCGCTCTTTTTTTGATTTCTATGTTGGAGGAGTCGACTTTGGGTGGAACAACCCTAGTTGTTTCCTTTTAATCGGTTTCTATGATGATGAAGCCTATGTCATTGATGAAGTTTATGGATCGGAGATGACTACATCTGAATTCTTGTTGAGAATTGGTGAGATGTTGGCTAGTCATGAATTGAATTATAGTGAATTGGATTCTGTTTATGCAGATGCAGCTGACCCTGAGGCTATTGAGAACTTCTGTCGGAAGGGTTTAAACACTTATCCATCAGTCAAGGATGTTAAGGCGAAGATTGACACTACTAGGGAAACTAAAATCCATGTGTCAGAAGATTGTGTTAATCTGATTAGGGAATTGCCTGAATATGAATGGAAGAAGAACAAGGATGGAGAAATATTAGAAGAACCAGTCAAGAAGAATGACCATGCCATTGATGCATTATGCTATGCAGTATTTGGTGTTAGGGGTAAAACAAGTAAGAACAGACCAGTTTCAACATTTGATACTACCCAATTGAAGATATATTAGGAGGATAGTGAGTTTTAAGATATGAGTTTATGGGATAGAATTTATCGTGGCAAGAAGAAAACTGTCATGAATGCCGAACCGAATCGTATACATACTGTCGGTTTGGATGACATTAAAACAGAAATCTACGATAATCGTTCACAAAATTGGGTTGATTTCGCTCCTCCGAAGATTAAACCAACCATCAAGAATCGTAGGAAGGCATCTACTTTTCCATCAGTTTATGGTATTTTGAATAACTTGATAATGAAAACCATTTCCAGTTATGTAATTGATGGGGAAAATCAGGATGATGTGGATTTAATATTGGAAGCGGAGAAAACATGGGATCTTCGTAACTTGATGTATGAATGCTTATGGAAAAATCTTGTTGATGGTGAAGTGTTCTATGAGAAGATTAAGACTAATGGTCATGTAAATCTTCGATTATTGGCTTTTGATGGTGAGAAGGCTCTCATCAAAAAGATTTATGATACTGATGGAGTTACTGTCAAGGGATATAAGCAACTGGTTGTTCGCAAGTCTGCATTGAAGAAATGGAAGGGCATCAAGTTTTGGGAAACATATCAGGATTCTGATGTCATCACTGTTGATTTTGAACCGCATCAAATGTCTAATCCTATATTGATTGAAGTGGATGGTGTTGGTCAATCTCTTGTCAAGAATGTCATTGACATTGCCTATTATCTTGAATCATTGGCTTCACAAATGCCATCTATTGTATTCAAGTCCGCTAATATTATGGTGGCTACTCTAGGTAATGCAGATAGGGGAGAATATAAAATAGATGAGGAAACAAGGGATTATGTAGCCGACCAATTATCCAATTATCATAATAAAGGTGTTGTGACCTTGCCTTATGGTATTGAGTTGGATAATGTTGGCAATCCGACATTGCCTAAAGTTGAGGAATATATCAAGTCTTTGAAGGCAATGTTGTATGAGGGATTAGTGACACCTGAATCATTATATTCATCTGAATCAAGTAATAGGTCTACTGCTCAAGTCCAGTTGACTGATCCGCAGACTGGTCATGTATTGTTCATCCAGTTCTGTCAGGAATTTCTTAAGAGATGGGTGGAAAGGGAATTGATTGACCCTGAACTTGAGAAACATGGCAAAGAGAAGGGCAGTGTATATATTGACTTTATGACTGGTGATGCCAATCTCGACACTAATTATTTGGAAACTGCTAATGTTGATGGTGAAGTTTCATCATCAAATAATGATTCTCCAAATAAGGAAGGCTCTACTGCTTACACTACTGATCCATCACCATATGTGACTCATAGGAGAAAGGTGAGTGGTTGATGGTCAAGCAAGTGCAAGAGATTGATGATTATTATCATCTTGATGAGGATGAGGATGATGATGAATTGTTTTATGCCCCTACACATTATGATGTGGATGAGCAACTGGTGATTGTTGCTTGTCTGATGTTGTTGGAGCAGAGATATCGTGTTTTGAAATCGATGACTCCGCAGAGGATTGTGGATGAGATTGATGATATGATTGATTCATTGAATATTGAATTGACGTCAACTGCATTGGATAAGATTGATTCCACAGTCAAAAATTATTTTGATAAGATAATGATTGATTACAATATTCCTGACAGATATGTCAGTCAGGACACATCAATGTATGATATTGTGGATGAATCCATCACTACTTTATGCAATCAACTTAAAGGTGAGATTAAACAGAAGGCTATGTTCTTCGATGACAATTTAAGCAAGGATGATTTCAATATATTGCCTAATTTCAGAAGAGCAGTTCAGAGAGTTGTTGATGCAGTCGGCAATAATCTGATATATAGTAAGGTCAAATCAAGAAGGAACATTAAACAATTCGTTTATGGTGAAGACAAACTATATTATTGGCTTACTGCGAATGATGATAAAGTATGTGCTTGGTGCAGGATGCAGGAGAGTCTGCCACCAAGAAAATTATATGAAATGCCTTTAGACCATCCACATGGCAGATGTGAAGAAGAACCAGTTGACTATGAGTATTCTGATGAATATAAGATACTCTTGGCAAGGGGTCAATATCGTGATGAAATTGAAGCCTTCACTCCTGATGATATAGAGATGAGTAGGGCTAGGAGTGTATTATGATTACTGTTTTTAATTCTGGCGATTTTGATTATTCCGATACTGATGATAAGGATCTTAAAGATAAGCCAGTTCGTTATACTGTTAATGATTTAATTAATGTCGCTTCTCGTACTGCTAGAGTAGATGTTACTGATGAACATACGAATGAAGTGATTAGTCAAATGAGCAATTTCATCGTTAAGGATGGGTTGCTTATGGCAGATGAACCGAACAATCTTGAATTGAAGGATATGGGATTCAGTCCAGTTTTCACATTCGATTTGATTGAACATGAAGACTATTATGAACCATCAAATATCCAAATGACCAAGATTGGGTATACAAAATCTCCTAGGAGCAAAATCGTATATAATTCGATTACTGTCCAAAATAGTGAGGAAGACAAAGTCATGGATGATACAGAGATTCAGAAACTTGTTAAAAGAAATAATGAATTACAAGAAGAGATTGGTGTTTTAAAGAACACTAATAAGCAATTGAATAAAGCAATCAAAGATAAAGATAAAGAGATTAAATCTATCAAAGAATCATATTCTGATGTTGATGATAAACTCAAAGAATATGATGGTTTAAAAGAAATTGAGTCTAATTATAACAAACTCATTTCATCCAAAAGAGATGATTTAATCCATGAAATCTGTGGTGAAGATAAGGAAAAAGCCAAGAAACTTGAAGGCAAATCTGTTGATGATTTGGAATTGATGAAAGAGTTTATGACTAGTGATTCTAATCCGACTGGAATTACTCCACAACAAGCCCAACAAGAGGGCGGATTGGATACTGATGGCAATAATCCTACACCTGAAGATGATGGTGAAATGTCTGATGAAGAGATGATTGAGTTTTATAAAGATAATTTTGGTGAAGAACCAAGTTTTGTTAATGAATAAGAGGAATTTAAGGTTATGGCTTTAAAAGATGCAGGATTACCTGCAAGAGATTATGAAAATGATTGTCCTACTATAGCAGTTAAGTTATACGAAGGCAATCTTGTGTATAATGCTAATGGTATTGATGAGGAAGGCAGAACTACTGATATGTGGACTGTATCTGCACCTATCACTAAATCATGCTATGTTGAATTGCATGAAGATTCAGATGCAAGACACATTATCGTGAAACCTGCTACTGCAGAGTCCACTGATATCGTGGGTAAGTTAATCATCAATCCTAAAATGAAATGGACTGTTGACTGGAAGGATTATGACAAAAACAGATTGCCAAGAGAAAATAAGACTTGGGGTAATTACAGTCCAAGAACTGGTACTGTTGAATTCTTCGGTCATGATATCAGATATCTTGATTTAGTGTCTGATAATGCTAAAATCGAACCTAAAGATCCTATTGTATATTCTGATGCAGATAAGTTTGATAAAGGTCAGAAATCCAATACTATTGCTTTAGGTGGTAAAGCCCAAAATAAAGGTGGTAAATTACCAGTTTTAGCAGGGTTCTATGGTATTTAAGTTTTTATAATTACTTTTTTTATTTGAGGTACTTATTAAGTTATGTTAATTACTGAAAAAATGGATAAACTTTTAAGACCAAGTTCTGTTGAGTTTATTCTTTATTCTAAAATGAATCCAACAATGTCTATGTTGGGTATGTTCAATAAGCAAGACCTTCATGGTGATAAGCATTTTGCATTCGCTACTGACAGAACATCTGCAGAAGATGATATCTTAAATGGTATCTTGCATGAACCAGTTGAAATGGAAGAGGCTTCTCAATTACCACAAATTGAGATTAGTGGTATTCAAGAAGAATCAGGTCATACTACCAAACTTGGTTTTGAAATGCAGTTCTCTGAAGAGGCAGTTGCAGATAATAAGAACTATTCTAATGTTCAAAGAACCCTTGAAAGAGCAGGTTATGTAATGCAAAGAACATTGAATAGGTATGCTTATCAAGTGTTAATATCTAATGCAGAAGCCCCAACTGGCTATACTACTAATCCTGAAAGTTGGACTGTTGATGGTAATGAAGCCATTGATGACAATGTCAAAACAATGCAGAGAGCATTCAATAATCAGGAAGGATACGATTACAATATGACCAATATGTATGTATCCAAAGAATCCTTATGGGGTGCAGAAGATTATTACGATGCCACAAGAGTTAATGGTTTTGACCCATCCAATGTCCGTGGTATGTCTTTACAAGGTATTACTGAACTGGATAGTGGTTTATTAGGTATTGATGCTAATCTCAAACCTGCTATGTGGTATTACAATGTTCATCCTGAAGATAACACTTGGAATGATAAATTTGGTTCATTCATTAATGTTAATCGTGTTGAACAGAATGATGAAATCCCAAGAGGATTAAAAATCCAAATGTATGTTGAGTTTGGATTTGCAGTTTTAGAACCAAGAGCAGTTTTATTCCAAGAAGGTATCTAAATATACCTTCTATCAAATTTTTTAGGAGGTTATTATGGGTATTAGAACTAAATTATTCGATAAAGGCAGATTAATTGAAGAACAGATGGTTCGATTCCTTATCAAATTAGATAAGAGAATATCTGATTTGGAAGGTGGTGAAGGCACTCTTGGTGATAGAGTGGAAGCAGTTGAAGATGCTATTGGTGATGAGGAAACTGCAGACACTATCTTGTATAGGTTGAAGGCTTTGGAAGATAAGCAAGAACCCAGTAACCCATAACATTCATTTAAGGTTTGTAAATAATAATAACGAACCAGTACCGAATAAAACCATTAGAATAAATCCTAATGATGGTGGTGAAGAGTATACTGATTATGTAACTGATTCTAATGGGTTGATTGAATTCTCTTATGAGAAAGCATCTACTGATGATGGATATGATAGAGAATTACATAGTTTTAGTGTCATACCATTGCCTACTGAAAGTATGAACAATTATTACACTATTAGATTAGGCAATACTATTTGGGATTACTATAAGGTTATTGGTGGTTCTGATATAGAACATCAAGAGAATATTCCTTATGAGGATACTGGTATTGTTAAAACATTAAATGAGGTCATAGAGTAAATGGGTTTGAAATATAAGATTACAGAGTTGTTTAGGGGTAAATTCCCTAACCCTCAAAATCTTTACAATCAATTAGAGGATTTGCAAAGGCAAGTTGAAGATGGTGCGGATGCAGTGCCATTGGTTAAGTCAGATGTCAAATTGACAAAGTCTGCATTGAAGAAAGCCTTTGGTGATCCGAAGAAATTTGATAATATTGCAGTTGTACATAATAAGGAAGGATCTTATTTGGTTGTTGCAACTGATAAAGAATTTATGATTACTCCTTTAGAAAATATTTAAAAATTATGTTGAAAGCGAAAGAATATTATAAAATACTTCATTTCCTAGATGCAGAAACTATGGATAGATTTTATCCAGTTGAGGAGTATTTTTATCAAGTAGATGAGGATACTGGTGAAGAAGTGCCTATCATCTATGAAGGTGATTCTTTCCTATTTAAAACTAATCGTGAAACCTTTAGTGGTTTTGATTATGTTGAGATTCTATTAGAATCTAGTGTGGAGTATTCCACTACTGATTTGAAACTTAACTTGTCACAATATGTTCAGGGTTATGACCCTATTGTGATATTAGATGCTGAAGATAGCGGTGCGATTATGCCTGACACACCTAAAAGAGTAGTGTTCAGAATCAAGAAATCACAGACTATGAGTGAGGCATCAAGGAATCTGACCAATATTAAATCTATTGAGTTGGATACTCCGAATAATACTGATTTTAAGATTCATGAGATTTGTTTTAGGGATAACAATGCAAAGTATTCTCTTGAGAATTTAGATGAATTCTATAAGGATGGGCAGTATTATGTGTTGTCTAGGTTACATATGGAGTCTGTACCTAAAGAATTGGAGGACCATGTGTATACTGCGACTGCAGGGTACGCTTGGATGTCTGTATGGGAATATGAAGCCCGTGTAATGAATGATGAGCAGAAAAATGCGAAGTCCTATGGAAAGTGGCTCTTTGCAGTTGTTGATGATGCGATAGAGTCTTATAAAAAGGCGAATGGCATATCGGATGATGATGAGTTGTTTGTTGTTCCTGAACTGACCACATATAGAATGATTAAATGGTGATTAAGTATGGTTTTGAATAATATTAGTGAATTTGAGAAGATACTTATTGAATTAAGAGATGTTATTCAAGAATCAGAAGAATTCAAGGACATTGAAGTGTATTTTGATGAGGCAGAACTTAATCCGAATGTTTCATTTCCATGTATCAGTTTTAAGGTTGGACAAAAGGAAGTGTTAAGTTCATCCGCTTTATGTTCAGAGTATTCTCGCCGATTGGAAATACGATTGCATACTAAAACTATTGATAAACGTGAATTGCAGTCAGAATTGTATAGTTATGAGCAAGATATAACTAAATTAATTAATTCTGCCAAGTTACAAGGAAAACTTGGTAATCAAGTTAATTATGAAATAACAGAAACTGGGGCTTCCAGTATTAATGCATTGATGTTTAATGCAAGGAAGGAAGCGAACCAGTTCAATATGATTTTCTTTAGTAATTTAATCAGAGTTCGTTTTGTTGTAAGGTATAGTATATGAAGTATAAGTATATTGGAGAAGATGGTTGCTTTTGTCTTGAATTAGTGGCTTTTGATTTAGGTCCAAAGGATGGCTATCTTAAAAAAGGAGAAGTCATCGATGTGCCTAATGACAATACTACAGTCATTAATGCATTGGAAGCTAATGGTGTCTTCGTTAAAGTTCAAGATAATAAAAAAGTTGTTAGGAAAGTTAAAAAAGAGGATAAATAATAGTTATGGTTAAAGAAGTTGCTCCTAATCTTTCTTATCATTACTGGTATTTAGGTATTCAGGGCAAAAGCCTTGAAGAGGAAGCCGATCCTATAGTATTAGTTCGTGGTAGTGAATTCAATCACGAAAGAGAAATTGAGATGGAAGATGATGAAGGTCATATGGGTACTGCTACAACTAGAATGTCTAGTTATCGTACAAGTGCTACTGCTAATCCATCTTATACTGATAAATGTAGGTATAAAGAAGGATGGGAGGATATATGGTTATTATTATTAGGTTCTGATGATGGTACTGGTGCAATTCGTAAGGAAAGAGTTGCAGAAGGAGTATATAAATACACTTTTAAGGTGAATACTAATGCTCCGCAAGACCCATATTTCTGTAATTTAGTTAATGGTTTCGCTAAAACAGATAAGGATGCATATAGGTATGATAATTGTCTTTTAGGTGAGTTTGAAGTTAGTGGTTCTAATGAGGAAGCCCCTACATACACTGCTACATTTTCATCCAATTATCCTAGAGTCAATCAACAGAATCCTGCTAGGGTCATTCCACCACAGACTGTATTCCCTAAATCTGCAGATGTGTCTGTTTATATTGCACCACAAGGTCAATTAACAGAGCAAACATTGGGGCAGTATGAATATCCTTGTTATCTTGAATATTCATTCAATGTGAATAATAACTTGGAATCTGTTCCATGTAGTGGTGATGATTTTGGTGAATCAACTAAAGTGTTGGGTAATCGTGAAGGTGAAGTGAACATTACTGTTCCTTGGACTAATGCTACTAAACACTTGGAGAAAACCTTTGAAACTGGTTCATATGATGCGGAATCAGAGGATAACCCAACTAAAGTGACTACAGATAATGATGTGAAAACCATATGGTTTATTATGGAAAATGGTAAGATTGGAAATACTAATTACAAGTATAAATCCACTATCAAAATCCCTCAAGTGGTTGTTACATCCGCTTACTCTGAACAGTCAGGTACTGATGCTAAACAGATTGAATTGCAAGGTAACATTGAAGAGAATGGTAGAGATTCCTTCATTGAAGTTGAAATCATTACTGATTTAGAAGACTTGCATATTGACACTACTGTAGGAACTAACGATAGTGCATATGCAGCTCAAACAACTGAACCTACTACTCCTTAAATTATAGGGAGTAGTATTTTTTTTTAAATTTTTTCTTGATGGTAGTGAAGTGAATATTATCCGACAAGGCAAAAAAAGGGAGTTCAAACCTCCCCACTACCCATAACATAAAATAATAGGAGTATAATGCGAAAATGGTACTAAAACTCGATGCTAAAGTAATGTTCTGTGGTAAAGCAAGAAAATTCCAAAGATGCCCAAATCGTGCATTAAAGGATTATCAAAAATCCATGGATGACATAAGAGATGAGATGATTCCATTAGCAGAAAATCAAAGAGATGCTCAATTTAAATTAGATGAATTATCGGAAGAGATTGATGCTATCAACAAGCAAGTGGAATTGTTGGAGAAATTGGATGATCCGACTGATAATGAAATTAGGGAATGTATGAATCTGACTCGTAAAAGAATCGATATACAAAAAGAGATTCATAGAGTAAGAGTCGATTTTAATGAGAATGATAAAGCGAATAAGGAATTATATCTTGAATTGGATGAGAAATTAAATAATACTTATTGTGAATTCGCTAAACTTATTTTTAAGGACTTCACCGATGATGATTTTGATGAAGTTGATGATACTGATTTATTGATTGCACCTAGATTGGGTGACTTGTACAAGTTGGCTTCTACTGGTGCTAAACAGAAAGATGTTGACAAGTTATATCAGAAAATCGTTAAAGCATCTTTTCAATAGACTCTGATGGTTCTGATTCATCTGATGAATCGGAATTGTCGGAGGATGAGATTGTTCCTCTAGCATGGATGGTTGAAGAATCCATGTTAGAGGAATATTTTTTATTGGTTCGCCGAATACCAGGCATATCATTGTCTGTTGAAGATTATTGGAATCTTGACACTTGGACTACTGCCAAACTCCTTGATATGGAGAAGAAAATTATGGAGGAAGAAGCCAAGGGATATGGTGACAATAAACACAGTTATGAGGAAAGACCTGATGGCAACAGTGAAGAGATGAATGATTTGGTTGATAAGTTTTCTGATGATTAGAGGATTGTTATGAATTGGCTTACTGTTAAGGTTGATGATGAAAAGTTTATTCAATGGGCAGAGCGGACAGAGAATGCTTTTGTCTATATGATTAATACTATGAAGGATGTTGCAGAAGTTGTTAGGGAAAACACTTTGCCTTTAACTCCTTTTGAAACTGGTAGATTAGGTAGGTCATTCAAAACATTTGTCTTGACTGATTCATCTCGTGAGAAACTGATTATGGTTCGTATGAGTGCATTGAATCCTGATACTGGTTATGATTATTCATGGATACAACACGAAAATACAAGTTATAGACATCCTTCTCCATACAATAAAAACTATAGCCATCACCATGATTTGGCAGTAAAAAATATTATGGCAGGTATTGGTAGAACTAACAATCCTCGTGACCATTATCTCAAAGAAGGAATCATTGAGAGTCAAGAAGGAGCATTCCAGTTGATTGAAGAAGATTATTTATCATTATTTAAAAGGGGGAACATAATTTAAATGCCTAATGCAGGAGCAAGTGTAGAAGCCTATTTAAGGCTAAATGCTACAGAATTCAAAAGTGGACTTGAAACTGCAGTTTCAGCTGTAGAGAAGTTCAAGACATCAATGTTAGACATTGGTAAGGAAGGTAAAACCTTATCAACTGGTATGAATCAGGTATCTCAAGCATTGCAACATATGATTGAGAAGATGACATTGCTTGATACTGTTGACACCAAGAGTATTGCCAAGATGAAGGAATTGGGATTGGCAATGGAGCATATATCAGTTGCTACTCAAAGATTCGGTTCTGATGCTCGTAGAGGGTCAGAAGGAATGGAAAGGCTCAATACTGTAATGGAAATCTTTGAGGCAGGAGTAAGTAGTGCAGAAGTCACCATCAATGCCACTGTCAGACAATTGGAAAGATTGACTAGGGGATCCAATTCTGCCAATTCATCAGTTCAACGATTGGAGGCTACATTTACTGGATTGTCTTCTGCAGTCAACCCTGCTAAAATGAGTCTTGTTGATTATGGCAAGATTGAAAGGAATGCTTATCTTGAAGGTCAAAGACAGAAGACTAATTTGGAGCAACTCCAAAGGGAATTTATGAATTTGGCAAAGAATGTTGAAGCCTATAACAGTATTCATTCATCTTCGGTTCAAAGGGAAATAAATGACTTGAATAGATTACAAGCAGAGTTGAAGGAAACTCAAATCATCCGAAGATTATCATATAATGATAGGATGATGAAAATTACTCCATCTTCTGTCACTATTGACCAAGCAACTGCATCATTGAAAGCCCAATCACAAGCAATGAGAGAAAATGCATCTGAAACTCTTCGTAATATGGGTTATAAAGGTAGATTGTCTGCAGAAGAGGCTCAAGTTCGTGCAAATAGTTATAGTGCAAGTACGGCCACTCAACAATACACTAATTCATTGAATAGAAGTACAACTGCCACTCAAAGACAAGCGACTGCCACTAGGACATTAGGTAAGGCATTGTCTTCATTGAGAATGATTGGTACTATGGTCGGTTCTATGATGGTGTGGAATTTTGCCCATAATCTGATTACTGCCACTAGGGAAACTGTCAATGCAAAGTCTGAAATGGAAGGGTATTTCAAGATGCTTAATTTTGGACAGAGAGATATTGACCATTTCAATCAGGCATTAAACAATACAGTCCAACAGTTCCAAAGGGTTAATAAATATAGTCTTGGTGAAACCATTTCCAGTATAGGTGTCGAATTTGATTTGACCACTAAAGAAATGGAAAAGGCTATGAAAGTAACCAGTATGATTACATCTGAATATCTTCGTGCAGGTAGGAATGCTAATGAAGCTTCTCTTGCAGTAAAAGATGTATTGCAAGGACAATTTCAGAGATTGTCAAGGGAAACTGGTGTTAAAGGTGAGCAACTCAAGGAAGCAGGTTGGTCAGGCGATACTAATGATGTTCTCGGATTAATGGATGCCCTAGAAAAAGTAGGGATGTCTAGGAACTGGGATGTATTTGCAGAGAAGGCAAACTCTTTAAATGATATAGTAACTATCTTACAAAATCGTTTTGGTGAATGGAGTGCCGAAATGGTCAATGTTGTCCAACCATCCATCGTAGGGGCGTTCAATGCTATTATGAGTGTTGGTGTCCAGTTAGGTGGATTATTGGGCAGAATGTGGGAATGGTTGAATGGTGATGGATTGGTCAATCAGGCAGTCAAATGGACTGGCATCGCCACTGCAATCGGTACTGTATATACTGCATTAGTCACTTATCGTACTGGAGCAAATCTAGCCCAAATGGCTCAAATGGGTCTTCGTGGCAGTATAATGGCTACCATTTTAGGATTGAAAGCAGAAGAAGTAGCCACTTATGGTTCAAGAAATGCAATCGTGGCCAAAATCACTTCTCTTAAAGCAGAGGAAGTTGCAACTTTAGGTGTCCGAAAAGCATTAGTTACCCAAGCATTAGGATTGGATTCTGTCATTGTCAGACAGAAGGGTCTTAAAGGTGCAATTATGGCCTCCACTTTTGCCAATCAATTATATGAGGCTTCCCTTAAAGGTGCTACTGCAGAAGAGATGAAATCCATTTATATGGAGCAACAAGCCCAGTTAAGTAAAATGGGTACTCTTCGTGCAATATTTGCAAAAATAGCTGGTGTGAACCTTGAAACATTTGCAGAAAGGGGTTTGATTGTTGCATTGGCAGAAAGGGTTGCACAATCTCCATTCTATATTGGTTCTCTTAAGGCAGAGGAAGTTGCCGAATTGTCAACTGCAAGAGCAGCTTTTGTACTGATGGGGTCAATTGCACCATTGGTTGCAATATTCATCGGTTTGGCAGTAGCGATTTATGGAGTCATCAAACCATTGATGGATGCATCTGAAGAGATGAAAAAATTCAAGAATCTTGTAGACAATGGTGATGACATCATCAAAAGTTACAAGTCAGATGTTGATTCATTAACCAAATCCAAATCTGCATTGGAAGAAAAATTGAATAGTTTGGAGAAAGGCACTAAAAAATACAAGAGAGTGCAAGATGAAGTTGCATCTACTACAAAGGATCTTGAAACTGCCAATGAAAATTATAAGAACAGTATCAAAGCAGTTGAAATGGCAAGGTCCAGACAAGCCAAATTTGAAGAAGAGAAATCAAAAATCGCTATTCACAATCAGACCTTATTAAAAGATGCTTATATTAGTGCAGGTATGTCTGCATCTGAGGCTAGTGAATTAGCATCTCATGAGTTGACTGAAGCCAAAAATGGGGCAGAACAACTTCGCCATGCTCTTCAAATGCTTAAACTTGAAGCGGATAAGGGTGCGGAGAAGAACAAGAACATCATTGGAATTCTTGACCAGTATGGATTGGATGATGAAACCATAAAAAAATATGGTACAAATATGTCCGAAGCCCAATACAAAATCGCAGAAGGTATGGAGAAATTCATGACTTCTGATGATTTGATGGAAAGAATTGGTGGATGGTTTGAAATTCAACAAGGTAGATTGGAGGAATGGTGGACTGAACTGAATGCATTCTTTGAAGTTCGTGACTGGAGTAGCATTGGTAAGAAACTTCAGGAAGGATTCGCTTACATTATGGATACTCTTCATCTTTCACCTATATGGGATTTCTTCAGAAACATTGGAGATGAGATTGCCGACAAGGGATTAATCAAATATATTACTGATGCATTGTTTGGTGAAGGTGATAGTGATGGTATAGTGGACATCATATCTCAATGGGGTAATGAATGTATTATTCAACCAATAGGTAATTGGTTGATATGGTTTTTCCAAGATCCTGCGAAACATTGGGATGAGATAACTGGTGATTTATCTCTTGCTCTTGGTAAGTTCTTGTTTGGTAAGGATAGTGGTTCTTTAAGGGAAATCACTGGTAAATGGTTTGATGATACAGTTGTTAAACCTATTCAGGATACTATCAATGATTTTCTTTCTGACCCTCTTAAATATCTTGGTTCTATAATTGGAAATGGTTTCTTGTCTTCATTATTGCCGACATTCTTGTTTGGTGGAGATGTAATGGATATTTGGGCAGGTATTCAGGAATGGTTCAATACTAATGTTATTCAACCGATTGTTGGTTTCTTCACTAATTTGGATATTCTTGCTATGTTCACTAATACTGGTGGAAATGGTATGGGTATGAAACAGATTAATATTTCTTCATTCTTATCTGCTATACTTTCGATTATTCCTGATGATATTGGTTTATGGGTTAATACAAATATCATTATTCCTTTAAGCAATGGCATCTCTACTGGTATTGCTAATATTCCTATTGTGGGGGATATTGCAAGGATGTTGGGTTTGATTCCTCAACAAGACCAAAATGCGAATATTCAAGGATATAATTTGATTGACCAGTTCAAGCAGGGTGTTGAGAAGAAGATTGGTGAAATACCTATTCTTGGTGATATTGCAAGGATGTTGGGTTTGATTCCTCAACAGAACAGTAATGCTCGTGATAAAGGTCATGGTATTGGTAGTAATGTGGATCAAGGTACTCGTGGTGGTATGCAGAATCTTGGTCAGTTTATCTTGTCTGAATTCAATGATGCATTGGCAGGTATTGGTCAGTTAGGACAACAAGCCTATAATACTGCTCGTGATTGGGCAGGTCAGTTATGGGATGGTGTGAATAGTATATTGCAAAGACATTCACCAGGGTTCTTCCATGACCAGTTTATGTTGGAGTTTGGTACTGATATTCCTAATGCGATATCAAGTAGTGGTGATACTGCTTATGGTGTTGCACAGTATTATGGTCAGAGGATAAAGGATGGTGTTTCTTCGGTTAATACTGATGTTTCATTGGATGGTATGGTTGGTGAGTATCAGGATGATGCTCAAATTGTAGCAACCTCTTCGCAATTGATGGGTTCAACTACAACTACTGCATTTAATCAAATGCAAACTTCAGTAAATGCAACTACTACTCAAATGACTGGTAATGTGACAAGTTCATATAGTACAATGCAACAAAGACAAGCAACTTTGTTGAATAATATGAAAGCATCCAACACTTCTGCATATAATGAAATGTACACTAAATCCAATCAGTCATTATTGCATATGAGAGATTCCACTGCAAATGTGACTCATCAGATGACTAATGCTTGGACTCATATGAAAGACCAAATTGTTGCAAGTGCCAATCGATTGAAATCTGAATCAACAAGTCATTTCAATCAGTTATCATCCACTATTGGTTCATTTTATCGTAAAATACAGAATCCATCCAATTGGGGTGCAGGTAGTCCGAATATAAGGTCATCTGCTCCAAGACCATCTAAAGGAAGAACTGCATTAAGAACTATTCGTGGTGCAAGGCATGGTGCAGGAGTTAATCCTTATCAGTCAAGTGAATCCTTGACTCTTCGTGAATTATTAAGGATGACTGGTGTGTCTGATACTACTAAAATGGATTTGAACACTTTCCTTGCATCAATATGGGGTGAACATGGATTTGGTTGGAATGATTGGAGTGGTAGGCACTTTAATTATATCAAGGAGAAATCTGATGCTTGGAGTATGAAGCCACCGATGATTATGGGTTATATTCCTGCAGGTGATGGTTTTAAGGTTGGTGAATTTGAAGGTGGACAACCTCATATCACTTGGAGTACTTTCATGTCTACTGCAGAGGCATTATTCTC
>OCTW011555088.1_pt1 | contig 17902 bp, 18 predicted proteins | sample 1539671 | NCBI WGS metagenome assembly OCTW01 (sample SAMN02144230, study PRJEB22623) | gut metagenome | biome: sheep rumen | host: Ovis aries | place: New Zealand
TACGGTGGCAACAAGAAGGTGCCTTTCAGCACAGAGGATAAGGTTGATAATCCGGTATCCCTCTATGCGGCAACAAAAAAATCCGATGAGTTGCTAGCGCATGCGTATTCCAAGCTCTATAATATCCCTTCCACGGGACTCCGCTTCTTCACGGTCTATGGCCCTGCCGGACGTCCGGACATGTTCTATTTCTCTGCGACCAACACACTCTCTAAAGGCGGCACGATAAAAATTTACAACTATGGCAACTGCAAACGTGATTTCACCTATGTGGATGACATAATAGAAGGCGTTATCCGCGTCATGCAGGGAGCACCGGAGAAAATGGCTGGAGAGGATGGCCTTCCTCTTCCGCCGTATGCTGTCTACAACATTGGTGGCGGTCAACCGGAGAACCTTCTAGATTACATCTCCACGCTCCAGGAGGAGCTTGTAAGGGCAAAGGTGTTGCCGGAAGACTACGACTTCGAAGGTCACCGAGAGTTGGTCGGCATGCAGGCTGGTGATGTGCCTGTGACCTATGCAGAATCCGAGGCTTTAGACCGGGACTACGGTTTCACACCGAAGATCGGTATTCGAGAGGGACTGAGGAAATTCGCCGAGTGGTACAAGGAGTATTATAAGGCGTAACAATCCAAACATATAGGTTCAAAAGAAGGCCGAGGAATTTGATTCCCTCGGCTATTCTTTATTGTTCTGTTTCTCCCGAGCTTGCACTGTGGGGCGAGCGCAGCCCTCTCTATTGGAAGTACTCGGCATCGGGTATAGTTCGAAGAAGCACTGCTCACAAAGCTGCCCGGAACCTTCGATATACCATCTTTTCACCGTCACGGGAGTAAAAACGTCATATTCTGTTTCTACTCCACACCTTATACATTGATCATCCGGATGTCTACATCGAAAGCAATCTGATCGGCTTCTACAACATTCTGGAAGCCTGCAGACATCATCCGGTAGAGCATCTGGTGTATGCTTCCTCCTCTTCCGTCTACGGTGGCAACAAGAAGGTTCCCTTCTCTACAGATGACCGCGTTGACAATCCGGTCTCCCTGTATGCCGCTACCAAGAAGAGCAATGAACTGCTCGCCCACAGCTATTCCAAGCTGTACAACATTCCTTCCACAGGCCTTCGTTTCTTTACAGTCTATGGCCCTGCAGGACGCCCGGACATGTTCTACTTTTCAGCCACTAACCGTCTGGTGAAAGGAGAAACGATCAAAATCTTCAATTACGGGAACTGCAAACGGGATTTCACCTACGTCGATGACATCGTGGAAGGTGTGTTTCGCGTCATGCAGGGAGCCCCTCAGAAAGCAATCGGAGAAGATGGACTTCCTATCCCGCCCTATGCCGTGTATAACATCGGTGGTGGAACACCCGAGAACCTTCTGGACTACGTGTCTACCCTGCAGGAAGAATTGGTCCGTGCCGGTGTGCTTCCAGAGAATTATGACTTTGAAGGCCACAGGAAACTGGTTGGCATGCAGCCTGGAGATGTTCCTGTGACCTATGCAGACAGCACTGGTCTGGAAAAGGATTATGGCTTCAAACCGTCGATCGGAATTCGGGAAGGTCTGAGAAAATTCGCCGAGTGGTATAAGAAATATCATAAAGCATAACAATCCAAACAGCCAATCAAAAAAGATTGAATGTGAACTTCCTTGTTGTCGCGGGACACCCGAACTGAGAATTTCGTGTCCCGCATTTTCCCTTTAGAAAACTGAGTCCCGTCCCTTTATCCACCTTCACTCAGCCAACCATCTTAAGTTCTTCAGTATCGTCTCTTGTTTCTCAGGAGAAAGCTTTCGATAACAATCTAATAACTGTTGCTCCTCCACACTTTCTGCAAATTTCCCTTCTATATTTCCCGTAATCAGGTATTCTGCACTTACGCCAAGAAATTCTGCGATAGCACCGATGTGCTCACAGAAATTCCGACTCCTTCCCGCTTTCCAGGAGCTGAATGTTCCTCGGGGAAGATTCAGGAATTCTGTCAGTTGTGCGTACCTCTTTCCTTGCCGTTCCATTTCAGAAAGAATACGGTCAAAAATCTCTTCCGCTTCTCGTGTGTTGTCTTTGTTGTGCATAGTCGTTTGCCTGCTTCTTTTTTTCGATCCATCGGAGGATTTCTTTATTTGGGGTTGGGCACGGTTTTCTCACTGGGACACAGAATTCTCATTTTTCGCGTCCTGCGACAGTTTGGAAGGAGATTCCGTGTTTAGTGAGGTTGGTTTTGTTCTTGGATTCATTGTATTCTATCTGCGTGAAGCATTACTCCATCTCCGTAATAGTATGAACCTGCAGCGGTTATTACCATTTTCCAACAACTATTTTCAGTCTTGTCTTCATTATGACTGTCTGAGCTACATAAAGTTCAATCAGACTGATAACCAGAATAACTGCCTTCTTTGCAAGCAACACCACTACGCCACCAGACGGGAATAACCACAGCAGTTTTGTAGTGATCAGAATCATCAGCTGATTCAAACAGAGGTAGATAATCGAGTCCCGCCCGATTCCTTTTAACCACTTCAACGGTTTGTCCATCAGCTTTTTCTTTTCAACCCGCACATAAACAATTCTTGATAAGTTCCACAGGCTAATGGTCATGCCAACTGCGTTAAACCAGAACAGAGGCCAGATACTATACAAACCTTGGCGAAGGTTAACATAGCCATTCACAAAACCTAGAGCAGAGAAGGCAACAAGGCAAGCCAAAGATATACTGAAATTCAAATCCAGTAGTTTTGACCACTTTCCCTTCAACAGCTTCCCAATCTGATAAAACCCAACACCGAGCATACCGACATCAAGTGCAGAAGGCAAGCGGAACGGAAGATATGTAGCGCAAATCATGCCAGCGATTGAAACAAGAACAGACGCAATCAAAGCCGCATAACCTTTTAACTTCTGTACACACCAGAACAGCACCTCTGAAAAAAACATTGCCGTAAGGAACCATAGTGCACCTGCAATCGGAACGCCACCCTCTGCCGTGTTTTCCCAAAGCAAAAGATAAAACTCGTGGGTATCAATATGTCCAATTCTCATAAACTGGATGACAAGATGGAACAAGCCAAAAATGAAATATGGAATCAGAAGAGTTCTGGCTTTCTTTTTTAGCATGGACAAAAAAGGTTGATCTTTCCAGAAATAGCCGGAGATGACAAAGAACATCGGCATATGGAAAACATGAATCCATTTGTCGAAGATTCCACCAAACCCCACATGGCCCATAATCATTAGTATGATACCTATGGCTCTGAATAAATCAATATACTCTATCCTTGCTTGCTTGCTTGCTTGCTTGCTAAAAGATTGTCCATTCATTTTGCCCTCCATGTCAACTATTTAATGCTATTTTTTTTCTTAAGAATTTGCTTAAAATATAACCTATACTCCGTTTTATTAGCATCCACAAGAAAGTACCAAATTGACAAACAAGAAAGATATGACACAGCACCAACCATTATCTGAATTACCAAAAATAGCATTGATGGCGGGTAGTACCCCTTTAATATATTCAAAACAAAGTACATCACCACTCCTGAAAGAAGGAAAGGCAACGCAGTCTTAATTGTATCTTTAATATCAATATAATGTCTAACCAAATATCCTTGAAATAGCATTCCAAATAATTCAGCACTAACAGTTCCAATCACCGCACCATAGACGCCTATTCGAGGTATTAAGACAAAAGAAATAACTATGTTTATAATTGCATTCACAATAATGCATGTAGTATACAGTGCATCTTTTTTTAGTGGAATTAAAAATTGTAGTCTTATAATCTCTCCCATGCCTATAATTAGAACTAGAGGAGACATTGCTTTCATAATATTTCCGCAAACTGCAAATGACTGTCCGTAATAGAGGATTGAAAACAGACCTGCAATCCCAAGTAATCCAAATATCGAAGCAAAGCCAATAAAATATATGGCCAGTAGTGAATACTTGTAATATCTCTTTGCTTCTGCAAAGTTATTATTTGCAATATAATTACACGCTCTTGGAAACAGAACCGTTCCTATTACGCCTATAAATGTCTTTGGAATATTAATGATTCTATTGGAATATTCATAGAATGCAACCTCTTCTTTAGTCGCAAGAATCCCAAGCAGAGTTTTATCAAAGACTGTATATAATCCAATTGCTATTACAGCAATGGAAAGAGCCAGCATAGGTCGAATATGTTCCTTTACATTTGACAGAGAAAACCGAATAGGTGGGACTGCCTTTATTGCTGTTGGTATTACGCAAATCTGAGAAAGCAATATGGACCCGCTCATGATTAGTGTATACGTTAGAACATCATTTTTTGATTTGATAAAACAAAATATTAAAACAAGTTCAAGTATTTTTATTATAGAATTTCTGATAACAACTATTTTAAATTGCTCAATTCCATAAAAAAACCATACTATATCAAATAAGGCAGAAAAAACATAGAGTGCCTGGGCAAAATAGATTGGTTTGTTTTCCTTAAACACAAATATGCAGCATATTAAATATATCGCCAGGCAGAATAAGGATACGACTACATGTAAAAAGAAAAGAGACCAATAGGTTTTTCGTAGTTCAATAATATTATCTCTTCTTGTAGCTATAATTCGTTGTCCATGTTTAGAAATACCAAGCATACTAAACATAACAAAATAATATGCAATTGAGTTCGTGTAGGAATAAATTCCAAGCGATGTTTCCCCTAATACTCGTGTCAAATATGGAGAAATAACCAATGGAATTACAAGCATAATGGCTTGATATGCAAATTGAAAAATTATATTCTTTTTGACGCTGTCTGCTTTTATTAGACTTGCTTGGTTATGCTTTATATTCATCTAAGAGTGTGAACCTATTCTACTATAATAGCTCACTTCCCCCTTTTCTCAATACTGACCATTCGTTACACATCAAAATTACGATTAATACTTAAGAAACCATCCATAAAATGACACAGAATATGACTTTTAAGAAAGAGTATTTCTAAGCTCGCCTTATATTAAGTCAATTCGATTATAAAATCGATTGCTATTTATCATAGCATTACATATTACCTGATCCATGTCATAATACTTATACTCGCCAAGCCGTCCACCGAAGATGACCTTCTTTTCTTTATCAGCTAAATCTCTATATGCTGCATACAAGTTCCCATTCTTCTCATCATTGACAGGATAATAGGGCTCATCTCCAGGCTTCCATTCTGAACTGTACTCTCGACTGATAACGGTCTTCGGCAGGTCGTTTCCGTTTTCGTCCTTTCCAAATTCAAACCACTTATGTTCGATGATTCGTGTCCAAGGTGTCTCTCGATCGGTATAGTTCACCGCAGCATTTCCTTGGAAGTTTGGTATGTCTAGAAGCTCTGTCTCAAATCGGACGGATCGATATTCGAGATTACCCAGTCTATAGTTAAAATATGCATCGATTGGGCCAGTATAAACAACCTTCTCAGTCTGACTGTCCCAGTACTCTTTGTCAGCCAAGTAGTCTACTCCAAGTTTCACTTCTATACCATCAAGCATTCGCTCGACCATCTTTGTATAGCCACCCACAGGTATTCCCTGATATAGTGCGTTGAAGTAGTTGTTGTCAAAGGTCAGGCGTACAGGAAGTCGCTTAATGATGAAAGCCGGGAGATCTTTGCAATCTCTACCCCACTGTTTCTCCGTATATCCTTTGATTAGTTTCTCATAGATATCACGTCCGACTAAAGAGATTGCCTGTTCTTCAAGATTCTGAGGCTCACCAGTTATCTCTTTCCTTTGCTCTGCTATCTTCGCTGCTGCCTCTTCCGGAGTCACCACTCCCCACATCTTATTGAACGTGTACATGTTGAAGGGCAAGGAATATAAGTCACCCTTGTAGTTAGCCACAGGAGAATTCGTGAAGCGATTAAAAGTTGCAAACCGTTGGACGTATTCCCAAACTTCTTTATTATTTGTATGGAAAATATGGGCTCCATATTTATGGACATTTATGCCTTCCGTATTCTCTGTATAGATATTGCCAGCGATGTGAGGGCGTCGTTCGATAACGAGCACAGACTTTCCTGCTTCCTTAGCTTGTTGAGCTATAACAGCGCCATAGAGACCTGCTCCTACAATCAAATATTCATATTTCATCATCCTTACCCCTTTACAGTATACTCTCTCTACAATCTTATAAATAGTATTTTGGGTGTGAATGGTTATATCCTATTTTGTAGATATTCCTTTACCTTAATGCCGTGATTTGATGATGTTTCACTTATTACCTTCGCGGGTATACCTCCGACAGTAACACCTGACATTACATCTTTATTGACAACAGCATTTGCACCGATCCTGACGTTGTCACCAATTGTTATTTTTCCAAAGAGCTTTGCACCAGGTCCTATATAGACATTGTCACCAATCGTAGGTACATAATATCCGTCATTCTCATTAGTAAATGAAGAAGCATCTCCTATATTAACACCTGCATGTACTCTTGCATTTGCCCCTATTTTTGCATGAGAATGAATAACAATAGTACCAACATGGCACAAACATAAACCGGGTCCAAATACATTAAGAGGAATAGTATATCCGAGCTTATACCCATACGCCTTAAATCGATTATATTGAATGTTAAAGATAATCTTTTTTATTAATCCATGGTTTCCGATATTGTACAAATATTCCAGCTTTCTTAATCTAATTTCGTATTTCCATATCGTCGGTCTTAATAACGAAAACACTCTTTCATATATAGACAATGGATAAAGGCCCTGAGCAATCAGATCAAGTTTAATATATTGTTTCAACTCAGTTTTATTCTCTATCATTTGCTCACCCTCTTATCTAAGCTGCTTTACTTAACACACTTGAATGCAACAAACAGCAAGAAGTATAATTTCGAGACATAAAGAAATCTTATGAAATTTGGTTTGAATGGAATATCTGATTTTAAATTCCCAATGTATTTCCTCAAATTGTTTCTTTTATAAAAAGACTTCATTGAATCGTATTGTTTTAAGGTACTTTCATTATCGTATATGCAAGACCTTGCAATCACCCCTAAATAGCCGATCGCTTCAATCAATAATCTTTTCTTCATCTCAGGTGTGATCATTTCAGGATACGCATTCATGAATTTATCTCTACACCTAACTATCTCTATTATATTTTCCGGCTTTATGAATTTTTTGTGAGCATCAAATCCATGTATATGTTCTAAACGATAAAAGTAAAACGGTTCATTCGTATATATAATTTTCTTTGCATTAGAAAAAGCGAACATGTTCATTACATTGTCTTGTTTTCTCCGTAGTTTAATATTAAAAAAAAGCTCATTTGATATTAAGAATTCTCTTCTGTAAAGTTTACCCCACGGAACCCCTACAGCAGTTGCTGTTGGAGCTGGCTTTCCATACTTTGAATCAAATAATTGTAAAAGCAGTTTTTCTTTTTCGGAATTAGTCTCCGCGCAAAAAGGATTCGAATAGAAATACTGAGCTTCGAAGCTATCGTTTTCCTTATGCTCTACATTTTCATTTTCTTCTATAACTCCATAGGAACAAATAACAATATCGGTTGAATTATCCAAATTACTTACTAAGTGTGAAATCATATGACTATCAATCATATCATCACCGTCAACAAAGGCAACATATTCTCCTTTAGAATCAATAATTCCACGATTTCTTGCAACAGACACCCCTGAATTACTCTGATATATATATGAGACATTCACATATTTTTCTGCATACTTTTTGCAAATAACTCCTGTATGATCGGAAGATCCGTCATCGATTATTATAATCTCCATGTTAGGATAATCAGAGTCAAGAATGCTATCTAAACACTTTTCGATATACCTTTCACAATTGTGAGCAGGTACTACGACTGAAATCAACTTATTATACATGTTCAACACCGTTCTTAATTTGTTCTATTATCAGTTTACGAAAGCGCTTTTTTTGTGTGATTCCTGCAATATATCCAGAAATAGCAATTTTAAATCTCTTAAACGAATGCTTACCTGTCCCAAGCATCTTAAAAGAATTTAGAACTAGATTTAATCCTGTAAGCGCAGTCATTTTTCTCGTTTTATACAGATACGAGTTAATGTAGTCATTACGATAATTGTAATAATAATTTTTCATTCGCTTTGGATCGGTTTCATTTTCTAATCTTAAAGAGCTAAAATTGGCTCTTTTATGGCACACCTTACTGCTGCCAACCAAATAAGCATCTCCAAAATTAGTAGTCAAGCGAGAAGTGTATTCTAAATCATCTCCCCATATAAAATATTCTTTACATGGAAAACCACACTTTTTGATGGCATTAGCATTGATTAATAATGAGACAAAAGTTGCATCTCTGATTTTAATTATTCCTTCTTCTAAACGAGAATCCCATTCCGGATAGCCATTATCCATACTTCTTGAATCTATTTCAGGAATATTCATTGGTTTATTATTCAAGCCATAAACATAACTAGCCAAGAAGCTGATGTTATCCTCAGTCTTGTCCACTAATCTAGATAAACACTCTTTTTCTGGAATCGCATCATCATCCATAATCCATACCCAATCAGGGTCTAATTCCATTGCAATTTTAATACCATTATAGAAGCCACCAGCACCACCTAAGTTATCTTTCATTTTATTGTATTTTACAACTGGATTATCCAGTATTCCGGTTTCATCAAGATATTCAAATGTTCCATCGGTACTTGCATTATCTATCAGCACCACTGCATCAATTGAACAATCCTGCGATAAGATACTATTCAGGCACTCTGCCAATAATTGTTTTCGATTGTATGTAACAACCACTGCGACAATTTTCATTTGTGATTATCCTCCAATTCATTCACTTGTAATGGACTTATTTCATATGCTCCGACATAAACCAAAAGATAAATCGTTATATTCAAAAAAGGAACATTTGCAAACACAACATTAATAAGCAACATAATGATAAATAGAGCCTTATTCAAATTGTGTTGCCTCAAACTTCTTATAGTACCACCGATGAATGAACTGAAGTACGGTATAAATAACACTAATCCACCCTGAGTCAAAACTGCTGACACCGAATTACTATATCCAGTATGAAATTCATTTATTATTCTTGAGTTCGCATACCCATATCCAAAAATAGGGCTTTGTTTCCAAATTTCAAATCCATTTATAAAATCTTGCATTCTTGAGGAATACGAGTGCATATATCCCATTTTTGTTTCCATTACATAATTAATAAGAATATACGAAAGTGCTAATACTAAAGGAGCAGAAAAAACCCTGAAGATTTTTAACAATATATTATTGTTTCCGTTGATTAGGTAATAACCAGTGAGAAAGATAGACAGAGTCACAAATCCAGCTGTAGAAAAAGTGGTAATTACTGCTATTATTAATATGATTTTCTTTGCTTTCCCTTTGTTTTTGTTTATTAACATTTCATAATATAATGCGATATTGAAATTATATGCCGCAAAACCACGTTCTATAAAAATAGACTTATTGCATGTAAATAACTTTCCGAATAAATATGTTTGATCATTTTCAAACTGGATCATTAAATAGCTCTTAAGCAAATTTCCAGTCTTATTATATCCTGAAGTTCCCCAGTTCGCAGTTATATATTTATATGGTAGTAGATGAAGAATACTTCCAAGAAGCCACATAACAATAGAAACTACAGCTAAAAAGAATATAATGTTACAAACTGTCTCAAGTAGAATTGCATAATTCAATTGCTCTTTGACACTACAATAGATGTAGATTGTTATGACAGTTGAAATCAATAATATAGAGTACTCTACATCTGTTTGACTGAATATACAATAAATTCCAAGCAGAAGGAGAATGCTGACTGCTGTGATAAACCGTTTTCTGTCAATTAGGACCTTATTGCTACTACAGGTTAATATATCGATCCACATTAATGGAATTACACCATAAGCCATTATTGAATATATCGCCGAGGAATTTGTAATGTATAAATAGGTACTTCTACTTGATATCACAGTGAATAATGCAATTATATATAGCAGTATAGTGTTTGATTTTACTTTTAACATTACCGATTATTCCTCTTTATTACGACAGTTTGTTTTGTATTTACAGATCAATCATCGTATTACTAGATTGTCTGCCCCTTCAATTATTCTCTTTTTTCATTCTTTGGTAAATGACCAGCATGAATAACATTCTCTGATACTTTTAACCTGAATGCTTCCCAAGTGCTAATAATTTTCGCCGGGTTTCCTGCAACGATTACATTGCTCTCCGTGACAGATTTTGTGACCACACTTCCTGCACCAACAATCACATTGTCTGCAAGAGTTACTCCATACATAATAATGGCATGAGCCCCTATAAAGCAGTTGTTACCAATATTGATTCGGCCATATAAATCATGGGCTACGCCAAACATCTTACATACGGAATTATCATGAGTAATGAAATCAACGCCATGAGATATTGTCACATTATCTCCAATGGAAATTAGGTATGGCTCTGACGTCTTCAATTGGCTTGCTGTTTTTGTCCCTTTTCCGATTGTCATTCCCTGTTTGCGGAGATATTTATTTAATGTTTCTTTTCCACCTCCAGGAAATTTAGATCTAACTTTAGCTAAAATCCATCCAATATCAGACATCCTATCTCTCCTTGTATCTCTTAAGCAGGTCCTTCACTGATTGAGGTTTGAATCCTGCTTTCAGCATGTATTTTATTGCTATACCATATTTCTTCGCTCTAATTGCTACTAAAACAATCTCATAGTAATGTGCATTCCTAATTCTCTTTTGATCGGATTTGCTGTACTTCCTGTATTCCCCGTCCACCGACTTAAAGAACGCTTCTTTTGCCTTTATCAGCTTCTCCACGTTCGGTCTATTGATTTCTGAATCAGCATGGAGTCTCACAAGATATTCTGGCAAAGCCTCAAACTTAGACTCCTTAAGTGCATCCACGAGAAACTGAAGGTCCTGATGACGCAAAAGATCTCCATCAAATCCTCCGAAATGCTCTATTGCTGACTTCTTGATAAGAACAGTTGAGGTAAAGACTGCAACATCCCTTAAAAACACCTTGAATTGGAGATTATCAGCTGAGTAAGGTGGACACTTTCTGACTTCCTTTCCGTCTTCGTATAGTGTCCAGAGAGCGGTAACAGCATCAAGGGAAGGATCAGCTTGTAGTACCTTCATCTGCCTTTCAATTTTCTCAGGAAGCCACTCATCATCATCATCGAGAAAGCCAATGTATTCTCCACTCGCAGCCTTAATACCCACATTCCTGGCAACTGCCCCGTTAATGTGTTTCTCCTGTGTGATGTAGCGCACTCGGCTGTCACCGTCATATTTCTTTAGAGCTTCTTGCAACTTCAGGCTATATTCATCGCCTGGTACATTATCATCCACTAGGCATACTTCAATATTTTTATATGTCTGTGATAGAACACTGTCAATTGCTCTCGTCACCGTGTCGCAACGCTTGTATGAAGGAATAACACATGTAACCGTTTTCTCTTGAGATAACATCTTATTATCAGCCTCTTGTTTCCCTTTTACTCTTATTGTATATAGTCCCCTATGACCTTCAAATACGGAGTCAAAACAAATCATGTCGCCCTTTCGGTTCCACCTGGGGTGAAGGTCACAACGAGTGTCATTATCATATTTGAAAGGTGCAAACACCCGCGCCACAACCGTTGTTACATCCTTTTTCTCGTCCGTCCCATCCATAACACGAATAGATGCTACACGGGCACGGTCCGGATAAGAGTCGGTCACGATATATTTCCCATCAGGGCTATAGCTCGGATGCCCATCTCCGCTTAACTCAGGCCAACAATGAATATATTCCTGGGTCTTATCTTTCATAAGATAATAGCCTGGACCACCATCCTTCTTGTTTTCAAACGCAAGAATATGCTCATCATCCTTCCAAAAGCAGTGGCTGACCATGTCGTCATCAGAAAGGACATACATGTTCTTTCCATCTGCAGTATCAAAAGTAACAAGCCGTGTGTACTTTCTCTGCCCAACAAACCAGCGGTAAAGAACCATACAACGAGATCCAGACGGGCTAAGCATAAGATGATTTACCTTATGAACAGACCCCGCTTCCTGCATCTCGGGACGAGGCTGGAAGGCGGCAAAATCCTTATAGGTAAGAAGAGGCTGTACGTCACCGGTGGTCAGATCGATCTTCCACACCGCCGTTGCGTCAGGCAAAGCTACTCCCTTGGTCTTTTCCTCAACGTTATAATAACCATATCCGGGGCGAAGGTTATAAAGGCGAGAAAAGTCCAACGTCAAGGCAATCTTCCCATCAGCAGAAACCGTATAGACGGGTGCAGGAATAACTCGTTCCTTACCAGTTTCCAATTCCTTGATGACAGCCACATACTTTCCATCTCGATAGTCATTAAAAAGAATACGAGATGAAAAGTCCGGACCAAGCCATTGTGCCATACATGCCTGCTGCACATTCCATGAACTAGTCTCGGCTATCTTCCTAACTCTATTCTTGTCACTCTCGGGCAGAGCTGTATCAATTAGAAGAATATCAGCCTTCTCTTTTGGGCTCACATCAGACCATGTATTGTTTGCACGAAGACAGAGCATATAGCGATCAGACACATTCCACGGAGATTTGTCGTAATATCCAAAGAAATACTCATGGCTATTATCATCAGGTGAAATGCGGACGATATTTCCCTCGCTCTTTATTTTGGGGGAGATAGTATACATAGTCCGCTGATATACTCGTTTAATAACCTTTTTAACGCCGGGAAACTTATTTAACTGGTAATTGATTTTCTGCTCTATACCCATATCCGGTCTCCCTTACAGATTCTCCTTATACCACTCAATCGCAGCCTGAATGCCACGGTCAAAGCTCCAATCAGGATCATAACCCAGAAGCTCTTTTGCTTTACTGATATCCGCATTACTGTGCTTAATATCGCCAGCGCGGTCCGGACCAAAGTTCGGCTCAACGTCTACACCAAGGGCTTTCGTCAGGCCGTAGTAAATATCCAGAAGGTATTCTCTTCCTCCATAGGCAATGTTAAAGGCTTCACCAGCTGCACTGCTCGAGGCCAAGCATGCTTTCAGGTTTGCTTCAATAACATTCTCAATGTAAGTAAAGTCACGACTCTGACGGCCGTCGCCATTGATGGTAGGCACTTCACCATGGAGAAGCTGACGAATGAACTTCGGAATTACAGCCGCGTATGCACCGTTCGGATCCTGACGGCGGCCAAACACGTTAAAATAGCGGAGGCCGTAGGTATCAAGTCCATAGTGACGGGTATACTGCTTGCCCCACTCTTCGTCACACATCTTACTAACAGCATAGGGAGACAGCAGGTTGCCCTCACGACCTTCTTTTTTCGGAAGATTTGGTTCATCGCCATAGACGGAGGAGCTTGACGCATATACAAACTTCTTTACACCATTCTGTCGAGCAGCCTCCATCATATTCAATGTGCCCATGATGTTGTTTGCACAGTAGAACAAGGGCATCTCGATAGAACGAGGAACAGATCCCCATGCAGCCTGGTTCAGAACATAATCCACGCCATCGCAAGCCTTCATGCAGGTATCAAGGTCCTTGATATCACCCTTGATGAATGTATAGTTCGGATTGTCCATGAGCATATCAACGTTAGCCTGCTTACCAGTACTGAGGTCATCCAAGCAGCGCACCTTATAGCCCATTTTCAGAATAGCTTCGCAAAGATTCGATCCAATAAATCCCGCGCCGCCGGTAACCAAGAACGTACTGTTCTCAGGAAAACTCACATTTTGATAGCCCATTATTTCTTCCTCCATTTATTTCAACTCCGGCATCCTCCCCCTGCAGATAAGTACATAGGGAGGATAGCCATGAGAATTACAGTCTCCAATAGCTGTATCCGGCGGCTTCGTACTCCTTGCGGTTCAAAAGGCCCTTAAGGTCAAGGAGAACCTTCTTCCCTTCACCGAAGAACTTGTCCATCTCAGCCATTGTGAAATTACTGAATTCAGTGTGAGCAACAGCAAGGATAACAGCGTCCATATCCTTGATCGTGCTCATGTCCACAAACTCGACACCATAGAGCATCTTAGCTTCAGCGGCATCCGCTTCCGGATCAGCAATAACAGGAGTGATGCCGTATTCCTGCAATTCGTGAACGATATCGATGATCTTTGTATTTCTAGTATCCGGGCAGTTCTCCTTAAAGGTGAATCCCAGAATAGCGACTTTTGCGCCTTTTACTGCTTTATCAGCAGCGATAAGATTCTTCACGCAGTTCTCTGCGCAGTACTTGCCCATATCATCATTGATCCGGCGACCGGACAAAATGATTTGGCTGTGGTATCCCATCATCTCAGCTTTATAGGTAAGGTAATACGGGTCAACGCCGATGCAGTGACCGCCAACGAGACCGGGATAGAACTTCAGGAAGTTCCACTTCGTGCCTGCTGCTTCAAGCACACTCTTTGTGTCAATGCCCATCTTGTTGAAAATGATGGACAGTTCATTCATGAAGGCGATATTGATATCTCGCTGACTGTTCTCGATTACCTTAGCAGCTTCCGCAACCTTGATAGACTCGGCACGATGAACGCCAGCTTCAACGACAAGCTCATAAACCTTCGCTACGCAATCAAGCGTCTCCTCATCCATACCGGAGACAATCTTCTTAATGGTTTCCAGACGGTGTACCTTGTCGCCGGGATTGATACGCTCAGGGCTATAACCGATTTTGAAATCCACGCCACACTTAAGGCCGGATTCACGCTCAAGAATCGGAACGCAAACATCCTCGGTCACACCCGGATAAACAGTAGATTCGAAGACAACCACGGAACCGGGAGTCAGGTTACGTCCAAGGATGGTGCTGGCTCCTTCCACAGGTGTAAGATCCGGAGTGTGGTCATCATTAACAGGGGTCGGAACAGCAACGATATGGAACTTAGCTTCACGGAGACGAGTTTCGTCCGCTGTGAATTCCACAGTAGTCTTAGAGATAACTTCGTTGCCCACCTCATGGGTAGGGTCGATACCATTCTTATACAATTCGATCTTCTTAGCATTCAGATCGAAACCGATAACATTAATCTTTCTGGCAAAAGCAACAGCAATAGGCATTCCAACGTATCCAAGACCTACCAGAGAGAGTTTTCCTTCCTTATTGACAAGCTTATCATAGAGTTTCATTTTCAATTTCTCCTTCAGTTAATCGATTTTAGTAAAAATGCCCGCAAGATACCCAAAACCATAAGAAAGGTGTAGGAGTAGGAACAGAAATGGCATCTTAATTATTTCAGTTGGTTTCTTTGACTTTCTCGTTGCAGCATAAAGGCCAATAAGAAGATGTAAAATAATCACTCCTGCTCCCAAATACCAGAAGAACCGATGGAAAAAGCCTAATAATACAGTAGCTATAAGTCCTAGCACAAAGGCAAAAGGAACAAGATGTCTAAGTCGAAGTGCAGAATTCTGGTTCTTAAGTAACACCATGTTCCATTTGCCGTTACCATATGCTTGCTTTGCCATCTTTTTTACAGTGTTTCGGGAGTAATAAACGCACTGTATTTCAGGATTGAAATAAAACTTCTTTCCAGCAGCTCTAATTCTCGAATGAAGTTCAATATCCTGATTTCGAACGTACTTTTCATTGAAATATCCGACTTCCTCGAATATCTCTTTTCTGTACAATCCATAAACTGCGGTATCCGCATAACCCGCCTTATCTGAAACACGGAATGATGAGTTGCCAACGCCAAATGGAGAGGAAAGAACTTTTGATACGATATCGCTGTCTCCCTCAAGCGATTTTGTAATAAGTCTTCCTCCGACACAGATGGCATCAGGAACGGCAAGAATCGTCTCAACATTTTTTTCTATAAAATCCTTGGCCGCCTCACCATGCGCATCTATACGAACAACGTAATCTCCTCGAGCATTCTTAATGCCAAGGTTCCACCCTGATGCCAGAATATGTTTAGGATTGTTTATCACGCGAATGTCAAAATTATCCGTTTTATATCGCTTGATGAGCTGTTGTACAATTTCTAATGTTTTATCCGTAGATTCACCATCTATAATAATTATTTCATAGCTATCTTTCGGATATGTCTGGTTTATCAGGGACATGAGCGCCTGTTCTATATATGCCTGCTCATTTCTTGTCACAAGTAATGCTGATACAAATGGCTGTTCTTTACTCATTTCTTATTATGCCCTTCTATTAGATTCCTTGCTTGTGCCTGTAAAGCATCGTATTGCGGCTTACTGACTTTCCCTGCTTTTAACAGTGCATCCCCATAATCGAGTGCTGTGGCATTCTCTCCGTCTGTAATACCAGACCTCTTAAAAACTACAGCAACAGTTTCAAATAGGATCTTCACATCGCCCAGGAAGCTAACTTTCTCAATGTACTTCAGATCCCAGTTGAGTTTCTCTTCCCAGGTAACCGCGTTCCGACCTTTAACCTGCGCCAGACCTGTCAGACCGGGCTTCGCTGTGTGGCGCATGCGCTGCTCATCAGACATGAAAACCATGTCACGAACCAACTGTGGCCTAGGACCGATCACGCTCATGTCTCCCTTTAGAATGCAGAAGACCTCAGGAAGCTCATCGAGAGACGTGGAGCGAAGAAGCCTACCAAATGCAGGAAGACGATCTGCATCCGGCAACAACTCCCCATTTTCATCCCGCTTATCCGTCATCGACCGGAACTTGTACATATCAAAGATAGTTTCTTTCCCATTCTTAATGATCCCAGGTCTCGGCTGTTTAAACAGTACCGGGCTTCCCATCTTGATTCTCACAATCACCGCGATAATCGCGTACAGCCAGCAGAAAACCATGATGAAGAGGAGGGAACAAACAATATCCAGAAGCCTTTTTATGTACTTCTCATAAAATCCGAGCTTTCTCTCAAACCGCATGCATCTTCCCCTTTATCAATTTCCATAATCCAAATCCAATGGCTGCACCAAGAACATTGCAGATCACATCATCGATTTCACACCAGCCAAGGTTGAAGCCGAATTGAACCGTTTCTATTGCTGCCGAGAAGAGAAGTACCGTGAGCAATAATGCTTTCCAGTTCTTCACCGGAAATAAGACTCCAAACGGTATGAACACAAGAATGTTATTTATGTTCTGAATGCTCTCGGTTCTCCCGAAGCTTTCACCTGCAATCCACGCCCGGTACGCCCAGAACAGTTCCCACTTAAAAACTCGTTCCCCCACTCTCGGCCGCCGGGATAAAATGGTCAGCCAGAGAAGAAAAAGCACATACGCAACGAAGAGAATCCATCCTAGCCGCTTCTTCACTCTTGCAGAGCCTTTCTTACGAGCACATCCACAGTTTCAACTGATCCGTGATTGATCTGATCAATGGCTGCGGCTAATATTCTCCCGAATTCCTCCGGACTCAATTTCAGCACCATATCCTTTGTTTCCACGCCTAGCGTGCTCGGCAGTAATAAACTCGCCATCTCAGGGAGACTCGCCGAATCACACGCCCGATCTAACAATTCTTCAAAAGACATCTCATGCGCCTCCGCGCTTTATATGTGTGCATCTGATTGATGTCCAGCAAATAGACATATGATTGCCTGATTGATGCTCAGCCGATACCGTTTTCCTGATCTACGCACCTCATGCATATGCAGCAGATACGTATCTACAGCCCCAATACATATCCAGCCGATACGGAATTTCCTTATCTACAGACCTCATGCATATGCGGCAGATACAGCTTCAAGCCGGCATCTCCCTATCTACAACCCTGATTGATGTCCAACCGATTTACAGGAAACACCGATGAATGATCTCAATAATCCGGTCCTGCTGCTCCGGCGTCATCTTGTTATCGCTCGGTAAGCAGAGCCCACGGCGGAAAATATCGGC
>OCTW013390700.1_pt1 | contig 17899 bp, 16 predicted proteins | sample 1539671 | NCBI WGS metagenome assembly OCTW01 (sample SAMN02144230, study PRJEB22623) | gut metagenome | biome: sheep rumen | host: Ovis aries | place: New Zealand
GTACGTTCTACTAATTCACATGTATGCTTTCCTAAATCTAGTTTTGTTACACCATCCATTTGGCTCATCATGGTATGGGCATGTAGTTCTACTCTTTTTATTGGAGCATCGTCTATTCTTTCTTCTGTTGTATGTTCAAATTTATTTATATCTGTAGGATTTATTGTAAGTTCTTTTGAATAATCATCATTTTTTACTGAACCTTTTATTTTATACCAATTACCTACTTTTAACTTTTTATCTATTATATTAAATTCTTCTTCATCATTTATAAATATTTTTCCATAGATACTATCTGTATAATCCGTAAGTTTTAATGTCATAATTCTTAATCCTGATCTTGTTTCCATAGTATCTTTTCCAAATATTTCTGCTTCAATTATATATGTTGCAGGTGTTGCTACTGTATCTAGTCTTACTGATATATCTTCTATTTTATTTCCTATTATTACGTCTTCATTTTCTGTATCAACAATAAGAGGGCCTTTTTTTCTATGTGGACCTGGTGTCCATTTTTTTTGCTCTACTGGTTCTGTTCTTTCCTCAAAGAAAGATGATGGTATTTCTACTTTTAAATCTTTTGCAATTTCATCTTCAATGACATTATCATTCGTAACTTTTATTGATATTTTCATATCATTATATCCAATTTTTTTATAGAATATTTTTAAATTATCTAGTTCGCTTTCTAATCTTAATTTTTGCGCATAATTTAATGCTTCAATTATCATTTCATTATCGCCTATATTTAAGAATAAATCTTCTAGATTTGACATTAATTCTGATTTTCTAGAAAGTCTTTTAAAAAAAAGTTTATAGTAGTTTCTAATGTCTACTTTTGTTTTATTTTTTACTGTAAATAAAATATCAACACTTTTAAATTCACTAAATTGTTCTTTTACAAGGTTTTCAAATTCTTCATAATCATCTACAGACATTAAATTGTCAATAGTTATGTAAAATAAATATCTAGTTTTATCTTTATTTCCTACTATTTTATCAACATTAGCAGTTTTAAAGTTTACATATTTATCTTCTGGATAATTTATTTTTTTTAATAAGATTTCCATATATTGTTGCATACTACCACCATTTAAATTATACAAAAAAATCTTTTATTTATCAATTAAAAAAAGGGTTTTACTTGAATTTAGTTTTATTTTATTCTATTATTTTATTGGTGATATTATGAACGAAGAAAATTTAATTAATTATTATAATAAATTTAATGAGGATAAAAGACTTAATTCTAGACATGGGAAATTAGAGTTTATTACTTCTATGAAGTATATTCATGAATATTTAAATAATTATTCTAATCCTAAAATTATTGATATTGGAGCTGGTACTGGTAAGTATTCTGTTAGTTTAGCTGAAGAGGGTTATGATGTTACTGCTTTGGAACTGGTGAAGCATAATTTACGCGTAATTGAGAAGAAAAATACTTTAGTTCATTCATATCTTGGTAATGCATTAGATTTATCTAAGTTTTCAGATGAATCATTTGATTTAACATTGTTATTTGGTCCTATGTATCATTTGATTAGTTTTGAAGATAAAGTTAAAGCTTTAAAAGAAGCAAAAAGAGTAACTAGTAAGAATGGTATTATTATGGTTGCTTATTGTATGAACGATTATGCGGTTATAAAGCATGGATTTATGGAAAAAAGTATTAAAGAAGATTTTAAAAATAATTTGATTAATAATAATTTTCATGTTACTCCTGATAAGACTAGTTTATATAGTTATTTAAACTTAGATGATATTAATAAGTTAAATGATGAAGTAGGATTAGAAAGAATTAAGATTATATCTCCTGATGGATGTGCGAATTATTTACGAAGTTATATAAATAAATTAGATGATGAAGAATTTGAATTATTTGTTCAGTATCATTTGAAAAATTGCGAAAGGCAAGATTTAATTGGAGCTGGTGCTCATACTTTGGATATATTGAAAAAAAGTTAGATTTCTAACTTTTTTATTATTTTTATCTTAATTATTTTTACTATAACCAAATAAATTGATTTTAAATAGTAGATATTTATAAATCAAGTAATTCTTTTTTCTTTTTATCAAATTCTTCTTGATTAATAATACCTAAATCTAATAATTCCTTATATTTTTTTATTTCTTCTGTAGAATCTATTTTTGTTTTTTCTTTATTATTTCCTAGTTTAGAAAAAATATTTGATATGTTATCTTTTGTTTTATTAAGGCTAGTAGTTAATTTTTCTTTAAAATTTTTCTTTTCTTCTTCTGAAACTTCTCCTGTCTCGTTACTCAATAATTCAATATCTTTATTAAATTCTTCTTCTGAATAATCAAAAGATGTTTTATCTAATGTTTCATTTAATTTTCGTGCCATTGGAAGCATTGAAGCAAAATTAATTGTTCCAGATATTACTCCACCAATTACCGGTATTACTTTAGAGACGCCTGAAGCTAGTGTTTTCTTTGTTAATGTATATCCTACAAATGAACAAATTTTTTTTATTATTGGATACCAAAAAGTTTTAGTTAGTGCTTTTTGTGGAATTTTTTTTAGTGCTGTTTTAGCCAACTGTGTTGATAGTACTCTTACTCCTGAGACTGCTCCTGATACACCAAACATTACTCCACAATATAAAATTAATTGATTTTTTACTTTTTCATCGTCAACTTGACCATTTTTCCACAAATCATCTGCTCCATATAAATAAGAAAGTTCTTGTGCTAGTCTTAATGACATTCCAAAGAATTGTAATATATCTGCTGGTATAGTTGCAGCCATTGCCAAACCACCTGGAATTCCAGCAGCAAATGAAGCTATTGAAGATTGACTTGTTCTCTTTATAATTAATTTATTTGCTATATTATTTATTTCTTCGCGTGTTATTTTCGCATCTACGGGTCCATCCTTAATTACTTTTTCTAGTAAATCAATATTGGAATAAAATATTTCAGTTAAAAATTTATTTCTATCTACTTTTACTCCTGGTATTTGTATTGCTTTTAAAATTATTTCTTCTAGCATAATATCTGATGTTATTGTTTTATTATCTTGTAACATTAGTTTTTTTTCTTGTGTTTCATTTTCTTTATTTTCCATTTTTTCTCCTCTTATAAAATAATATTTTACACATAAATTATAGCACATTTTTCTAAACTAATAAATTCTATTAAAAAAGGACTAATTTTATTAGTTCCTTTTCTTTTTAATTTTTCTTATTTTTGTGTAAAATATCCCATATGATTGTTATTATCTATTTGAGCATATGTTTTGTCTAAAATGTTTCCAGTAGTAGATAATGTTGTTCCAAGACCACCAGTTAATTTATTATCATTTTGGAACATATTATTACTATTTGTTACTTTACTTCTATTAAAATCGTTAGACGCATATATTGTTGTAAGATTTGTCATTCCCCAAAACATTGCTCCCATATTTGTTACATTTTTTGTATCAAATGTGCTTAAATCTAACGTTGTTATCTTGGTACAACCATCAAACATACCATTCATATTTGTAACTTTTCCTGTATCAAATTGTTCTCCAAAATTTATACTTTCTAGATTACTATTTTTTTGAAACATTTGATACATGTTAGTAACATTGCTTGTGTCAAATGAACTTAAATCCAAATTTTTTATATTTGGCATTCTGTAAAACATTTGTTGCATATTTGTTACTTTGCTTGTATTAAATGAGCTTAAATCTATATCATTTAATCCTGATGTATGGAACATCTGATACATTATTGTAACTTTGCTTGTATCCCAACCACTTAAATTTAATGATTTAAGTTTAGTACATCCATAGAACATTGATTCCATGTTTGTTACATTACTTGTATTGAAATTACTTAAATCTAGTTGTGTTAAGCTAGGATCACCATCAAACATTTGGTAGAAAGTTGTTGTATCACTAGTATCCAATTCATTTATTAACTCAATTGTTGAAAGATTTTGAAATTTTGAAAATAATCTTCTTCCATCACTATTTGCTTTTATTACATTTGCTTTTGAATAATAATATATTGTTCCATTATCAAACCACATATATATTTTTTCTAAAGAATTATTAGATGATACAATCTCTGCACTGTTTAATATACTTGTACTTGGTTCGTCTGAATATCTTTTAATTGATGTTATTGTTGTATTATTTGTTGTATCTGTAGGATTAGTCATTCCAGATAATCTTTTCATTGCTTTATTCACATCAACGCCATATGTCAATGTAGCACTTACGTTTTGTATATTTGTTATTTCTTTTTCACTTTCTCCAATGGTGATATTATCAGCTAATAAAATTGTTCTTGCCTTTATAGTACGGTTACTTGTAATTGTAAATGGGCCATTATAATTATTCCATGTTGTTCCATTGTCTATTGAATATTCTGTTTTGACATCATTAGAAGTTGTATTTGTTAAGTCAACTGTTAATGTTATTTGTTTTGAAGATGTTATAACGTTTTCATTTGAAACATTTATAGTAATATCACTAGATATTTTACTATAATGTGCTTTATAATTTAAATTTCCTGTAGTACCTTTATTTATTGTGACTGTTGTTTGTTTTATAGTTCCATTTGAACCTGTCCAGCCTGTAAATAAATAACCTATTTTTTTAGGATTGTTCAATGTGAAAGAATTTGTTTCTACATTATAACTTTCTGGATTTGTAACATTTTCTCCATCAAGGTCATATTCAATTGTATAATTTATAATATTATAATCTAATGATAGTTCTAAATCTGAATCTAATATTATTGTTCGTTCATATTTATTATTGTCATCACTCCATTTAAATATATAACCATTTCTTTCATTTGCTTTTAGAATGATTTCACTTCCATATGGATATTCTCCATTTTTAGTAGAATTACTATCAAGATATGTTCTATCAGAAACATTAAAATTATATTTAACTCTATTATATATATAGTTAACTTCTGTACTTCCATCAGCTGATATAGTAATTGTTTGTGTATTTGGTAATATAAATCCAGTTTTTGGCTTAATGTTAGGTGTGACTTCTTCACCTGTTGTTCCTGTTAAATTTTCTTCTTCATCTGTATATGAAACTAAGTCTATATTTTGATATTTATGTATTATTTTATATTTTGTGTTAGTCTTAGGACTCCATATAGCGTATAATGTTATTTCTTTATTATTTTCATTAGTTAAATTTTCAATTTCTTCTTCGTCTATATACTTGCTTGTTAGTGAAGAACTTTCTTCGCCCCAGCCTATGAAATCGTATCCAGTATTTGTAAAAATATTTTTTGTTAATTTTTGTTTAACATCATATTTAAATTCTTCTTTATCCATTTCGCCTTGACCACCATTAGGATCAAATTTTATGTTATATGTAATTGGTGTATAATTTGCCTCTATTGTTATATCTTCTGTTATTTCTTTTGTTATATCAAATTCTTTATCTTTTACAGTCCATTGTGTTAATGTATATCCTTCTTTAGTGGTACTTGGTAAATTATCTATTGTTGTATTATATTTAATTGTTTTTTTTGTAGGATCATTTATTTTATCATCTATTGTTACTACTAATTTGTCATATATTCCATAATTAGAAATTAGTGATATTCCGTAAGATAGTGTTGTTGCTTTAACTAAGATTGGTGTTAGTAATAATCCTGTAATTATAAATACTGATGTTTTAGATAATTTTTTCTTTTTTCTCTTTTTATCAAGTGCTAAAGACGTTACTAGTCCAAAACTTGATATCATTAATATAATAAATGATTTACTTATTGTATCTCCTGTTTTTGGATTAATTGTAATTGTATCTTGTTTTACCTCTTCATCTTCTAAATAATTAATAGTAAATCTAACACTTGATGTTTGATTTCTTTCTAAAGTATCATTTAATTCATTTTTGTATATTGCTTTAACAATAAAGTCAAATGATGAGTCTTTAGTAACTTTTTTATTTTCAAGATTATCGTATTCGTATGCAACATATTTATTATTATTATCATCAGTTATTGATATTATTGTAATATCTTTATTGATGTTACTTTTTAATGTTATTTTATACTTTACATAGTCATTTAATTTATGAAAAGTAATATCACTTTCTAATTTATCAATATCAAGATTTTCAATAGTTCCTGTTACCGTATCTGATTTTTCTTCAATTGTCACGTTTGTTAGTCTAAATGGATTTGTTTCAGCAAGAGCATTTAGTCCCATAAATAATGAAATAATAAACATTACAGAAAAAAATAAAGTAAACAATCTTGTTTTTATTATTTTTTTCTTTTTTACTGCCCCCATCTTATACACCTCTATTATTTAGTATAGCACAAAATCAATATTTTTTTCAATTTATTATTGTAATTTTGTACTTACCTACATTAATTTTATTAAATTTAGCTTATTTTAATAATCATATATAATTTTTTTAGCTTATTAAATTGTAAATTTATTTATTCTCCTTATATTATGTATTATTATTTTTTTTTAGTCATAAATAAAAAAGGAACTTTCGTTCCTAAATTATATAATTATTTTTTTACTTCATATCTTAACATTGAAGTAATAAATGTAGACGCTAATGAAATATATAGTAATATACTTGTTATATTTTTAAAATTAGTATCATTCCATGGTCCTTTATATAACCAATTAAAATACATATGTGCAAAGAATAAACCAACCATTATAACAAATGAAATAATACTTATTATATCTAATAATTTTATCGTTCTATCAACTTTCTTTTTTAAATTTATGAAATTTTCTTCTGCCTTAATCATATAATCACTCTCCTTAATTTTTTCTCCAGATAACAACTCGTTGACATTAATATCTAATTTGCTACATAAATCTTTTAATAATGTATAGTCTGGCATAGTGTTACCATTTTCCCATCTACTAATTGATTTACTAGATACTCCTAATTTTTCTGCTAATTGTTCTTGAGTCATATCTTTTTCTTTTCGCATGGTTGAAATAAATTTTCCAATTTTTTCTTGATTCATATTTTTCTTCCTTTCATGATTTTATTATATGATTATTTGTAACTAAACTACAGGACATAAACTGAGAGTTTAATTTTTTTAGATATTTTAAGGTAAAAAAAAGAAAATTTTATTCTTTGTTTTTTTAATTTTTTTCAAATTTTACTTTTATACTTCCTTCTTCTAAATCATCTAGATTATCGATATGTCCTATTTTAGTGTAACTATATCTTGTATCAAATGATTTATAAAATATCACAAGGCAATTATCCTCGTATAACATTACATCACCTTTTTTTATTTGTTTTGGATTATATGGATTTGTGGTCAATGAATTATTCATGTAAACATATTTTTCATTATCATTTAGTTCACTCATTGTAAATTGTTGGGGTAATAAATTGATAAATTCTTGAGCTGTTTTATTACTATCTAAATTAAGTATATATGTTTTATCATTGATAGTTACTTTTAAATTTGTCACATTCTCTTTCCTCTCTTCATTATTATTATACTCTATTGCAGAATTATTAATTTTATTTTTATTATAGTTATTTATACATCCAGTAATTAAGCCTAAACAACACATAGAAAGTAATATTATTTTTATTTTCATTATTTTAAATTTTCCTTTAAAAATTTTTCAATCTTATCAAATGGTATTTTATCTTTTTGGTCGTATAAATCAGTGTGAGTGGCTCCTGGTATAACTAGCATTTTTTTATTACTTGTATATTTTGAATCCTTAATCATGTTATTATATGCATCTTTACCCATATAGAAAGAATGTGCTTTATCTCCATGTATAATCATTACCGCACTTCTAATTTCATTTGAATAGCGTAATAATCTTACATTCATCATAGATGTATTTGTTTGAATTGCCCATCCGTTATTTGAATTTAAACTTCTTTTATGATATCCTCTTGGAGTTTTATAATATTCAAAATAATCTCGTATAAATTTTGGAGCATTTTCAGGTAACTGATCAACTACTCCACCTGCTAGAGCATAACTACAATTTTTATAATCCTCATTTCTTTGGTTGTTTAAATTTATTCTTTGATTATATCTTGCTTCTTCATTATCTTGTTCATCAAAATATCCATTTCCAGCTACCCTAGACATGTCATACATTGTAGAAACTATTGTTGCTTTAATTCTTGTATCAATACACGCTGTTTGAAGAGCTATTCCGCCCCATCCGCATATACCAATAATTCCTATTTTTTTGGAATTGACATTATCTAAGCTTATTAAATAATCTACCGCGGATTGAAAATCTTCTACGTTTATGTCATAAGAAGTCATATATCTAGGATTACCTCCAGATTCACCTGTAAATGATGGGTCAAATGCGATTGATAAGAATCCTCTTTCTGCCATTTCTTGTGCATATAATCCACTAGATTGTTCTTTAACAGCTCCATAAGGCCCACTAATTGCTAATGCGGGTAGCTTATTTTTATATTCTTTTGGTATATACATATCTGCAGCTAAAGTAATTCCAAAGTGATTTTTAAATGTTACTTTTTTATGATTTACTTTATCGCTTTGAGGAAATACTTTATCCCATTCTTTTATTAATTTTAATTCTTCTTTCATTACATTTCTCCTATCTTTCAATAGATATTATAACAAAATTTTTTATCTTGTTAAATCTTAAACTTAATTAATAGATATTTTATTATTAATTTATTTTTTTGAAATTATAGACTATGTAATATTAATATGATATTTACATCTAACAAACTTAAAAAAAAAACTCTTAGTAGAGTTAATTTCTATTTGGTGACCCGTATGGGTTTCGAACCCATGAATACTGCCTTGAGAGGGCAGCGTGTTAAACCACTTCACCAACGGGCCAATTTATATGGCTGCCTCAGCTAGATTCGAACTAGCGATCATGGAGTCAGAGTCCAATGCCTTACCGCTTGGCTATGAGGCAAGTACATATATAGTATACTAAATTTATTATTTTTATTCAATAATTTTTTTAATAAAAAAAGCAACTATTCTTCTGTTGCTTTAATTACTTCTTTATTTTTATAAGTTCCACAATTAGAACATACTCTATGTGGTCTTACAGGTTCACCACATTTTGGACATTTTACAGTAGCGTTAGCACTAATTTTGTAATGTGTACGACGTTTTCTTCCTCTTGTTTTACTTACTTTTCTAAATGGTACAGCCATGTTTACACCTCTTTCTTATCGAATAATTTGTTTAACTTTTCAAACTCAGGATTTACTGATGTAGAATCCTCGTCTATAAGTTTCCATCCATCGCCTTCTGTTTTTTCTAAAGAGGCATTTGGACTAACAACTCTCATGGGAATTTCCATTAATATATTTTCCCATACAATTGGTAAAATATCAATAGAATTTTCAAAATTTTTTATTTTTTTTGAACTTTCTTCTGCATTTTCACTAAATATTTCATCTATTTCACACTTAAAATCATGATCTACTGGTTTAAGTGTTAATGCACAAGGAAGTATCATTGTTCCTTCAACTTTTAAGATTACATTATATTCATCTTGATTAAATCTTTTTATTATTCCTTTAACTTTTACTTTTTTTATATCTATCATTTCTGAATTTTCTATATTATCTTTTGGAATGTTGATTTCTGTATCTATAATGACTTCATCTTCAATTAAATTTTTTAATTTTGTAATATCATATTTCATATGTTTCACCTCTTTTTTTGTAAAATGATTATACCTTATTTTTTGTTTTATTTCAAGTTGTCTAAATCTTATTTATGTGTTAATATTTTGATAGGTGATTTATATGGATTCAGTTGGTATTATTTGTGAATATAATCCTTTTCACAATGGTCATTTGTATCATATTAAGTGTATAAAAAAAATGTATCCTGATTGTGTTATTATACTGGTTGTTGGTGGAAATTTTTTACAAAGAGGCGATGTAAGTATTATTAATAAATGGGATAAAGCACGTATTGCTCTAAATTATGGGGTTGATATTGTTGTTGAACTTCCTTTTCATTTTGCCACTCAGTCTTCTGATATTTTTGCTCATGGGGCAATTTCTATTCTCCATCATTTAGGTGTTTCTAAAATTATTTTTGGAAGTGAATCAAATGATATTAAATTTTTATCTAACTTAGCTGATATCCAAATAAATAATGGTAATTACAATAATTTAGTTCAAAAATATTTAGATGAAGGTGTTAATTATCCTACGGCAATGTCTAAAGCGCTAAAGGATTTAGGTGGCAAGACAATTAATAAGCCAAATGATTTACTTGCACTAAGTTATATTAAGGAAATTAAATTAAATGGTTATAATATTAAACCGATTTCTATTAAAAGAACAAATTCATATCATTCACATAATCTTACTCATTTAATATCTAGTGCCACTAGTATACGAGAAGCTTTATCTAATAATATTGATATAAGTAAATATGTTCCAAATAAGGTTTTAGAATTTATAAATTATGATATAAATTTAGAAAAATTTTTTCCAATACTTAAATATAAAATTATTTCTGATATTAATGATTTAAGTAGGTTTCAAACTGTAGATGAAGGATTAGAAAATCGCATAAAGAAAGTTATTTATAAAGTTAATAGTTATGAAGAATTAATTTTTAAGCTGAAAACTAAACGTTATACTTATAATAAAATTAAGCGTATGTTGATTCATATTTTATGTGGTTTTACTAAAGAAGAGGCTTTAAAATATAGAGATAATATTTATATAAGATTGCTTGGATTTAATGAAGTTGGTTCTGAATATTTAAATGGTATAAAAAAAGATATTTCTATTCCAGTGATTAGTAATTATTCTAAAGGAAAAAATTATTTAGATTTAGAATTTAGAGTTAATGCGATATACTCTAGTGTTTTTGATGAAATATTAAAGATTAAGATTACTGAATCTGAATATAAGTGTAGACCTATAATAATAAATAAAAACAAGACTTAGTCTTGTTTTTTGTAATTTTCAATTAAATGTGCTACACTTGCGCAACTCATAAAGCATAATACTGCATTGTCATATTTTTTTAATTTATCTGTTGTATCTTCTGTTATTATTTCTCCATTTTTTAATCCTTCAATTATTGAATTTGATGTTATACCTGGATAATCAGATTGTTTTTCTCTATTGCAATCTATAGGTGTTACATATGCTTTATCTGCCATATTTAATACATCTATAAAATCTTGTCTAAAGTCTTTTGTTCTAGAATATGTATTTGGCTTAAATATTGCGATAATTTTTTTATCTGGATATTTTTGTCTTGCTGCTTGTAATGTTACTTTCAATTCTGTTGGATGATGGGCATAGTCATCTATTATAATATTATTTCCGTATTTTTCTTCACAAAATCTTCTTTTTGCATTTTTAAATGTTTTTAATTGTTCATGTACTTCTTTTTTATCTATTTTAAACAAAATTGATATCATTATACTTGCAAGAGCATTTAATACCATATGACTACCAAATAAAGGAATTTCAAAATGTCCAAATAATTGTTTATTGTAATATACATCAAATGATGCTCCTTCATGTGTTAATTCTACATTTTTAGCAAATATATCGTTATTATCATTAAATCCATAATAATAAATTTTTTTATTTGTTTTTATTTTTCTTATGTTTTCATCATCGCCACACGCAATTATTATTTCTGATTTATTTACAAATTCTTCAAATGTTTTAATTATATCATTTATATCTTTATACACTTCAGTATGTTCTAATTCAATATTTGTTAATACGGAAATAGTTGGATGGTATGCTAAAAAATGTCTATTGTATTCGCATGATTCTATTACAAATATTTTATTTTCTTTTTTAGCAAAACCACTACCATCGCCTATGAAGTAATTGCAATTTTCATGTAATATATGTGTTATCAGTGTTGATGTTGTTGTTTTTCCATGTGTGCCACATACTGAAATTGTTTTAAACATGGATGTTAACTCTCCTAAAATTTCATGATATTTTTTGAATTGATATCCTGCTTCTTTTAATCTTTGTATCTCTTTATGGTTTTCATTAAATGCAGCTGAATATGTCACTATAGTATCTTTATCTAAATTATGTTCATTGTCATGGTATATTTTTATATTTCTTTTTTTTAATCCTTCTTCTGTAAATTTATAATCAATGACATCATCATATCCTATAACTTCATTTCCTAAATCATATAATATTTGAGCTAAAGTACTCATTCCTGCTCCTTTTATTCCTATGCAATAGTATTTCATTTTATACACCTCTTTGTTTAGTATATCACTTTTTTCTTTTTATTTAAATATGTTACATATATTTATTGCACAAGTGACTATATTTCCAATTCCAATAACTACTCTATCACCATTGATTTCTAATACGTCGTATTCATCATAATATTGAATAAATTTTTCACCATTATATTGAACATTATCTTTTATTTTTACTTTATCTCCCACATTTATATTTTTATCTATTTTTCTTATTATACATGAATTATTTACCCATCCTATTTCACCATCATTTAATAAATATGGATTTTTTCTATCTTTTAATATGTGTGTTATTGTTCCAACTGTTATTAGTGGATTTAATTTGTTATCATCTTGTGATGTTACATATACTCCGTTTATTTCGACTCTATCTCCAATATTATATTCATCTAGTTTTTTTTCTTTTTCAATTTTAAAATATTCATACCAAGAATTAATATTATTTGTTCCATTCGTTTCATCAAAAAATGATTTATATTCTCTTGTATCAATGTGATTATAATTTGTTCCATATCCAATTCCATTTATGTTTAAATCTTGTGACTTTAAACATACTTGCTTTGGATCAATTTGATTATTATTTTGATCAAAACACATAAAATCTGCTGCTTTTCCTTTTGAATGGAAACCTACAAAGCCACCTATTTTTTTATCAAATTGTTCATCTCTATATCCTGAAGTTATTTTAATTATTGAACAATTTAATGTGTTAAATAGTTCTTCTAGATATTCTACTAATTTTGTATCTATTAATATTTCATCTGTTGTCAGCTTGTTTTTTTCATCATCGAAGCTTCTAAATTCCCAAACTTGAAAATGTGGACTTATGTATTTTTCTTTATCATTGTTATAAGAATATTTTTGAATCATATAAAAAACACCCCCAATATATAGTATTTTTTTTTACTATTTTTGGAAGTGTTAAGTACTTATTTTAACTTTATTTTTTTTATTTTACATTCACTTATTAAATTAATATTTAATGTGGTTTCTAAATATTTTATTTCTTCTAATGAAAATTGCATTTTAAATTCTGGATAGAATTTTTTTATATAGCCATTTATGAGTTCCTTTTTTAATGCATATTTACAATATTGTTCTTCTATTTTTAACATTATTTTGTTTATTTTTTTATCACTAGGTTCTAGATTATATTTTTGTTTATCAAATTCCTCTGCAATTTTGCAAATTTGATTATAATTTAATGTAAGTATTTCTTGTTTCATTTTATACCTCATATTTTTTTTAATATTTTTTCATTTAAAATTTTAATATTTAAATGTTCTTCCAGATAAATTATTTTTTCTTTTGAAATTTTCATTTCAAAATTATTTAAAAAAAAGCAATTATATTGTTTAGCTGACTGTGATTTTATAAAATGATATTGACTATCAATTATGTATTCTATGATATATTCAACATATTCATCTTTCCAATTTTTTGAATTGATTTTTAATTCATTATATTTATCTATAATTATTTTTGATTGTTGATAATTAATTGTAATCTTTTCTTGCATTTTTTCCTCTATTTTGTTAATTTTTCAAATCTTTTAATAATTCTATCTTTTCCAATAATTTTCATTATTTCATATAAATCTGGTGTCATTGATTTTGTTGTAAGTGCTACTCTTAATACCATACTTATATCTCCAACATGTCCTTTGTAATTTTCTGGATTGTTTTTATATTCTTTTACTTCTGATGCATATCCTAGTTTTGATGACAATTCTTTAATCTTATTAAACCATGTTTCTTTGTCATCTGATGCATCATAATAATCGTTTATGTATGTATTTAAGATTGTTTTTATTTCTTCTTTGTCAATATTTGGAAATTCATAGTTTAAATTTCTACTTTCAAATAATTCATCATACATATACCAAATTTGATCTTTTATATCGCTAAATTTAGAGTAATCTTTTCTTGGTTTTTTTTGCTCTCTTTCAATATTAAATATTGATTTAGAATATTCTTCATATTTTTTTAGAAGATTATAAAGTTCTTCATCATATTTTTTTGAGTATTCAATTGCTTTTTCATAGACTTCATCTTTAGTTAATCTACTAATATAATTTTTTGATATATTTAATAATTTTGGCAAATCAAATAATGATCCGTTTGATGCGTTTGCTTTTTTAAAATCAAATTTAAAATCTGAAATATTTCCTTTTGGATTTTGATCAAGCCATCCTTCAAAATTTGAATTTGTTATTGTTGCTAAGTATAACATGACTGCTTCAGTTGGAATTCCTTCTTCAATATAATACATTAGACTTGCTTCTGGATCTTTTCTTTTACTTAGTTTTCTTATTTGTCCATTATCATTTTTATTTAGTGGAGCAAGATGTGCATATTGTGGAGGTTTTGCACCTATTGCTTCAAATAGTTGAATATGTTTTGGTAATGAAGATATCCATTCATCTCCCCTTATTACATGTGTTGTATGCATTAAATGATCATCTACCGCATGAGCAAAATGATAAGTTGGAAGTCCATCTGATTTGATTAATACTTCATCTATATCGTTTTCAGGTAATTCTATTTTTCCTTTTATTGCATCTACTACTGTTATTTTATTATCATAATTTCCTGGAGATTTTAATCTTATAATGTATTTTTCTCCATCTTTAATTCTTTTTATTACTTCTTCTTGCGATAATGTTCTGTCTGTTGCATACCTTCCATAGTAACCAAATCTTTGCTTAAATTTTTCTTGTTTTGCATGTATTTCTTCTAATTCTTCTTTGGTTGCAAATGAAGGATAAGCTTTTCCTTCTTCAATTAGTTTTTTAGCATACGCTTTATATATATCTTTTCTTTTACTTTGTATATATGGACCATAATTTCCAGTTTCTGTATCTTGTGATGTAACTCCTTCATCAAATTTGATGTTAAAAGGTTTAACTGCTTCTAATATTTTGTTTATACCATCCTCTATTGTTCTTTCTGTATCTGTATCCTCAATTCTTAAGTAGAAAACACCATTTGTTTGTTTACAAAATGTCATTGACATAAAACTTTGAAATAAGTTTCCCATATGTGGAAGTCCTGTTGGACTTGGCGCATATCTTGATACAATTGCTTTTTCATCAAGATTTCTTTCTGGGTACATTTTTTCATATTCTTGCCAATCATGTTCTACGTTAGGTAATAAAAAGTCTGCATATTCTTTATTTGTCATATAATTAACTCCTCTATTTCTTTCTTATTTCATAATTATCTTTTTTATCTTCTACTATAAAACCTAAATCTAATAGTTTATCTCTTAATTCGTCAGATGTTTTAAAGTCTTTACTTTGTTTTGCTTCCCATCTTTTTTGCGCTAATTCTTTTATGTCTTCTGGAATTTCTTCTTCTTCATATTTATCTAATTCTAGACCAAAAACTTTGTCAAATTCTAATGCTGTTTCATATATGTTATAACTTGGTTTTTCTTTAATCATTGTCCATAAAATTCCAAGAGCTAGTGGTGTATTTAAATCATCATTTATTGCTTCTTTAAATTTTTCTTTATATTCTGTTATTATATTTTCATTTGTTGTTTCATTACTTGATTTATGAATTTGTAATAATTTTTGTATATTTTTTCGTGCAATTTTAGAACTTTCTAATGCTTCAAATGTAAAGTTAAAGGATTTTCTGTAGTTAGCATTTAAGCATAAATACTTATAATCTAGAGCATCATAACCTTTTTCTTTTAAATCAGCTAACGTATATAAATTACCTAAACTTTTACTCATCTTTCCACCATCTACTAGCATAAAATCGCAATGCATCCAATATTTTACTACTTGGTGATTCATCGCACAATCATTTTGTGCTATTTCGTTTTCATGGTGAACAGTTTTATGATCTATTCCTCCTGTATGTATATCAATATATTCACCTAATATATCTGTTCCCATAACTGAACATTCTATATGCCATCCAGGGCAACCTACTCCCCAAGGACTATCCCATTTCATTATATGATTTGGTTCTACAAATTTCCAAAGGGCAAAATCAAAAGCATGATGTTTGTTTATATTTTCTTCAATGCGAGCAACTCCAATATCATCTAAGTTTTTATTACTTAATCTTCCATAATTTTTAAATTTTTTTACATCAAAATATATTCCATCATCTAATTTATATGTAAATCCTTTTTTTTCAAGTATTTTTATAAAATCAATCATCTTTTCAACATATTCTGTTGCTTTAGTAATATGTTCTGGAATATCTATGTTTAAACTTTTTAAATTATTCATAAAGTATTCTGTATAATATTGTGCTATTTCGTAAACTGATTTTTTTTCTCTTTTACTTGCGATTTCCATCTTATCTTCACCAGTATCTTCATCGCTAGTTAAATGTCCCACATCTGTTATATTCATTACTCCATCTAATTTGTATCCATTGTACTTTATTATTCTTCTTAAACTGTCCATAAATATGTATGCTCTCATATTTCCTATATGTGGATAATAATATACCGTTGGACCACAAGAATACATTTTTACAATTTCGTTATATGGGTGAAATTCTTCTACTTGGTTTGTTAACGAATTATATATTTTTAGCATTTGTAATCACTCCTCGTATATTAATTATTTTATCATATTTTTATCTTTTTGTTTATAGTAAACTTTTTTTAAATATAAGCCACATCCAGGAGCCATTACTCCTGCTTCTTTTCTGTCTTCTTTTTTTAATATTTCTTTGACTGAATTGATTTTCTTTTTCCCGTTTCCAATTTCTATTAGTAAGCCCACCATGTTTCTTACCATATATTGTAGAAATCCATTTCCTCTAAATTTTATTGTTATAATATTATTTTTTTCTGAAATTGTTGCTTCATATATTTCTCTTTCATAATTTGTTATTTTAGGATTATTTTTTGTAAATGATTTAAAATTATGAATTCCAATATAATTCTTTATAGCTTCTTTCATATCTTGTATATTTAATTTTTTATTATATTGATATATATAATTTCTATCCATTGGATTATATTCTCCAATATTAATTTTATATTCATATATTTTTTCTGATACGTCGTATCTAGCATGAAATTCTTTATTTATTTTTTTTATATTTTTTATATATATATCTTTTGGTAATAAAGAATTCATTGAATATTTAAATTTGTTCAAATCTATTTTTTTATTTAAATCAAAATGAGCACATTGGCCTTTGGCATGTACTTTCGCATCTGTTCTTCCACTTGCACTTATTACGACAGACTCATTTGTTATTTGGTTTATCACTTTTTCTATTTCTTCTTGTACTGTACGTTTATTTGGCTGTTTTTGGTAACCATTAAAATTAGAACCATCATATTTAAATTCAATAAAATATCTCATTTTATGTTTTTCCTTTCAATACTAATAATAGCGTTATTATTATATGGATTATTAATAAGTATAAATCTAAATCACTTAGATTTGTTTTAATTGATGATTTTGTTTTTAAATATAATTTTATTTTGTTAGATTCTTTCATATCTCTTATATCTTGACTTGACTTGTTTAATGATAATTTGATTATATTAAAAATTATTGTTTTATTTCTAATTGAGTTTGCTTTAGTTTCTTTATAAATGATGTTTATATTATTACAAAATGTTGTTGGATATTTTATTATCATTGTTAATAATACTGAAATTTTTTTTGTATTTATTATAA